>ENA-OROK01001586-OROK01001586.1-human-gut-metagenome-genome-assembly--contig:-NODE-1586-length-21664-cov-2.362442_pt1 | contig 21664 bp, 45 predicted proteins | sample MGYA00242127_ERZ509046 | MGnify/ENA primary metagenome ERZ509046 (study PRJEB26280, sample SAMEA2338728) | human gut metagenome | biome: human gut; feature: human-associated habitat; material: faeces... | reverse complement strand
TCGTGCACTGAACACTCAATTACAGCACTACTGTATTTCATGCACGTGAGCTTTTCTCCTGTCAATTCGCATTTGTGTTTTCTTGTATTCAGATACTTACAGCTTCCGTCACAATAGCTCATTTTTCGCTCTCCTTCTTTTTAAATTCCATCTTCAAATCATAAACAAACTGACAAAGTTTCTCTGCAACCTCATCCGCATTCTCTACATTTGCAAGCTGTCTAACATACTGCTTACCGCAGATAACACAAGTCAACTTTCTGATCGTTTCCCAGACCTGCCACGAGATAATAGAAGAATCGAAAGCTTTTGCCATAAGAGAATATCTTCCATTTCCGTTCTCATCTCTGAACCATTTTTCTCTTGGTGCTTTTAATGTGGTTGCAACATCTTCTCTGGTAAGGCAACCTTTGTATTTTTCATCCATACGTTTTTCCAGTTCGTCCAGAAGTTCCTTCTTTTCCTGTTCTGTCATTGTGTCCTCACTTTCCATAACTTTTCAGAATTTCTGCAACCGCATTAATGTGCTCTGATAATGCGTCTAAATTTTCATCTTTAATTACTCTCAGCCCACGGCTCGACTTAAAATCTTCAATGGTATATACGCCATCTCTGATTTCCTTAAATTTCTTTGCCATTTCGCTTTCTTTTATGGCTTCAGAATCATATTTATAAAATGTCTCATATCTATCGTGTTCTCCGAACTTGTCGGTTTCAATTTTGGTTCGTTTAGGAGTTATGCGAATAATCTTTGCCGGATACACCATGACGTGCCTAAAAGTTGTTCCCTATCCGCACCGCACTTCTCTTGCAACTCCAACTACATCTCCGACTTTTAAATCGTCTTTATTTATCGGGTTTAATTTTCCTATTACCATCCTCTTGTCATCCTCACTTTCTCCATGTAAGCAACTGACACGCTATTGTGCAGTTAGTACATGGCTTTAAACTCCCATCTTCTTAACCAGATTTTTATTCAATCTCTCTTAACATCAAGCTTAATTTGCTGTAACAAGGGCAAATTCTTGTATGATCGAAAATATCTTCCAGTAAAACGCAATGCGGAAAAAGCTGTTTTACCTCATAGATATGCTCTTTTTCTTCTCCACCGCGTTCTACGTATTTGATTCTTTTGCCAACATACAAATCAAACGTTTTACTTATATATGCTTTAAGCCCATATATGTTCACTTTGCTCATTTTTGTGCACCAACCCTTCCTTAAAAGCCACTATTGCAGATTCCTTACTGTGATGTATTTTTGTAATGGTTTTACATTCTGTGCATTCGCACCAATATAAATCTCCTCCACAATGCCGGTTATAATCTGTGAAAACATGAAAACGATTCCCGCATTTAGGGCAAATCCTACTTTTACCATTTTCAACATTAATTCCCGTTCTTTCATTAAACATCGAACATTTCCTCATCTTCATCGTCGAAATCGAAGTCTGACGTTTCTTCGTAATCAACTGATTTATTTCTCGACATATTCTTGCCACGTTCCACCAGTTCCGCTCTCTGTTCTTCTGTTAGAATCCGTGGTGCTCGTAATTTTACATATTTTCTTGGAACATGAGCATATATGGATCCGTCATTGTTCGTGGCAATAATCTTAACGTCTTCTGGTCTCTTCTTCGCAAGTTCAAGAACTTGATTTTTAAATGCAATTTCAGAAGCAGTAACTCCTGCAAACTCGCTTCCTTTAATCCATTCAATGCAGTTTTCATTACAATTCTCTGCCATTATTATCCCTCTCTTTCTCCAAACCCAAATTCTTTATTTATATTTATGGAATCAAATTCAAGTTTAATTCCCATTGTTTCTTTTGCTTCCTGGTATGCTTTTTCAATTCCCACTTCTTCAATGTGTTCTTTGGCAGAGTTTAGGTTTTCTAAGAATCTCTGATTGGATTTTGTAAATCCCCATGTTTTCTTAATTGCAAACAAACTGATAAGAACATTTGCAACTGCGATATAGTCCTCTGCTTTCCACAGCTTTTTCTGCGACTCTTTAATCAGTTCTTCCGATATTTCCTTGCGCATTTCATCTTCGCGTTGCATCAGATACAGTTTTAAGGACTCAACTCTTGCACCTGTCACCTTTGAAATTTGTTCCAGGCTGAAATTGCTGAAATTGTACGGTGCATTTAAGCGTGTTTTCTCAGATGCTTTCTGCTGTCTTCTGCATTCTGCCCTATTCATACTCCCATCATCCCTTTCAACTGGTTTGTGATTAGAACAAATTCTTTCAGAAGTTTCCTGTCTAATGGTGTGGTTCCAGTCACGGTATTATCACCGTCATAGACAACTGCGTATTTTCCGGCAATTAGATTTGCACTTGTAACTGCATTTAAGACTTCTTTTCTGGTGCATTTGAACATTTGCGAAATATCATCAGCGGTCATATCGCCAATCCATTGTTCATTCTCGAAAACACTGTATAGTCTCATACTTCCGCCACCTTTCGATATTCATATCCAACAAGGCGAAACGCTCGCGGAGTATTTGGATGCGCAGTAGCAATCAATCCATCAAGTTCAAGCTGCCTCATATGTCGTTGTACAGTTGCTTTTGATATGCCAAGGCTTTCGGCAATTTCTTTAAATGACGGCGCGTATCCATATTTTGCAAAATATCTGATAAGAAACAGATAAATTTCTTTTCTGTTCTCTTGTCCTTCGAGATACTTTCTTTCGGTGTTATATTTACTTACCATAGTTACCTCTTTTCTTTTTACCTCTGGAACCGGATAGCGTGATATGCCGGGAAACAAGTTTCACTGTTCCGATCCCAGAGGGCGTGCGTGTGTTTAAATACGATGAATTCGTTGAATCCTTTGAGATGCAATTTCAAAATATTTTTCATCTTTTTCAAAACACAAAAATTCTCGTTCTGTATTAATAGCTGCGATTGCTGTACTTCCAGAACCAGCGCAATTATCAAGAATCAGGTCACCTTTATTGCTGTATGTTTTTATCAACCATTCCAACAATTTAATTGGTTTTTGTGATGGGTGATAAAATTCTTTATGTTCTGGTTGTATGTCAATAATAGATTTAGGGAATTTTTCATCAGCTATAACAGATGGAATTTCCTTATAATCTCCATAACAGTTTTGTGTTCGCGGTGACTGCAGGTTGCCTCTTGAATGATTTCGTTTGTGAAATTCGCATTTTTCCATCTGTGGATTGTATGTAGGAAGCCTTTTATAAAAAACACATATGTCTTCATGGTTTCGTAACGGCATCCTACGGGCATTCAAAAATCCAGTGGTACGATCTCCTTTCTTCCAGATAAGGTTATACCGCCACCATTTCGGATTACTTTTCATCAAATCTGCAGTAAACATTCCACTTCCAAAAAGAATGATTGCGCCGTTGTCTTTGATAATACGTTTGTATTCTTTCCAGAGTTTATCCAGTGGAAGTTGAATATCACATTTTGAATGTGATCTTTTTCTATTCAAACATCCATAAGGCAAATCACATAAAATCATGTCAATTGACTTTTCGGAAATATCTGGAAAAGCGTCAAAACAATCCATGTTATAAATTCCATTTTTCATATAGATAATCCTTATATAAAATCACTAATATTCATTTGTGAATATTTCTCGAAGATAAGCATTTCATTCTTTGCTCTTTCGTAAAATGTCCGGTCAATTTCGAATCCGTAAGCATTCCTTCCAAGCTCATATGCGGCTCGCAATGTGGCTCCGCTTCCGCAGCATGGGTCAATAACTACATCGCCGGAATCAGTAAACGTTTCAATCAGTTTCTTTAAAAGTGCAACTGGTTTCTGCGCAGGGTGAATCTTCGGGATATCTTTTGGGTCTCTTTCCCACTGGAACCAGTTGAATACCATGTGTCCGGTTCCTCTGATTGTCTTTCCGTTTTCGTCAAACTGTGCGCCGTTTCTGAATTTTGGAAGTCGGTCTCTGTAAAACAGAAGCGCATATTCCGTGGCACCAACTACACGCATATTCGCTTTTAGCACCTGTGGACTATAGTTTTTGATAAATATAAGGGGGATATAATGGATAAATCCATGTTTTGCAGCTGCATTAATCAGAGTTTGAATTTGTTCAAATGAGCAAAATACGATCATGCACGGTGAATTGCTGCTTCTTCCTCTTTGTATGGGCTTCTTGTCTTCTTTCTTCAACATTCTTGAGCAGAAATGAAAGTACTCATACAAGTTGAAATTGAAGTCTGAATTAAAAGCTGCTTTTCCGGCTAATTTGCTTTCACCGTTTTTGTTATCGCCCCCTGTATACCACATAGGGTTGCTGCCATAAAAATTGTTGCCAATATTGTAAGGCACATCCGCAATCACAAGTTGTGCTCTTGGAATCGCATATTTTTTATAATTTTGCATTGAATCTCTATAGATTTCACATTTTAATTTCATCTTTTAAAAGAAGCCCGGTGCACCCTTGCGTCATATGAAGGCAAGCTCCTTTCATTTTTTTAATTGGAATTTTCTGCCAGAACCGGTAGCTTTATCATTTGTAAGATTCTTCATCAAGAAGATTGTTGAATTTTTCAAGTGCCTTGATAGACACTTTGTTGTTTGATTTTTCTGGTCTGATTGATACTTCTAAGTGAGTATCAATGATATGCTTTAATTCTCTTGCAAGGACAATTTTGCCTTGCTTCAACCCATCGCGGTAACCTTTTGCTGGTCGGTAATCAGCGATCTTTTCTTTCCCTTCATCCTGTCCACCACCTGTCTTGTTTTTTATAATCCATCCGGCATCAATCGCTCTTTGAATGTACTCTCTTTCTTTCTCGTCAAGTTCATCAATCGGGCAATGAAAGAAATCAATCTTATAACCGCTCTTATTGCTTTCTGAATACAGCCCATGAGCTTTCATAGAAAGGTCAATATGTTGCTCGTATCCAGTCATATGTTGTGCTAGCCTGGTTAATATTCCTTTCGACTGTCCTACGTACCCGTGGGTTTCCGTTCGCCACAACATGTATATCCCGGCTTCATCATCCAATTTGGGATTGACTTTTAAAAGTCTTTTCTTATTGCTTGCTTCGATAGCCTTAACCTGACGAATCTTTTTATAATCCACCCGGTATCACTCCTTTACGATCTGGTCTACAATTCTTTTGCATTCTTCAATAATTTCATATTTTGAAACCGCAGGTGGAAACTGCATTCCAGATTCCTTACATATATTTGCTAATGGCTTAAAGAGTCTTTGCCAATCAGAGTTTTCGCTATAATAATACTCGGCTGATTCCCAATCTCTTCCTTCGTTACCACCACCATGGTCGAAACCAATCCACCATGTTTTCCCATCATATTCTCCTTGCAATTTTGGTTCGGAATAAGTAATTCGAACAGGACAAGTAGTAAAAAGATTAATTACATCTTCTGATTTACTGTAGTAATCAGAATCTTTCTCAGTTGTGCCAACATATCCACATCTATATCCCAATGGCATAAACAGAACTACATATGGATAACCTTTGTATGTAGATTTTGTTTCTAAAACTGGTTTCATTTAATTACTCCCATTCATCTTCATCCTCATCTTCACTATCATCATAGTAACCATTTTCCATGATTTCTTTAAATGTAGCTATTGCTTTTCTAAACCTGTCGCGTAAAACATCTTCTTTTTGCTCAAGATTTGCAATTACCTTTTTACGTTCTTCGATTTCTTTAAGCAACGCTGTGTTCTCTTTTTCCAGATTGTATCTGGAAATGCGTTTCATAGTTGTCGGGTCGAGCTTTACAAGTTCCTTTCCAGTGACAATAAGAGTTGTTGGATTCATCATTGCCGGCACATATGTTCTTGTTTTACCATAAACCGATGTAGTTTCTATTTGTTCTGGTGGTTCAGTAATATCCTCAATGGATTCAACATCAAAGCACATCATTTTCTGATTGCTAAAATAAATAATCTGTCCTGTTTGCACCATTTAATCACTCCTTAATTAAACGGAAGTTCATCATCCATAATTGACGGCATATCCATGAATCCACTTGTGTCCTGTTCTGGACTTGGAACTGGTGGCTGCGACTGTTCTTCTGGATGGCTCTTTTTGCTCTCCGCAAACTCATGTGTTTCCACAAGGCAATCATTTGTGTAGACTTTCTTTCCGTCCTTGTCAGTGTAATTTCCAGTCTGCCAAGTTCCGATAACTGCAATCTTCATTCCTTTATACAGATATTTTTCGGCGAACTCACCATTCTTTCCAAGAGCCACACAACTGATAAAATCAGCCGTGGGTTCATTATTTTTGTGATACTTACGGTTGATTGCAAGCGTATATCTGGCAATTGTTATATTGTTTGTTCCCATTCGGATGTCTGGGTCTTTTGCCAAACGTCCAATCAAAATTACTTTATTCATGTTTGTTCTCCTTGTACGGTTCTGGCATAGCTGGCAAAGGCATCCATGCAATTACTTCTAACTTTTCGAAACCGTCTGAAAAATATTCGCCATTCCACACTGCTCTGAAAGGAACTGTTCCTTTTTTGGTAGCAATCAAATATATGTCTCCTTTGAAACTATGATTAGGTTTTGGTTCCGGCGGCAGTTTCACGTCTACTGGAATCCACATATCCGATAAGCTATATGAATTAATCAGTTTCTCAACCTTCTCGATTGCATCATTCCAACCCTTGTTGTACCGGCAGAACAACGGATCAACGTCTTCTGGATTGCTATGAGTTAATGGCTTCTTTAATTCGCTCAACATTTTCAAGAAAACTTTCATGTTTCATCCTCCCTCTTTTTATCTTCAAAGAAGCTTTCATAATCAAACCAATCATCTTTGATAAAATTTCCAATGATTTTTACACTATTTCCCCATCCTTTTGTAGCAACCCTAACATGTTTTCCTTTGAGATTAATCAAATCCTCGACTCCAACTATGTCCATAATTCGCATGATTGCTTCAATCCCAGATGCAGAACCTTTAAATTCTCTTGCTCCGAGATAACCATTTCCAAGTACATATCCGCCGTATACGCATCCCCATCCACCACCGGAAAGTGATAAGTCAAGTGTAAGTACTCCGTGGTCTCTGAAATTCAATGATACACATGTGATTTCGGCATTCATAAGTTTATATCCCTCTGCGGCAAGAGATTTTTCTGACCATTCTTTCATGTTTTGTCCTCCTCATAATCATTGCAGTAAAGTGAACCGTAGTCCCATGCTAACGTACAGCAATTACGGAATCTGCATTTGCTACAGTCTGTCATTTCGTTCATGATTCATCATCCTCATAATTTTCAATTGTCTTTTTAAATAACTCATAGGAACTGATTTTACTTTTCAATATTCTTATTTCACGATCATATTTTTTGAAAAATATTTCTTTTGCTTTTTTATAATCCGGTCTATCAAGGACGATAATTTCTTTCCAATTACCAACAAAATGTCCGATACTTTCCTTTTTGATAAAGCTACCTAAATATAATCCACTTGGAAATCTAGTTACTGGCTTATATGTCTTTGGCTTTTCTACAACATCGCATTCTTCAACACAAAGTTTCCATTCATCCGTTTTAATGTCTTGGTTTAAAACGTAAAAATAAAGTTTCATTTCAAAATTTCTCCTTTCAAAACGGGCATAGATTCAAGTCGACTTCCAGTCCAGCCCGTCCAATCTGAACCAGAACATTGTTTCCTACGACTTCTTGTATTTCTTGCTGTATTTTATGAGCATTTGATGCCTGACCGCTTAAATGTACCAGTGTTACCGTTCGAAGTGATTCTGTACGGTTTTGCTTAATGAATTGCTTGCAAGTTGACAAAGAGCAATGCCCTTTTAATCTATGCCTGTAGTTAGCTTCTGTTTTGTCCACCAATTCTTCACAGTAGTTGCACTCAATTACCATATGATGTATGTTCATTTTCTGGAAATTATATTTGCTGTACTCAAAATCGGTCATATACAGAAGCTTCCCCATTTCATTGTGCTCCACCAGATATCCATAGTTCGAGCAAGGCACGAGCTGATTTGCTTCCTTATCGTATGTTGTATGTGGTAATTCAAATGGAGTCACGATAAACGAACCGCCTCTAAATGGATATATTTCTGGAACGCCTTTCATCAGTTCACCTGTTCGGATATTCATGTCCTCAACTGTCTCGTCATTGGTGTAAATCTGAATGCCTGCATTCATTATTTCTTTGAATGCTTCGGTGTGATCTCCGTGCCCATGTGAAAGAAGTACAGCTTCAACATTGCTTATCTGGTAGTCAATCCCTCTAATGATTTTCTTGTAGTTGCATCCGCAGTCAAGAAGAACAATCTCGCCTGTACTTGACTGCAAAGCGTAACAATTTCCTTTGGTACTTCCTGTTGAAATTACTCGCATGAACATTTTGAATCACCTCGCTTTCCATGAACTACATTTATGCATTTAAGATATCATCAGCCTCATCTATGGTTTTCTCTAAATCGGAATAAGCATATGGTATGTCCTTCCCTCTATTTAGGCTCTCTAACTCCGCATAGCTTACTTTGCACATGCTGTCTCGTATTAATTTGAGCTGCTTCAACGGAAGCTCAATGGTTATTACCTGTTCCCAATCCTTTTTGCTGTCTACTCTCTTCATGCTTCATCACTCTTTCTTAGAACCCCATAACTTTCTAAAATATTTCGGCAATCCTTTATCAATGTATATTTTTCTTGAGATTCATATTTTATATTGCCACTTTCAAAAACCGACGCTATTTCAGAATCGTTCGCCACAGCTAAACATACTCTAATGACGTCCAATTCTTTTAAAGTAATATCAATTTTGACGTTTTGGTTTAAGTCTATTTCTTTTATTTCTCTCATACTTCATCATCCTCCGGGAATCTGAACACGATGTTTGCCGGTTCGAATTTCATATCTTGGCTGTTAACCATTGTTTTGATGATTCCAAAACCTCTTGCAGCCATTTTTATACATTCCTCGTAATCGTCATCGCTCATTTCAACGTTTTGCGCAAGAAACATTCCTGCATACACTTTATGCAACGCTTTCATTGCTTTTTGGGCTTTTTCATCTGTTGAATAACGAGCCATAATTGTTCCTTTTTCTCCGACAATCGGCACATATACTCTTATGATATTTTCTGTTCTACTTAATACTGCAATTTCATAAGGAACATCAAATTCTCCATTCTGACTTACTAATCTCATTTCATTCTCCTTTCAATTTCTATATCCATACTGTGACATAATTTGATGCAATTTCCATGAAGCATATGATTCTTGCATGATTCGTATTTTTCATTGAATTTTTCTATCAGCATCTTCCCGTCATTCACTGCCCGTACCCATCTTCGGATTTTTCTCTGTGTTTTTCTTTTCTTATCACCACGCAATTTTCTGATATATTTTCCTTTATCAGTCACGTAATGATGAAAGCCCAGATAACACAAGCCCATGCGAAATGGTACAATTTGTGATTTAGGGTTTAGTTCCAATCCAAGGCTTTCAACCATCATTCGGATTGCTTCAAGAATTTCTCTGGCATCTTCTTTCGTTTTACAAATCACATAAAAATCATCGTTGTATCGTCCGTAATATGGATTTCCAAATTCAATCGTTATCAACTGATCCAGTGGATGGAGCAGCAAAAGAGCGTATTTCTGATTCACCTGATTTCCTAATGGAAGTCCGGGATTATCTGTACTGTCGATAAACAAATGGCTTAACCAGACTGTAAAATCATCATTAAAATAGTAATCCACTGTGTCTCTTATAACTTCATGGTCTATACTGTAAAAATACTTATGAATATCACATTTTACAATCCATCCATTCAGACCATTTCTTTTATAGAAATCAAGCATTTGCTCTTTTAACCCGTCCATCGCTATATGTTGCCCTTTTCCTTGCTGCCCGGCAGTGTTCCATTTAATCAGGATATTTTCAAGTTTCGGTGTCAGAATGTAATCAGAAAAGCATCTCTGCACTACTTTGTCCTTAAATGCACATGATTCTATCGTTCGCTCTTTTGGCTCATGAATTTGAAATTTATTATACGGATTTATGGTATACGTTTGACTTTCCAATTGCTCCTTCAAGAGATGAATGCCTTCAAGAGACAAATTAGAAAATCTTGCAGTACCTGAATTAAATTTCTTACCGCTCTTAACCTTCTTGTAAGAACGATATAAATTTTCAAAATTTGCAACAATTTCTTTATCCATTTATTTTGTTCCTTTATATTTGTCCATTGCGGAAAGGTTATGCATTTGCTTGTATCTTTTCTGATTTCAGCTTTATGCTTACTCTGTCTGCATGTGATCCATGTTGGGCGAACACCATTTTCATTGTTGTAATTGTTGTTGTTGATATTGCCCGAAGGGGAAACAACGGTATTCGCAGTGCATAACCTGTAGATATTATCTATTCCGGTCTTTTGTTCTCCATGAAATAGTCATGTATTTTATATCTTTGACCATTTGCGACCATGTTTCCATTCCACCGGAATTGATAATTCCTAATTCATATGAAAGTTCTATAAAGTACATCAACTCATCACAATGAGTAATGGCTTTTGTTTGAAGCTCTAATCGTTCTCTTTTATAATCTTTCAGATCAGTTCGGTTGGCTTCAAAAAGCAGTTCGTAGATTTCTAATGCTTTATTTTGCATTTTATCTACAAGTGAAAACCTGTATTTTTTCGGGTATCGTCTAGCATTACTCGTAACTATTAATGTATGCTTTGCAAGTTGCTTGGCCTTTGTTATTACCTTTAAATCTTCATTCGCCATCAATCATCATTTCCTGATTCAAAGATTGAAGAAGAAAAGATACAAACTGGGCGAACACCAACTCCATTGCCGTAAAGCTGTTGCCGAAATTGCCCGAAGGTACAAACTGGGCGAACACCATAATCACCGTCGTAACTGTTGCCGTCGACATTGCCCGAAGGGGAAACAACGGTACTTGTTGTACTGTAACCATTTACTGGTGTACTCCATGGAGTAAGCAGCCACCACCATTTATCTATATTTGGAAGGAATTTTCTGTATTTTCGGTATTCATCCACCGTCAAAATCGAAATCTTATCTTTACAATGTCCGTATTCTGTCTGGCCGTCCAAAGAAAGCAAATCTCGATCAAACTCAATAACTGCATCTTCTCCAAGCTCGTCCGTAATTTTTTTAAGAAAACGAGTATTTAACTCATTTCTCAGTTTACTTGAAATCCAGTTATTTGAAGCTGAATCAAATGCTCTTTCTTTTCCATCAAATCCATTCAAAATGGCAAAATATCCTTTTTCTGTCTTATCCAGAATCAGCCATTCCATGCCAGTAAGTTCAATAGCTTTTCCGATTTCCGGCTTTCCGATATACTTTTTCTTGAATTCCGTGAATTCTTTACTTAATCTGGATAATTCATCCTCAAAATATTTCAGATTTTTCTTCATAATCATTCCTCCACCTTAGATACAAAGATATTAGATTTTAAGATACAAACTGGGCGAACACCATTTCCACCGCTGCAATCGCCGTCGCCGATAAAGCCCGAAGGGGAAACAACGGTACAGGATTTTTCCCATCCACGTTCTTTCGTTGACCATGGCGATAATGTCCAATACCAGTCGTTCAGATCATTGTTCGGTGTGATATCTGTATATCCGCGCGCTTCATCAAACGTAATCGGTCGAATTTTACATTTTACACTTCCGACTTTCTGTCCATCCGCAGTGATAATATCTGCTGTGTGTGTTTCGATATTTTCTACCCCAAATTCTTCTTCGAAGTCTTTCAGGATTTCAGTGTCACACAGTTTCTTTACCTTTGATGTTTTGTAATCTGTGGTATCACCAAACTCTACATCTTCTTTTACCAGATCAAGCGAAATAATTTTCGTTGTATCTTCATACTGTTCCAAAACCTTGTATTTACGCTTCCCAGTGGTCTGGAACACATCTCCTCGTTTCAATGTTGACAGTGAAACCTTGTCAGCTTCTTCCTGCTTTTCCAGAAGTTCAACCAGTTCCTTTGCTTTCTGTAAAATTTCTTTATTGTTCATATCACATTTCCTCCTGTTTCATAAAATCTGGAATCTCTGGTTCTTTACCTGCTGCCGGAACTGGTTCTTTTTCGGCAGTCTTTACGGCTTCTGCAACTGTCGGCTGTTTAGGCTGTTCTTCGATTGCCATTGGTTCTGGAATGAATTCCTCTTTATTGGCGTTCTGCTCGATTTCATATGCAACATCAGCTGCAAAAGCGTCATTTCTTGAAACTGTTTCTGTATCATCGTCCGCTTCCTGTACGAAAACATCACCATGAGTGTTGATGATCTGCTTTAAGGCACGATTGATAACGGTTTTCTTTGCCATCTGATCAGTGAATTTCTGGTGTGTGCCATTCCCATTTTCCTTGTATCCGAAGCCCTGTGACCAAGCTTGCTTAATCTGTTTGATGTTCATCACTTCCAAATGCTTCGCCCCATCTTCCATCAGTACAACTGCGTATGCTCCAAGGATTTTTTCGTTATCAATGTTCATAAAATCCTGTTCGTGAGAATCCAGAACCTTATTTCCGTCTTTAATATGATATTTGAATTTATCTCCTTGGTAGATGATCTCTGCGTGAATATCTTTCATTCCGTATCTTCTGGCAATCGTCATATTTCCGAAATATGATCTCTGGAACTGGCATTGACCGCTGTAAGCGATGAAATACCCCTGCTTCTTCTGCACCGAAAGTCCCAGTGTCGCCATGTTCATAAGACTGTTTGCGATGCTAATCTGGCTACAAGATTCCAGAATCGGCTTATTATTTCTATCTTTTGTTTCCTTGAGAACCAGATATGCTCCCATAAGTGCATTGCTGAGATTGTAGTCCTTTGGAAAAGAAAGACCATATTTACATTTTTCTTCAAGCTGCTTTGTCAATCCGTCAATAAACTGATTGTTAATTACAACTGCTGCCTGCTGTTCTCCTACTGTTGCTACCTGTGTTTTGTTTGCCATTTTAATTCTCCTTTTCTTATATTAATCAACTCGTTTTTGTTTGCATTTCTGTTCAGTTCTACATTTCACCAAAACAAATCATTGTCAAGTTACGCTCTGCCTATCCTTTGCTCATCTTCTCTACTCAGGGCAATTCTTTGCCATAACTACGTCGTTCTACTCAGTGCCTTTGCTATACTTTACTTTTCTATTCTATTCCGTGCTTCGCCTATACGTATCTTTGCCCTGCCCTACTTCGCCAATGCGTTGCATTTCTTTACATCACATTACTCTGCTGCGCTTTTCCTCTACCTCACTATGCGAAACCTCTCTTTACTTTGCCAAAACGTATCAACTCTTTTCTATTCCATAACTTTGCCCTTCTGCACCGCTCAGTACCACTCCGATACATTACTTTGCTACGCTTCGCCGAAGCAAATCATTACCCAACAATTCTGTACCTTTGCTTTACCTATCATAACTACAATCAGCTATGCCGTAGCTTATTTCGTGATTTCAGTCCATTTGAAACGGCCTTTACCTGAGTTTCGCCACTGACCAATACCGTTAAACTCTCCATAATCAAGCCAGTCGATTACATACTTCATAAGTGAATCATCAAGTACTCTGATTGTAAATTCTACTGTCGAACCTGCCGGCACAGTTTCGCTGTCTGCCAAAGAGATTCTTTCGCCCTGTGCTGTCTGCGCTCTCAGTGGTCTCTGACAATCAGAAAGTTCTGTACCTTCTGGAAGAATAAACGGAATTTTGCGTTCGTTTACAAATACCAGTAAGTCAATTTTTTTCTTATAAGCTGCAAGTTTCTTTGCTCCGCCGATATAGGAACCGGCCTGTGCAGCTGACTTAAAGAATCCTCTGATCTGGTAGTCCCAAAGGAACGGATTGCCGTTATCATCTTTCGGAAATACTGTTCGACTTTTTTCAATAACTTCTTCAACTCCTAAAGCTTCAACTTCCTGTTCTCTGGAAGGTGCATCTGGTGCTTTTGATGCAATAAACTTCTCATGAATATTTTTTTCCGCATTTGCTGTTCCCAGAACTTCCTCTAAAAATGTTAATCTGACTTTTAATTCTTTCATCTCGTATTCCTCCGATTTTTATATTTTGCTTAATACTTTGCTTGTCAAGGCCATGCTCCTCCATTGCAATTCTTTGCTTCTCTAAGCTATTCCATTGCTGCGCTGTTCTTTTCACTGCTCTTCCTTGGCTTTTCTCAGCTTCGCTAATCCGTTGCAGTGCGGTTCCCCACATATCTGTTCCGTTACGTTTCTGTGCGTTTCTACGCTTCTCCTTTGCGATTCTCAGCAGTGCGCTTCTATACCGTGGCGTCTCATATCTGTTCTATGCATATCCTTTGCTCTACCTCACGTCGCACCACTCCACTTCGCCATCGCAAAGCCAACCATGCCAATCTATTGCGCTTTAATCGCAATAACTTCTATTACAGAACGGGCAACCTGTAATCAGATAATTTCCGGCACTTTCCACCGAAATACCATGTGTTTTTCTACCGTATCTGGTTCTCCCGTTTTCGGAATAGATATTCTGATTGCAATCCCAACAGATGCCATTGTCCGGTGCAAAACACGGATATTCGTTCTTATCACAGAACTGTTCCTGTGCCTTGATAGCTTCTGGAATGTTATATGTAGTTGTTGCCATATTAAATCCCCTCCACTTTCAATTCATCGTCGGAAACTTTAAGTAGAATCATCTGTCTGCCTGTATCTGGTATTCTGTCAGCGTTTACAGACTCAACATCATCAACCCAAATTGGCAAGTTTAAGCCGTTTAATTCCTGCAAGCCAGTCACGAGGTCGATGTTGCATAGAATCTGATCAGAGTGATTCAATCCATTAAAATATCCGATTCCGTCACAAATCATCTTACAAACTTCCACCGGCTCACCGTCCTGCGTATAGTCCAAAAACTGAAACTGAAAGTGCTTGAAATGTGGATTGATAGCTTCTGCAAGTGCCTGATTTTTTTTGATGGAAAATTCTTTCAACATGTCAAGTTTCTGCTGAATATCGGAATCTTCCTGACCTAATTTCTTTCTGTCCGCATTTAGTTGTTCGAGCGTTTCTGCCTGTTTCTGAACTGCCTGTTTTGCCAACTCAATTTTTGTTTCGATTCCTGTAAGTTCCTTTTCAGCAGACATTCTTTCTGCCTGAACTGCTGCATTTTCCTCAGAATTATTAGTAAGCCCGTCAAGCTGTTCCTGCTTCTTCTGGATTTCTGCTACAACTGCCTGATACTCTTCGTTTCCAGACACGTCTGGCTCTGACGCTTCTCTAATTCCTGATTTTTCTGCGCAAGCTCAGATGCCAGAGTAGAAATATTTTTCTTTGTCTGCTCAATCTGCGATTCGATGTCTTTGCGCTTTTCCTTAACTTCTTTTCTTCTGGCTACTTCGGAATTGCCTTCTTCTGTAATGTCTTTAAGTTTCTGCTGTTTGTCTACTTTAAACTGCTCTTTTTTTGCAAACTCTGCACTGATTCTTTCCTGCTTCTTCTGTTCAAATTCAGTTTTAAGACGTTCAACTTGTTCTTCTGGCAAATTCTGTCCACAAGTCGGGCAAATAGCTGATTCAGGGTCAAATTCTTCGATCTGTATGGCATTTAAAGCTGTTTCGTCAAATGCGGACGCATACGTCTGTTTATATTTCTCCTGTAAAATCGAAATTCTCTGCTGAATACGTTCCGGCTTTTCGGCAGTAGAAAGGAAATTTTCCAGAACACGGAGATTGTCTTCTTCCTGTTTCTGCTTGAATCGTCTGTCATTTAATAAGAAAACGATTTTTCTCTTTTCTTCCTGTAATGTTTCTACTGCATTTGAAATGATCGCATCTCTGGACTTCTTAAGACCTACAATTTCATAGGAAAGTTCATCGTATGCTTTTCCAGAATCACTCAGCTGTTGTTTTTTCTGCCTCAGCGCGATCAAATGATTTAAAACTTGTCCTCTCTTTTCTTCAAGGACTGTTGCGTCTGGTATTCCTTGTTCCTTTAAGGTATCAATCTCAACCTTTTTGACGTCAATTTTCTTCTGGATATCTTTTCTGTCTTTGTTGAGTTTTTTCACAACTTCCTCGACAGAATGATTCTTGATGATTTCCGAAACTTCTGGATTGTCCTGCAATACTTTATCCGCATTGAACCCTGCCATCTTTTCAAGCATTGCTCTGGCACTTGCTGTTGATTTTCGAAGTTCATTAAGGAATACTCTGGCATTACTACACATCATAATGGTTTCTGAGTCTGATATTCCTTTTAAAAATTCCTTATACTTCGTCTGGTTGTAATCAAACCCATCAACCTGATATTTTGTGGTACTGGAAGATTTACCTTTCTTCGTTTCCTTACGGATCACGGTTTCCTCTCCATCAATCAGAAGTGTGAGTTCTCTTGATACGACACCCTCAACTTCTTCTCCGTCTTCTTTTCTTCTGACATTATTCGGAGATGTACCGTCTGCAAGCTTTCCGGTCAGTGTATCAAAATATGCGTCCATCAACGTTGTTTTACCCTGACGGTTCCTACCGGACACCATCGTTCGTGGTGCAAACTGATACTCCGCAGACTCAAACTTCTTGTAGTTTTCAATGTTAAGCTGTTTCAATTCTACTGTTTTCATTCTTCCTTATCCTCCACCCAATAAGCCGACACTTCATAGGCTGTTTTCTTCTCGACCTGATTTCCGACTTTTTTGTTGTACTCTCTGCTCTGGATTCTTCCCTGTAAAATAATATGTGTGCCAGTTCCGCAGGTTCCCATGTATCTTGCATTTCTGCCCCAGCAGATGCATGGTATATAATCAGATATGCCGTATGATCTATTTACCGCCAGAAGTACATCTGCAATCTCTCTTCCATTAGGTGTTGTTCTGTATACTGGTTTCTTGCAAGTAAAACCATCCATAAGAATCTGATTAACTGGAAGTGCGTCTTTGTCCATGAATTTTGCTTCTCTTGCGAACACAAAAAGAAGCAATCTACTGCGATTTCCTTCGTGCTTATTGAACGTTCTAAACTGCCCTTGAATTTCCATCATTTCTCCTGTATAGTTCTGATTCACATCAATGAGTCTCTCAGAAACTACAACCGGAAGAACATCTTTCGTTCCACTAAATCGTTCTACGCTAAGTTCGAATCGGTAAAATTTTTCACCATATACTTCATGGCTAAATTCAAATTCTGTTTTAATTTCTCCAACCAGTGTTACCTGATTGTTTTCCAAAAGCTTATTCAACTCCGTTTACCCACCTTTCTAGCTGCATAAAATAGGAAGGGATACCATTGAAGATACCATTGCACTTATGCAGAGCAGCTCAAGTACATCCATTTTCGTCATCCCCCAGAGCAATAATGCAATCGTGAAAAATGTTCCAACCTGTGCCATCACTCCGATAAAATACATTCTTTTTCTCATATCCCTCACTTCTTTCTTTTGGTTGTTGCTGTTGCAAGCAAAGCTATTGACAGCGCTACAACTGCGACTTCCAGACGTTTTGTTTTTGTTGCCTGATCTGCGATGATTTCGCTTGCAAGGCTCTGGTTTTTAGTTACGTTTTCGGTGTTTTTTGTGATTTTAGACATAAAAAATGCCCTCCTGGTATAAATTTTCTTTTCAAATACAGGAAGGTATGTTATACTTTACCTGTATTTAACTTACCCAATTAAGTTAGATACGTGCTCCGGTAGGTGTTGCTTCACCTCCGGGGCAACCTTAGTCTTTTTTCGGAATGTAGCTGATACCTAAAATTAAAGCTACATCTTTTTTGTCAATAAAATCTGAATTATCTGCATTCAGCATTGCTTCGAGTGCCGCTACTCTCCCTGCCAGAAAAGCAAATTCTTCTTCGAGAGTTTCTGCTTCGTAAGTGTTTTTATTCATCCTTTGCCCCTCCCCAGATTGACGACAATGCTAATCCCATAAGTTTTCCAAGTACTTCCGCTCGCATATTGGAAAGTTCCTTGTCAAGCTTATCTTCCGTCCAGAACCCAACGTCTACAGCCTTTCTGATAAGTTTATCTCCTGTTTCCTTTGGAATATCTTCTTCCTCAAAAGTCTCTCTCAACGATTTAATAATCATTGACAAATCAGTCATTAAAACTGTTGTACTTCCCTTTACCTCAACTGCTCCATCTTTACTTTTAATCATTCTCTTTTCCTCCTTCAAAAATCTTTCTCCCCAATATTAATTCCGCAAACGTTCTAAGCGTTTCTGTCCTTAATCTGTCAAGTTCTTCTTGTATTTTTTCGTCTGTCCACAACCCCATCTGAGCTGATTCAGAAACAAGTTCATCGGCTTTTTCCTTGGAATATCCTTCTTTCACAAGGAAAACTCTTAGTCCCCTGCATATCGCGGTTAATTCAGAAAGCAACTTATTTGCATCTTCTTCTAATTCAACTTTCCCACCTTCACATTTGATCATTCTATTTTCCCTCCATTTCTCTTTTCAGTGTTTCGTACAGTTCCTTGTGAATCGGAGAATCTTCTGGAATCTCGCGAATTATTTCAATAATTTTGTCTTTTTTCTCCTGTAATGTCATATTCATAAACTCATTTATTTCTTCTTTTTTCATACTGACTTCCTTTCTGTGGTATAATCTCCCTCGAAGGGAGGTGTGTATTATGGATAAAGAACAAATAGTTCATGATTTAGCAATTACTTATGCAAAGTCTAAATTAAATGAATACGTTCTTGACAGAAGAGAAGCTCCATTGGCTGGAAATACTTCTATGTCAAATGACGAAATTCAATATTTAAAACGTGCATATGATTTTGCTATTCAGAATCTTTCGGATTAAACGCTCGTTTCCCGTATAAAGCGTTTTGAATTCCATCGGTAACGCATTCGGCAATTGTCTTCCTGTCAATATTTGCCGTGTGCGTTACTTTTTTCGTTCTCGTAGGTGCAACTTCTTCTCGAATGGCTTTAAGTTCTTCCAAAATCTGCTTGAGTAATGCATTTGTTTCTTCCAACATATCATTTCCTTTCTGTGGTATAAGATTGACTCATCTTCTTATCTTTCCGAACTTCCGTTCATAAATATCATCACCAGAATCATCACTTTCGTTATCACGCATCATTTCAGATGGCAATAAGCCTAAAACTTTCATAAGAACAAGCATGTTAAAAACAGGAATATCTTTCCTATCGTTTGCCCACAGCAGATTCAAATTACACATATCTTGGAATTGTTCATCAGATAATTTAATACCCACATATTCAAATCCTTTCTGTGAAGTATCTACTTTGTATGGTTTTACCTTCTTTCTTTTTCTGAATCTGAATATTAAATTTTTCATGCAAAATCCTTTCTATTGAGTTTTCTTTCTTCTTCCCTACATTGTCATCTGGGCATTACAGTCACGAATCATCATTTTGGTATTGGTACACGGTGTCCACTCTTTGATATATTCCACTGCTTCCTGATACCTCAGCTTGGGAATGTTATTTCTGGCATTCACATCGAAGTAAGTCTTTACATCCCTGTTGCATTCTGCAAATACTTTCTTTCCAATCTCATCATAAGCATTGGATTTCTTTCCGCCCAATACCTCGATCACCACCTTGGAAACCAGATCGCTGATGTACTTCTGCTGACCGTAATCAATGGTCATGGTGTTCTCGAGTTTCTCGATTCGTTCTTCGTGATTCTGATTGCCAAGAGCCAGAAGCTGAATCTGTTCTGCTATGGTCATTGGTTTCTGATAAGAGCCTGTCTTTCGAATTGTTGGAAGAACCTCGCTTGTTACCCAACGTTTGAATCTCTTAGCTGATTCAAGTTTGCTCCCGAAGATTAAAGCGTATAAGCCAGATTCATTGATGAGTGCTGTTTGAGTTTTTACCACATTCCCATTTTGGGAATCTGCTTCAAGAACCTTTAAAATTCTGTCTTCTTCTTCAACATGAACTGAAACTGCTTTACTCGCATTGGAATATCCAAGTGCCAATGCCACATCTTTTCCAACGAACCAAGGTTCATTGTCAATAGTCACTGTTCGAATTTCTCCGAACTCTTCCGAATTAAAAATCTGTAATTCGTTCATACTGCTCCTTTCTAATTCAATTTAATTGAATTTATTTGGCACAAAAATAAAATCCATAGGGACTCCAGAAAGTTCACTCATTTTTCTAAGCTGAGATAGTGTAGGTTCAGTTTTTCCTTTTTCCCAGTTAACTACCGTAACATTGGAAATACCGAATATTTCAGCCCATTCTTTCTGATTGTATCCTGCGTTCACGCGAACGGCTTCTAGTGAAATTTTTGGCATTCGCTCATCTCCTTTCTTAACTTATGAGCTTATTATAATTCAATTAAATTGAATTGTCAACACTAAAATTCAAAATAATTGAATTTGATATTGGATTTAATTTAATTATGGTGTAAAATACCAGGTGTAAGGAGGAAAAGATAATTATGACGGACAATGAACAAAAGAGGATATTTTCGAATAACCTGAATCGGTATATTTCGAAAAGCGGAAAGCAACAAAAAGAGATTGCTGAAGCTATTGGTGCAAACGCATCCACGTTTAATATGTGGTGCAAAGGCAATTCTATGCCAGGTACTGGAAAGATTAGAGCTTTGGCAGATTATTTCCGTATAGGAATGTCAGACTTAACAGATTTAAAAGAAAATCAAGATCCTGATATTGAATTCGGAGATGTGGTTACAAAAATCGAGCAGTCAGACCCTCGTTTCAAAAGAATTATTCTTGAATACGATAATCTGCCGCCCGATAAAAAAGATTTGCTATGTGATTTTTTTGAACAATTTATTTTTTAAGATGCAAGGGTGGGAATCATCTTCCTACCCTTTCTTCATTATACACTCTTTTTACGCATCCATAAATAAATCTTATCATTGATTCATTGTGTATCTTCTGTATCATCTCAATAATCTCTTTCCTATAGTCCATAATTAACCCTCCCTGCTTGAAAACTACCGCCTACATTAAAGTATATGTCCGGACAGTGGGAAATATGTCTCGAACTTATGTTTACATTATACTTTATGATATGTCCAATAAAGTGGAGTAAAACGGGATGCATTCAAATTCCCCCTCGCCAGTTGCCAGCGATAAACTGGAATATTTGTGATTTCAAATATAACCTTTACTTTCGCAAATATAAATTTCGTTTTTACCGGATTTTCTGTGATTTCTACAATATCGTTCGTTCTTAGAACCTCTTTTATGCTCTGGTTTAAGGTTGAATGCTTGCACATATCCTCTGCCAAGCGGATGGAGCTTTTACGCAAATAATCTTGATTGCACATCGGCAAGTGAATGATGTAGCTTGCAAAGAAGATTACTCCTACTGCGATCAGCAATCTCTCAATCTTCCTCATAATATATACCTCTTTAGTCTATAATTTATGTATTTAGTTATACCACTTTTTGTGCAAATTAATCGGGCAAAACGATAAAACTGCATTTTTAATGGATAAAAATATGAAAAATATTTCGGTTTTGACTATGCTATTATTGAATCTTGCGGTATAATATATGCAAATTTTACTAAGGAGGAAATATTTTTATGAGAAAGAAAGTAAAGTTTCTAGCTAGTATTGGGCTGTCAAGCATTTTGCTTGCATCCATGCCATCCAATGTTTTTGCAGAAGATTTTGTACTATACGAAGAGAACGGCATTCATGTTGAAACAAAAGGATTAACCGATTCCCCGT
>ENA-OROK01001585-OROK01001585.1-human-gut-metagenome-genome-assembly--contig:-NODE-1585-length-21696-cov-4.551869_pt1 | contig 21696 bp, 23 predicted proteins | sample MGYA00242127_ERZ509046 | MGnify/ENA primary metagenome ERZ509046 (study PRJEB26280, sample SAMEA2338728) | human gut metagenome | biome: human gut; feature: human-associated habitat; material: faeces... | reverse complement strand
TATTTATATGATAGGCCCCCTATAAACCTAACATTACTTTTTTGTTAATTTAAATTTATTCCCTTTACAAATATTATAAAGTAATTAATTTGCTAGGACAATCTCTACTAGCAACAGATATATTCATATTGTTAATTGCAGAATTATTAGAGATTATTTCATCTACAACGGTTTGATATGCAAGCTCAGGAAAATTACTTTCTTTACTTAAATGTCCAAGCATTGCAGTAGAAAGCTTGCCATTCTTTAATAAATAAGAAATTGTTTTTCCTGCCATTGTATTAGATAAATGACCAGTATCACTAGCAATACGTGATTTTAAACTGTATGGATATGCACAGCACCTTAAAACTTCTGTATCATAATTAGATTCTAGCAAAATAAATTCACTACCTTCTAGATTATCAACAATAGATTTTGTCATATGTCCTACATCTGTTGCAATACTTAATTGATGAGAATTATCTTTAATAATATTAAAGCCGCAAGGGTTTGCTGCATCATGAGGTATATTAAAAGGAAGTATTTCTAAATCGTTTATGCAGAATTTTTCAGAAGGATTAAAATATTTAATATTTTTTTCTGATATTTTTTCTGTTTGAACAGGCATTGCATCAAAAGTTTTTTGGGTTGAAAAAACAGGAATATCGAATTTTTTTGATAAAGTTCCAAGACCTTTTACATGGTCTGCATGTTCATGAGTAACTAAAATTGCATTAATAGAAGAGGGATCTACTTCTATTGATTGTAATCCCTCTTCTATTTTTTTACAACTCATTCCAGCATCAATTAAGATTTTTGTATTTTCAGTTTCTACAAATAAACTATTTCCACTACTTCCACTATATAAACTACAAAAATTTAGCATATGTATTCTTCTTTCTATTGTTATTCTTTAATTCTTTCGATTTTAGCACCTAGGTTTCTGAATTTTTCTTCAATATTCTCATAGCCTCTGTCTATGTGTTCTAGATTATAAATTTCGGTTTTTCCTTCTGCTATAATACCTGCAACAATTAATGCTGCGCCAGCACGCAAATCAGAAGAGTACACAGGAGCACCAGAAAGCTTTTCTACACCTTCAAAAAAGGCTGTTTTTCCTTGAGCTGTTATATTAGCTCCCATTTTATTTAATTCCTCAGTATATTGGAATCTAGATTCCCAAATATTTTCTATTATTCTGCTGGTACCATCTGCAATTGAAAGTACAACTCCCATTTGTGGTTGCAAGTCTGTAGGGAAGCCTGGATATGGTTGAGTTTTAATGATTGCTTTTGAAGGTCTTTTATCACACCAGACTCTGATTTCATCACCAAAATCTTTAACATGTCCGCCGACTTCTAAGATTTTTGCTGTTATTGCTTCTAAATGTTTGGTTATACAATTTTTTATTAAGATATCACCTTTTGATGCAACAGCAGCAAGCATGAAAGTTCCAGCTTCAATTTGGTCTGGAACAATTGAATAAGTTCCATTTCCATTAAGTTTTTCTACACCATTTATTTTTATTACATCAGTTCCTGCCCCACGAATATCTGCACCCATTGTGTTTAAGAAGTTAGCTACATCTACTATATGAGGTTCTTTAGCAGCATTATCAATTATGGTTGTCCCTTTTGCTAAAACAGCAGCAAGCATTACATTAATAGTAGCTCCAACAGATATTACGTCCATATATATAGAATTTCCAACAAGTTCTGAAGCAGAGGCAAATATTTTCCCTTGTGCAACTTCTACTTTAGCACCTAAGGCTTCAAAGCCCTTTATATGTTGATCAATAGGACGGGCTCCTAATTTACATCCACCAGGCATTCCAACAGATATTTTTCCTGTACGTCCAAGCATACTTCCTATAATATAATAAGATGCTCTAAATTTACTTGTTAATTCTTCGGAAGCTTCTGTTTTTGTTATATTTCTTGTATCAATTGTTATTTCGTTTGACTTATTCCATGTTATTTTTGCACCAAGTCCTTCTAATATTTCGCAACATTTTTTTACATCACTTATGTTAGGAAGATTTTCGATTGTGCATACTCCATCTATTAAAAGTGTTGCAGGTAAAATAGCTACGGCAGCATTTTTTGCACCACTAATTGTTACTTCTCCTTTTAAAGGTGTTCCTCCAGTTATTACTAGTTTTTCCAAAAGTATTCCTCCTTAAAATTATTATCACAAGAAATATATCACAAAATTAATAATATTACAACAGTTTTTTATTTATTAGCAGTAAATAATTTTTTATCAGCAAAGAACTCAACAAGTTTGAATTTAAATGTAGTTTCAGTAGATGTGTTTGAAATTAGATTATAAGATTCGTTATCTAAGTTTTCCTCAAGATTTTCCTTTGCTTCATCATTAACAATACCAGAAGAAATATCTATAAAACATAATGATGGAAACATTACGCACCACCAGTTTTGACCTTTTGCTTCTCCAATTTCAACTTTTAATGCATCATAAGGACCTGCTGGCAAGGAAATATCACCATAGTTTTTTGTTGGAAAATAAAAATTACCAATATTTATTTTTACAGGGTAATCATAACCATTTCCTTTTACAATGTTTTGTGCAATTTCTTGAAAATCATTTTTATGTTCGTTCGCTATTGAAATTGCTTCAGCTTTGGTAGAACAGTTTGAACAAATATTGTTCATGTATTTGATAAGTCCATCTCTTACTTTGTATTTTAAATTTTGATCTTCTTCACTATTGCTATTAGCAAGCACATGTAATCTAAAAACCGCCTGAGATAAATTATTAGATACTGCAGAAACGTAATTTTGTGCACAGATGGAAGTATATAAAAACAATAAAATGGCTAATATAATAAAATTTTTTAACTTATTTTTCATATGAATCCTCCTAAAAACAATTTTGTTAAAATATATCTTTAAAATAATTATTAACCAAAAAAAATAAAATATACATTTACAATAAAAATGCTTGACAATAAAAAAAACAAATGGTAAAATTTACCATATACCAATCGAAAGGGATGAAGATAATGGTTGTTAAAGATAAAAAAATAGAAAAGGTATATAGCTCGTATGTGAGTGAATATCATTTAGAAATGATTTTAGTACCGTTTATAAATAGTAAAATAGAAGAAAAAGAAAATGTAGTAATAGAAACAGAATATGATATGAATGAAACATTAAATACATTATTGTCAAAACTAAATTTAAAAGAGGAAAATAAAGAAAAGATATTAAGATTGGGATGGAATAAAAAAGAAAATAATATAGAAAGCAAAGATAATGTTATAATAATAGGAAATAAGGATTATATAGAAAATACTAATAGGAGAATAATGCAAAAAAATATAGAAGACTTAACAATTGTGGATTGTTATAAATTTGAGGATATATGTAATAATATGAGTGAAGTAGCTGATAAATATGATTTTAATTTAAATACAAATGGATTACAATAGGAAAAATGAAAAGTTTTAGTATAAAGTATTGAAAAAAAATAAAAAATAGTGTAGGATATATATAATGTAGCAGGAAAGGAAGTATACATATGGAGGAAAATATAGAAGCTATTAAAAAGACTCTAAAAAAATATTCTCAAGAACACTTATTAGATGAATATGAGAAGTTAGATGAAACAAAACAAAAACAACTATTAGACCAAATTCAACATATAGATTTTGAGCTAATAAATAGTTTGTATAACAATACTAGAAAGGAAATAGATGTTCAAGATAGCAAAATTTCACCAATTGAATATCTTGATAAAGATAAATTAAATGGATATTATAAAGGTTTTCAAGAGACTGGTGAAAAAGCAATAAGAGCAGGAAAATTAGCTGCTGTAACAATGGCTGGAGGACAAGGAACAAGACTTGGACATAATGGACCTAAAGGAACATTTGACATAGGTTTGGATTCACATAAATCACTTTTTGAATTATTAAGTGATTCATTAAAAACACAAGGAAAAAAATATGATGTTACAATTCCATGGTTTATAATGACAAGTGAAGAAAACAATGACCAAACTATAGAATTTTTTGCAAAGCATAGATTTTTCGGATATGAAAAAGATAAAAATATATTTTTCTTTAAACAAGGAGAACTACCAATGGTAGATACAGAAGGAAAAATATTAATAGGAGAAAATGGATTAATTAAAGAAGCAGCAGATGGTCATGGTGGAATATATGAGGCACTTGTAAAAAATGGAATGACTAAAAAAATGAGAGAACTAGGTGTAGAATGGATCTTTATAGGTGGAGTTGATAACTGTTTAGTAAAAATGGTTGACCCTGTACTTATGGGAATTGCAATTCAAAAACATGTAACAGCAGCAGGAAAATCAGTTGTTAAGTCAAATCCAGGAGAAAAAGTTGGAGTTTTTTGCAAGAAAAACGGAAGACCATCAGTTGTAGAATATACAGAAATACCAAAAGAAATGGCAGAAGCAAAAGATGAAAGAGGAGAATTGATATATGGTGAATCACATATTCTATGTAATCTATTTAATATAGATGCAGTAGAAAGAATGGGAACAAAACCATTACCATATCATTCTGCATTTAAAAAGGCAACATATATAGATAAAAATGGAAATAAAGTTGTACCAGATGGTCCAAATGCGTATAAATTTGAGGCGTTCTTATTTGATGCATTTGGTGAATTAGATGATATGGCTATTTTGAGAGTTAAGAGAGAAGAAGAATTTGCACCTGTAAAAAATGCATCAGGTGTAGATAGTCCAGAAACAGCAAGAGAGCTATATAGAAAATTTTACCAATTATAAATGCTAGGCTACTGGTGTGAAAACGTCAGTAGCCATTTTAGTTTTGCATGTAAAATTGCCTAGTAGGAAAACTTACTGTATAATATTTTTTGAAAGGATGATATAAATGAACTATAAAGAAGAATATAAAAAATGGTGTGAAGATCAAAGTTTTGACGAGGAAACAAGAGAAGAATTATTATCAATAAAAGATAATGAAGAAGAGATTAAAGATAGATTCTATAAAGAATTAGAATTTGGAACTGCAGGACTTCGTGGTGTTATCGGAATGGGAACTAACAGAATGAACAAATATACTGTTGGAAAAGCTACACAAGGGTTAGCAAATTATATAATTGAACAAGGGACTCAAGATAAGGGTGTTGCAATTAGTTATGATTCAAGAAGAAAATCAGATGAGTTTAGTTTACAAACAGCATTAATTTTAAATGCAAATGGGATAAAAACATACTTATTTGAAAGTTTAAGACCTGTTCCAGAACTATCATTTGCAATTAGACAATTAGGAGCAACAGCAGGTATAATGATTACGGCTAGCCACAATCCTCCAAAGTATAACGGATATAAGGTTTACTGGGATGATGGTTCTCAAATTGTTGCACCAAGAGACAAAGACATTATTAATAAAGTTAGAGCAATTTCTGATTTTAAAGAAATAAAAACAATGGAAAAAGAAGAGGCTATAAAATCTGGATTATTTAATATTATAGGAAAAGATATGGATGATAAATATATTGAGACATTAAAAGGAAAAATATTAAATCCAGATATTATTAAAGAACAAGGTAAAAAATTAAAAATTGTGTATACACCATTACATGGAACAGGAAATACAATTGCAGAAAGATTATTAAAAGAATTAGGATTTGAAAATGTTTATGTTGTTCCAGAACAAGCTAAGCCAGATGGAAATTTCCCAACAGTTGATTATCCAAATCCAGAAGACAAGAAAGCATTTAAATTAGCTTTAGAATTAGCAGAAAAAGTTGATGCTGATGTTGTTCTAGCAACAGATCCAGATGCAGATAGATTAGGTATTTTTGCTAAAGATGCAAAAACTGGTGAGTATATGCCATACACAGGAAATATGTCAGCTTTATTAATTGCGGAATATAGAATTTCACAAATGAAAGAAAAAAATATTTTACCTGAAAATGGTATGTTTATTACAACAATTGTTTCATCAGATTTAGCTAAAGCTATTGCTGCAAATTATGGATTAGAATGTATAGAGGTTTTAACAGGATTCAAAAATATTGGTGCAGTAATGAAAAAAGCAGAGGAAAATCATGATAAAACATATGTATTTGGTTTTGAAGAAAGTTATGGTTGCTTAATAGGTGATTATGCAAGAGATAAAGATGGAATTGCAGCTGTTATGTCTTTGTGTGAAGCAGCAGCTTATTATAGAGCACAAGGAATAACATTATGGGATCAAATGAATAATATTTACAAAAAATATGGATATTACAAAGAAGATCAAGTTTCAATAGTTTTAGAAGGTGCTGAGGGTGCTGAGAAAATTAAACAAATGATGAGTACAATGAGAAATAAAAATATAGAACAAATTGGTAAATATAAAGTGTTATGTTTTAAAGATGTTGATAGAGACTATGTTAAAAATATGATAACAGGAGAAGAGAGTAAGACTGGTTTGCCAAAATCAAATGTTTTATATTATCAATTGGAAAATAATTCATGGTGTTGTGTTCGTCCATCAGGTACTGAACCTAAAATTAAACTTTATTTTGGTGTTAAAGGTACTTCGGCAGAAAATGCAACAGAAGAATTAGAATTTTTAAAAGAAGCAATGGTTAAATTAGTTAAAGAAAATTAGAAAATAAAAAATGGCTCCATATTAATATGGAGTCATTTTTTCCAACCATCTAAATTTCTTGAAATTGCACCAAATAAATTTGCTCTAACCATAGGAATATCCTTTTGCCATAAAAATATTTGTTCTTTCATAGTTTCTCTTTTAGTATGCTCATCCATTGGGCAAACTTTTGGCATTACAGATTTATTATATTTTTTTACAAAATGACGTGTGTCTTTTTCACTTAAAAAAATTAGAGGACGTATTAAAGTTATTTTTGTTCTATCCATAAAACTTTTTGGAGCAAATGTTGATAAACTACCAGTATATAATAAATTTAATAAAAATGTTTCTAAAACGTCATCCATATTATGTCCAAGTGCAATTTTATTACAGCCTTCTCGTATTGCTACACTGTTTATTATGCCTCTACGTAAATTAGCACATAATGAGCATGGATTTTTTTCTTTTCTTACATCGAAAACTATTTCTTTTATTGAACTATTTTCGATAAATAATGGAACCTCAATTTCATCACAATTTTTTTGTAATAATTCACTGTCAAAATTTTCAAATCCAGGGTTTACTGAAATTGCAATCAAATCGAAATGTTTTGGATAAAAGCGTTGTAGAGCTTTAAGAGCATTTAATAATGTTATGGAATCTTTTCCACCAGATAAACATACAGCTATTTTGTCTCCTTCTTCTATCATTTGATATTCTTCTATTGCTTGACGCATTTTACTTAATATTTGTTGCATATGATTAATCCTTTCTTTAAAATATATAGCATATTATAACATATATGAAATTTTTTTGAAATATATTGATAAGAGATTTTAACTAGTCATTGATTTTTTTGGGACAGTGTATTATAATAGTTATATGATTTTTATGTTCTCATAGCTCAGCAGGATAGAGCAGTCGCCTCCTAAGCGACCGATGGGGGTTCGAGTCCCTCTGGGAACACCAAAATATAAATATTTCTATTGGGACTCGAAAAGGAGGAATAGAAAATAGTCTGGTAGACTATTTTCCCGACGCGGCTCGCCGAGTCCCTCTGGGAACACCAAAATAATATAATGTTAAGGAGAATATATGTTTTACAATCCAAAAGAATTTTTAGAACAAGACCTAAGATATAAAGGACCAATGAGAAGAAGGTATGATGAATTATTAGAAATATATAAAGGATATAATATACATAGATATAATAGAGGAGAATGGGAGAGAATAGGTGCTGAGAAAAAAGATGATGATTTAATTGTGGAAGCGGATACAATTGAAGAAGTAAGACAATGGCTTGATGAAAATATTTAAAAATAAAAAAGGGGGGCAAAATGCATACATGGAAAAAACGGATTTAATAAATTTTAACAATGCAAAAGAAATACCACCAGAATATAATGGAAGCGAAAAGAAAAAGACGATGATTTTAAATGGAAAAAAATACCTTGTAAAATTTCCTGATTCGAATAGGTCTTCTAAATTAAATATTTCATATATAAATAATGTCTATTCTGAATATATTGGCTCAAAAATATTTAATTTGTTAGGAGTCAAAACTCAAAATGTAGAACTTGGGTATTATGACCAAGATAAAAGAAGATTTTATGTATGTGCATGTGAAGACTTTACAACAGAAAATACAAAATTAATAGAATTCGAAAAACTAGAAAATGCAAGTATAGATTCAGAAGGAGAAAAAAAGGATTTAGCTGATATAAAACATATAATAGAATTAAATACGTATAATATAGACAAAGAAGAATTTAAAAAATTTTTTTGGGATATGTTTATTATTGATTGCTTGATTGGAAATACAGATAGACATAACGGGAACTTTGGATTTATAAAGAATATAAAAACAGAAGAATTGACGTTAGCACCAATATATGATTGTGGTTCATGTTTATTTTCTACACTTACAGATGAAAAAATGGAAGAAATATTGAATAAAGAAGGATTATTAAGGGATTGTATAAAAAATACTTCATCGGCAATAAAATATAATGGCTCAAAAATAAAATACTATGATTTTATTACTAAAATGGAAAATAAGGATTGTATTGAGGCTTTAAATAGAATATATCCTAAAATAGAAATAGAAAAAATAAATAATATCATTGATGAAATTCCATGTATAAGTGATATAAGAAAAAGTTTTTATAAAAAAATAATAAAATCCAAATATAATGATATTTTGAAAGTCGCATACAAGAAAAGGAAAGAATAAAATGGAACAAAAAGAACATTATATGAAACAAGCATTAAAAGAAGCAGAAAAAGCATACAAAAAATTAGAAGTTCCAGTAGGAGCTGTAATAGTAAAAGACGGAAAAATAATAGCCAGAGCACATAATCAAAAAGAAACAAGAACAGACACAACAAAACATGCAGAAATATTAGCGATACAAAAAGCAAGTAAAAAATTAGAATCATGGAGACTAATAGATTGTGAAATGTATGTAACATTGGAACCATGTTCAATGTGTGCAGGAGCGATGATAAATTCAAGAATAAAAAAAGTATATATAGGAGCAATGGATGAAAAGACAGGAGCCGCAGGCTCTGTGTTAAATTTATTTAATGATTATACATTTAATCATAAAGTAGAAGTAGAAAATGGTGTGATGAAAACAGAATGCCAAGAAATTCTCAAAAAATTTTTTAAAGAATTGAGAGAATTAAAACGAGGAGGAAAAAATGTATAGAAATGTAAAACAGAAAATCTTTCACAGTGTAATTATAACTATAATAATTATTGCAATATTATCTGTTGGTGGTATGCTAATTTTAAGATATCAAGTTGAAGGGGAATCGAATATGCCATTCAAAATTAGCAAAATTTCTATAATTGAAAGTGTAGAAGGAGTAGAAAACCAAGGGACAGAGGAAAAGTGGAATTTTAATGTTAATGAAAATAATGATATATACATATACCTTGAAAAAAATTCAGCATATGGAAAAACAGAAATAATAGATTCAGTAGAATTAAAAGATATAAAAGCAATTAAAGAAAAAGATATAGGAAAAATAAAATTCTATAAACCGGTAACAGATGAAAAAAGAATGTTTATAAATCAAGCTGATAGTGAAATGTTAGGGATTACATATAAAGGTGAGATGGAGTCAAATATAAAAGAACAAAAAATATCAAATCAAGGTGGAATTATGGCTTTTAGATATGCAATAAATAATATTTCGCAATATGTTTCTCAAGATGCAGAAGAAATTGACCATGCAAAACTATTAAAATTAACTAATATTACAGAAGAAGATTTAAAAACAACTTTAAGTTTTAATATGATTATAAATTTAACTAGTGGAAAAAAATATCAAGCACCAATTAGTTTTGATATACCAACAGATGAAATAATAGAAAAAGGAACAGTTGGGATAGATAAAACGAATTTAAATGATATAATTTTCAAAAGAATAGAAAATTAGCAAAAATACTTGCAAAATTCATTATTACATTATATAATACATAATGGTATGAAAATTGATCTCTGTATGGAAAGCAAATTCAATAAAAGCCTATGAACCTTGTCAGGTCCGGAAGGAAGCAGCAATAAGTAGATACTTTTATGTGGAGTTGTTTTCCATAGAGAGATTGATATTCACACCATTTTTTAAAATATAGGATATATAAAGGATGTGAGATAATGGGGTACACAGCTCTTTATAGAAAATTTAGACCACAAACATTTGAAGAAATGGTGGGACAAGAACATATAACAAGAACATTAAGAAATCAAATAATGGCTAATAGAGTAGGACATGCATATTTATTTAATGGGGGTAGAGGAACAGGAAAAACGACTTCTGCAAAAGTTTTAGCACGTGCAATAAACTGCTTGAATCCGAAGGATGGAGAGCCATGTAATGAATGTGAAATTTGTAAAGCTGCATTAAATGGTTCATTAACAGATATAGTTGAAATGGATGCGGCGTCAAATAATAGTGTAGAAGATATACGTTCTATAAGAGAAGAAGTGAATTTTTTACCAACAAAAGCCAAATATAGAGTATATATAATAGACGAAGTTCATATGTTATCACAAGGAGCTTTTAATGCATTATTAAAAACACTTGAAGAACCACCAGAACATGTAAAATTCATTTTAGCTACAACAGAACCACAAAAATTGCCAGCAACAATACTTTCAAGATGCCAAAGATTTGATTTTAAAAGAATTTCAAATGAAGATATTATTAAAAGATTAGAGATAGTATGTAAAGAAAGTAATATTGAAATAACAAAACAAGCACTAAATATAATTGCTTCATTGGCAGAAGGAGCAATGAGAGATGCATTATCAATTCTAGAAAGATGTGTGCAAGATGGGGAAAACAATATAGATGAAGATAAAATAAAAGAATTAGTTGGAATTCCTAAAATTACTCATATACATAGCATAACAGAAGCAATAATAAAATATAATATAGATGAAGCTATGGAATCAATAACAAAAGTCTTAGATGAAGGTAAAGATTTAAATAATTTATTATGGGAAGTTATTAAATATATTAAAGATATTTTGATGGTAAAAACAGGCCAAAAGCTAACAATTTACAATGAAACAGATTTTGAAAATTTGAAAAAATTGGCAGATGAAGTTTCAAAAGAAAGAGCTATTAGTTTGATTAATGAATTATCAAAATTAGAAAATGATATGAAAAGTTCAACACAAAGATTGATTGTTTTTGAGGCAGGAATAATCAGATTATGTGATAAAGAATTAGCTTCAAGTGAAAATAATTCAAATACTCAAATATCTGATGGAAATAGTAATATAAATACTCAAGAAATTTATGCAAGACTAGAAAAAATAGAAAATTATTTAAGAGCTGGTGGCGGAGTTGCTAGACCACAAACTCAAGCAACACAAAAAAAAATAACAAATGCAAGTACTAATACAAGTGCAATAGCAGGAATTGGCAAAGATAAAAAGCCTGCACAATATTGGCAACAAGTTGTAAATAATTTTAAACAAAGTGGAAGAATAATGTTATATACTAATTTATTAAATACAAATGCGGTTGAAATTGATGATATGACTGTTGGAATTGAATTCCCCAAAGGAATAACACCATTTGGAAAAACAGTTTTAGAAAAACCAGAAAATAAAATAGAAATATCAAACCAAGTTTCAATTGCATGTGGCAAAACAATGCAGATAAAATATATTGATACAAAACCACAAGATTCTGGTGAAGAGTCAGAAGAAAGTGAGTTGTCAAACTTTGCAAATAAATTTGATATACCATTTGATATTATAGAATAATAATAAAATTAAGGAGGAAATTAAAATGTCAAAAAGAGGAGGATTCCCAGGAATGGGAGGATTTGGTGGAATGAACATCAATAATTTAATGAAAGAAGCAAAAAAAATGCAAGCAGATTTGGAAAAAACACAATCTGAACTTGCAGAAAAAGAATTTGAAGCGTCTGCTGGAGGAGGAGCTATAACAGCAAAAGTAAATGGACAAAAACAAATATTAAGCTTAAGTTTACAAAAAGAAATCGTAGACCCAGATGATGTAGAAATGCTACAAGACTTAATTGTTACTTGCTTAAACCAAGCATTTAAACAAGTTGATGATGCCCAAACAGCTTCAATGGGAAAATATAATATACCAGGTTTAATGTAGGAGAAAGAACAATGTCAATGTATTCACCATCAATAGAAAAATTAATACAAAGTTTTGAAAAATTACCAAGTATAGGAAATAAAACAGCAGCGAGATTGGCATTTTATATTTTAAATGCTTCTGAAGAAGAAACAAATGACTTTATTTCTTCTATTGTAAATGCAAAGAAAAATTTAAAATATTGTAGTAAATGTTATAATATATCAGATACTGATCCTTGCCCAATCTGTTCGAATCCAAAAAGAGACCAATCAGAAATATGTGTGGTTGAAGATGTAAGAGATATTGTTGCAATGGAAAAAACACATGAATTCAGAGGAGTTTACCATGTATTACATGGTTCAATTTCTCCAATGAATGGTGTTGGCCCTGATGATATAAAAATAAAAGAATTACTTGCACGTCTTATGGATGGACAAGTTAAAGAAGTAATACTTGCAACAAATCCTAGGGTTGAAGGCGAAGCCACAGCAATGTATTTATCGAAATTAATAAAACCACTTGGAATAAAAGTTACAAGAATAGCACATGGAATACCAGTAGGTGGAGACTTGGAATATACAGATGAAATTACGCTAACAAAAGCACTTGAAGGTAGAAGAGAAATATAAATTAATTATCTGGTAGCAGCGATAAGTGCAAGATTGTCTCCAAGAGCAGTGAAAAAAGCAGCTAAAATGCTTAATTCATTTGTATCATATTCGTTTCCAATAACTACAGCAAGAGAACTTGCTAATGCTATTAAATTATTACCAGAACAATTATTAGAATTCATAAAAGCCACCTCACTATATTATATTCTGTATAATATAGTGAGGTGACTTTTTATAAAATTAACCTAATAATATTTTACAAATGTCTTTAGTTGAATTCTTTTTTGAAATAAGTCTTGCACGAATTTTCATTTCTTGCATTTTATCAGGATTATAAAATAATTCGTTAAGAATTTTTTTAATATTATCTCCTTTTTTTATCCAGATTGCAACTTTATTTTTTTCTAAATAAGCAGCATTTTCTTCTTCTTGACCTGGAATAGGATTAATAACAACAATAGGTAAGCCAGAAGCTAAACTTTCTGTGGTTGTAAGCCCTCCTGGTTTTGTAACAACCAAATCGGAAATACTCATTAACTGAGGAACCTTATCAGTGAATTCCAAAATTTTTACGGAGTCATGTTTTCCGAGGTCAGTAACTAAATTTTCAAAACTTTCTTTCATTTTCTGATTTTTGCCAGAGATAGCTACAATTTGGATATTTTCAGGACATTCCACAAATGATTTAAAAATATTAAATGTTTGAGTTTTACCTAAACCAAATTCTCCTCCACCAAAAAATAAAACTGTTTTTTTATTTGGAGATAAACCAAAACTTTGTAAAATTTGTGATTTATCATATTTTAATAAAAATTTATTTGATAAAGGAATACCTGTTGCATAAATCTTTTCTTTAGGAATTCCCTTTTCGTGTAATTGCATTTTCATTCCTTCATGTGATACAAAATAATAATCAACATATTCATTAAAAACAATCCATTGGTCATGTGGTGCATAATCTGTTAATACAGTTGCAATTTTTGCATTTAATTTTCCTTGTTTTTTTAAATATGCACACATTGTGGATGCAAAAGGGTGTGTTGAAATTATTAATTCTGGGTTAAAGTTTTTTAATAAGGTATTTAGTTTTTTTGATAAAAGCTTATTTGAAGTTGTACTTATTTGAGCAATTGGGCCACTTTGCGCATGCCAATATACTTTCCCCCAGGTTTGAGGAATTTTTTTTGCCATTTCAGAATATGCTGTTGTTGTTACTTTATCAAAAAATTTATTAACGTAATACATGCAATCAACAAGCATTACTTCAACATCTTTATAATTTGTTTCAATATTTTCTTTTATAGAACGAGCAGCACTTAAATGGCCACCACCATATGATGCATAAAAAATCATTATTTTTCTCATGATTAATCTCCTCAAGATATTTTTTGTTTATTTTATCATAAAGTAAAAATAATTTGTATATTTTTTGGAAAAAAAACCAAAATATTAAGAAAGGGAGGTCAATAATGAAAAAAAGTAAAATTTGGATTTTTTTTACGGTGATAGCAGTAATTACAGCGGTAATATTAGGATATAATCTTTTTAATCAGAAAAAGGCATATGCAACAACTAAAGAAAATGATTATAATATGGCTTTTTATCAAGTTGTTGAATATGTGCAAAATGTAAAAACATATTTAGCAAAAGCTATGATATCAAAATCAGCTGAACATGGTGCTGAAATTTTAACACAAGTGTGGAGAGAGGCCAATATGGCTCAGTCATATTTGGGAATGTTGCCAATAGAAAGTCAGGAACTAGAAAATACAGAAAAATTCTTAAATCAAGTTAGTGAATATAGTTATTTTTTATCAAGAAAAAATATTGAGGGAAATGAATTGACTGACGAAGATATAGAAAAAATTAAAGAATTATATAATTACTGCAATGATTTGTCAAACACATTAAACGAAATGGCTGATGAACTAAATAATGGAACTATAAAATGGTCAGATTTAATGAAAAATCAAGAGGGAGCTGATATAAGTGAGGTTAGTACTTTTGATGTTGTAGAAGAGAATTTTCATGAATTTACTGGATTAATTTATGATGGTGCTTTTTCAGAACATATAACAAGTGCTGAAAAAAAGGGATTAACAGGAGATGATATTGATGAAGAAGCGGCTAAAAAAATAGCAGAAGAATTTATAGGAAAGGATATAATTAAAAATACAAAAAATAATGGCTATGTTGAAAATGGTAATATTCCGGTTTATAGATTCGAAATTATTACAAATAGTGATAAAACTATAGGATTATCAGTATCTAAAAAAGGAGGACATGTTGTATTCTTAAATTATAACAGGGAGGTTTCAGAGGAGAATATTCCTGAACAAGAAGCTGTTCAAAAAGGAAAGGAATATCTTGCTAATAAAGGATTTGGAAATATGCAAGAAACTTATTATTTAAAAGAAAATGGTTTTATAACCGTTAATTATGCATATAATCAAAATAATGTAATAATATATCCTGATTTAATAAAAGTAAAAATAGCGCTTGATGATGGTGAGATTATAGGTTTAGAAACAACAGGGTATTTGAATTGTCATTATGAAAGAAATATTCCTACAACAAAAATTTCTATTGAAGATGCTAGAACAAAATTGACCAATAAGGCTCAAATTACTAGTGAAAAATTAGCTATAATCCCTACGGAATGGAAAACTGAAAAATTTTGCTATGAGTTTAAAGGCAAAATAGATGATATGGATTTTATTGCTTATATCAATGCAGAAACTGGAGAAGAAGAAGATATTTTAATTGTTACTAATACAGAAAATGGTACGTTTACAGAATAATTAACAAAAATTTCAAAAATAAAAAAAGAAAAAACGCATACAATAATATTGAAAAAGTCAAATAACTTTTTCAAAAAACGGTCCGTAATACAGATAAATTTGAAAGGAGACTTCACAATGTCTAGAAGTAACAAATTAATATCTGAAAACTTACGAACAGAAATCGCAAAAGAATTAGGTGTATATGATCAAGTAAAACAAGATGGCGGAAGTTGGGAAAATGTATCATCTAAAACATGTGGAAGTATAGTTTCAAAAGCTATAGAAATTGCAAATAGAGCTGTTGAAAATCAATAGTTTTTAGATAAGCAACAAACCGGTATTAAACTTAAATTTTTAAGTTTAGTGCCGGTTATTCTGTTGCAAAAGAGCCTGATAAGTAATATAATAAGAAAAATTAGTAGGAAGGAATGAGATGAAAATGAAAATAAAAGATATATTGAGAGTTACAAATGGAGAATTAGTTGTTGGTAAAGAAGAGCTTGAATGTAATGAGTTTTCTAAAGATACAAGAACAATAAAAGAAGGAGATATTTACATAGGAATAAAAGGGGAAAAATTTGATGGAAGTAAGTTTTGGAAACAAGCATTAGATAATGGTGCAGAAGCAGTAATTATCGAAAATATAGAAATAAGTAAAAAAGAAATGGAAAAATATTCAAATAAAACAATTATAAAAGTAGAAAATACTTTAAAAGCATTATATGAAATTGCTAAATATAAAAGGTGTTTATATAATATACCAGTTATAGCAATAACAGGCAGTGTGGGAAAAACAAGTACAAAAGATATAATTGCAAATGTAGTAAATATGAAATATAAGACTTTAAAAACAGAAGGAAATAATAATAATAATATTGGATTACCATTAACAATACTAAAATTAAAAGAACACGAAGCTTTAGTTGTTGAAATGGGAATGAACCACTTTGGAGAAATAAGTCTTTTAACTAATATTGCAAAACCAACATTAGCAGTAATAACAAATATTGGAACTTCACATATAGGAAATTTAGGTTCAAGGGAAAACATATTAAAAGCTAAATTAGAAATATTAGAAGGAATGAAAATTCCTAAAATCATTATTAATAATGATAATGATTTATTACATGGTTGGTATCAGGAAAATAAAGGAAAATTTGAGATACATGCATTTGGCTTAGAAAATGAAAGCGAGATAGAAGCAAAAGACATAAAGATGGAAGAAGAAAGTAGTGATTTTACTGCAATAGCAGATTTAGAAAAAATAAAAATTCATGTTCCAGTAGGGGGAACACATTTTGTATATAATGCATTATGTGCGATGACAGTTGGAAAAGTGTTAGGAATATCATATGAACAAATTAAGCAAGGAATTGCAAGTTTTGAATTAACACAAAAAAGAATGGATATGAAAAAGCTAGATAATGGAGCATTGATTATAAATGATGCATATAATGCAAGTTTTGAGTCAATGAAAGTAAGTCTGGAATTTTTATCAAAACACACAGGAAAAAGAAAAATTGCAGTTTTAGGAGATATGTTTGAATTAGGAGAATATACAGAAGAATTGCATAGAAAAGTAGGAGAAGAAGTTGTAAAAAATAAAATAGATATATTAATTTGTGCAGGTGAAAACTCAAAATATATAATAGATGAAGTAAAAAAGCATAGTAATATTAAGACATATTTTATGAACAATAATGAAGAAATTGTGGAAAAGTTAAACCAAGAATTAAAAAAAGGAGATGTTGTTTTAGTAAAAGCTTCAAATGGAATGAAATTTTTTGAAATTTGTCAAAAAGTATAGATTTTTTTTTCAAAAATTGATATAATGCGGATACCAATTATTTTTGGGAGGACGCCAAATGAAATTCAAAGATTATTACAAAATATTAGAACTAGAAAGTAGTAAAGTAACAGAGGAACAAATAAAAACAGCATACAGAAAACAAGCCAAGAAATATCATCCAGATGTAAATGTAGGAAATAAACTAGCAGAAGAAAGAATAAAAGATGTAAATGAAGCATATAGAATATTATCAAATCCAACTACGAAAAGAAAATATGACAGAACATGGAATTATAATATAGGGTATAAAAAGAGAAAAAGCAAGCAAAAAACATCAGGAGAAGTAGCAAGTGAATTTTTTGGAATGTTTTTTGGAAATAGTGAGATAAAAGAAGAGATTGCTCAAAGCAAATTACCACCACTAAAAGGTGAAAACATAGAAACAAAAATAAACATAACAATAGAGGATGGATTCTATGGTGCTGAGAAAAAAATTGTGCTAAATGATTTAGATGGAAAACCAAGAACAATAACATTAAAAGTTCCAGAAGGTATACAAAATGGAGAAAGAATAAGGCTAATTGGACAAGGCAGACAAGGAAAAAATGGTGGAAAAAATGGAGATTTATATATAAAAATAAATATCGAAAATGGAAAAAAATACAAATTAGAAGGATATGATTTATATACTACAATTCCAATTTCACCATGGGAAGCAGCATTAGGAACAAAAGCAAAAATTAATTCGATAGATGATAGTAAAACAGCAGTATTAATCCCTAGTGGTATACAGTCAGGAGAAGTTATAACAATACCAGAAAAAGGTTATAAAATGCAAAATGGTAATAGAGGAAATCTTATAGCACAAATAAAAATTGTAGTTCCAGAAAAGTTAACAAACGAAGAAAAAGAAATGTTTAAAAAATTAAAAGAAATATCAAAATTTAATCCTAGAAGGGTTTAGAACTTATAATAAAATATTGTAAAACACTGAAATATCAGCAAAAGTATTGACAAATGGCATTAAACAGGGTATAATTAAGTATGTGAGTTCGTAAACATAAGATAAGCTATGGATTAAATCATAGGAATGAGGTGTAAATATACATGGAGATGTTACAAGGAAAACATTTTAGCATAACAGATCCAAAAGGAGTAAATACAGTAATTTATCAAATAAACAAAACAAAAAAGGAATTTTTAAAAGATTATCCCAAGTATACTGTTGAAAGATTAGATTTCACAGAAGAAATAAGAGGAGAAAATCGTAGAAAAACCTTTTATGTTGACGAGCCACAACCAAATGGAAATCAATTAGTAATATTATCATTCGGAAAAGAAAATGTTGTAATAAACTCAGGAATACTAATTGATGACGAGGTTAGGATATCAAAAACACCAACACCATTTAAGTTTAATACATTATATTCAGAAGAAGAACAGGAATTTAAAGAATTTAACTATACACCAAATATGAAAAGAGACATATGTGTTATAGATCCTGAAACTACAGAAGAATTAAAACCTAGACTTTATTATGATGAAAATGAAGATAAAGTAAAGGGCAGATGTAAATTAAAGCCATATAAATCTTATTTTGCTTTTGAAGTAAGGGAAGATAAGAATGAAAGTGGTAAAGTTTAAGGAGGGGCAATTTACTATGGCAAAAAGCACAGTAAATGGTAAAAAAATAGGAGATGGAGCAGGCATAGACGATAAAAATGTAAAAATAGCAGCATGTGAAATCATTCAACGAGCTAAGGATGAATTACAAGAAGAATGGACATTAGATGCTAAGGGAATATTACATAAAAAAGTGTTAGAATCATTAAATAATAAAATGAATTTAACAGACAAAGAAGGCTATATAGTAGTAAGATCTTATGCAGGCGGAAATCCTAAAAAAGAGAAAATGAATAAAGAAAAAAAGAGCGAAGATATTACACATTAGAATATAATTGTAACTAAAGAGAAGGTGATTTATATATGAACTACAAGGTAGAAGGAGCAATAAGAAAAAATAAAAAATATTTTATATTATTTGGAATACTATGGCTATTTATAGCCATAGTATTAATTGTGCCATTAGTTAATGCATATAATATGCCAGCACCAGCAGATAGTTCACTTGGAAAAATAGGAATATTTGTAGACTCAATGAAAAATCCATTTAAGGCATTAGGAACAATAATAAATAATGGATATATAACATCATATTTAAAATGCCTTTTTGTATTTTCAATAATATTTGCAATATTTTTCATAGTAGGAGTTGCTAGATCAGCACCTAAAAACGAGTATACAGATTTTGAACATGGTTCAAGTGACTGGAGCAAAAATGGAGAGCAATACACAGTCCTAAATAATAAAAAAGGAATAGTATTAGCAGAAAATAACTATTTACCAGTAGATAAGAGAGGAAACGTAAACGTATTAGTTGTCGGAGGTTCTGGTTCTGGTAAATCAGCATCATATTCAATTCCAAATGCATGTCAACTATTAGGGTCATATGTATTTACAGACCCTAAAGGAGAATTATATGACAAAACAGCTGGATATTTAAAATCACATGGATATGAAATAAAAGTATTAAATTTAGTAAAACCACAAAATAGTGATGGATACAATCCATTACATCATATAACATCAGAAATAGATGTCGACGTTATTGCAAACACAATTGTAAAAGGACAAAAAACAGATGGTGGAGGTTCAGACCCATTCTGGGATGACTCGGCAGAAATGTTATTAAAAGCTTTGATATATTATTTAATGGCAACAAGACCAGAGGAAGAACAAAATTTAGCAAGTTGTGCAGAATTAGTAAGAGCGGCAAACTCAAATGGAGGAAGTAACTTGCTTACAGAATTAATAAGTAAATTACCATATGACCATCCTGCTAGAATGAACTATAAATCTATAGAGATTGCACCAGAAAAAACATATAGTTCAATACTAAGTACATTGCAATCAAAATTAGGAAAATTTGATTCAAAAGAAATAGCAGAATTAACATCAACAGATACAATTGATTTTGAAGAAATAGGAAACAAAAAGACAGCAGTTTATGTAATATCATCAGATACACATACAGCATATGACTTTTTATTAACAATATTCTTCTCACAAATGATTCAGCAATTATATAATTATGCTGATGATAATGGAGGAGCTTTAAAGGTACCAACATATTTTATATTAGACGAGTTTGCTAATATAGGAAAAATACCTGATTTTGATAAAAAGATATCAACATCAAGAAGTAGAAAAATTTCATTTAGTGTAATACTACAGAACTTAGACCAATTAGAAGCAATATATGAAAAATCATATGAAACAATAATAGGTAACTGTGATACACATTTATTTTTAGGAAGTAACTCATATAAAACAGTTGAATATTTTTCAAAAGCACTTGGTGAAAAAACAATTGAAAGAGATAGTATATCAGTAAGTAGAGACAAACAATATTTTAGAACAGGTCAAAGTACATCAGATCAAGTAATGGCAAGAGCGTTGATGACACCAGATGAATTAAGAAGAATGGATAATGATTTATGTATTATTTTTGAAAAAGGAATAAAACCTGTAAAAGCAAATAAATTTTATTATTTTAAACACAGAGATATGGTAAATTCACTAGACAAAGTAAAAGTAAGTCATAATGATATTGAAGAACTTGACAGAGGAACATGGAGAAAATTCAATCCATATAATCCTTGGGTAGAAGATACAACTGAGAAACAAGCTGAGAATCTTAAAGTTGAGTCTTTAGACGATTTATTTGATGAAACACCAGCTAAAAAAGAAGAGAAACCACTTGCTACAGTTGGAGCAATTAAAAATAATAATAGTAATGTTGAGAAAAAACAGGGAGTATCATCACTAGATAGTATGTTTGAAGATGTTTCACCTGTATCAGATGTAAAAACTGCAAATGTTCAACAAGAAAATGATGAAGACTCATATGATTTACAAAAAGAACTTGAAGCTAAATTTGATGAATTATTTGGACCAATGGATGATTAATAATAACCAAAAACTCATATAGTTTTAGACTGTATGAGTTTTTTTGTTGCATTTTTCACAGAAAAAAAGCGATCTCGAGTGTGCAAAATTGCACGGAAAAAAAGCAATCTCAGGTGTGCAAAAACGAAAAAATATTCGTAAAAGTATTGCAAAAAAAAATAAAATAATATAAAATAATAAAACAAGAAAAAAGAAAGGAAGAAATAAATATGAAATTTGTACATATAGCAGATATGCATTTTGATGCGCCATTTGTAGTTT
>ENA-OROK01001582-OROK01001582.1-human-gut-metagenome-genome-assembly--contig:-NODE-1582-length-21715-cov-3.655494_pt1 | contig 21715 bp, 20 predicted proteins | sample MGYA00242127_ERZ509046 | MGnify/ENA primary metagenome ERZ509046 (study PRJEB26280, sample SAMEA2338728) | human gut metagenome | biome: human gut; feature: human-associated habitat; material: faeces... | reverse complement strand
CAGTACTCCGGGCTATGTTTCGGCGGACTATGACCAGTGGCCGTCCTTCTCTAAGCTAATTTTGGCTGTAACATTCCTGACAGGCGGCTGCGCAGGCTCTACTGCCGGCGGTATTAAGGTCTGCCGTTTTATCGTACTGCTGAAAACTGTTATGGCGGAGCTGCGTCGCACTATGCATCCGCAGATGCTGCTCAACGTTTACTACGCTAAAAGACGTCTGCCGACAGAAACGATTATCAACGTCAGCCGTTTCTTCTTTGTTTATGTTCTGGTTATCGCTGTTTTGACGATGCTGCTTTGCTTAAGCGGTGTAGATGTAGATGAGGCCGTTTTTGGCGTGGCCTCTTGTATTTCCAGTGTCGGTCCTGCGTTTGGCAGCATTGGTGCTACGGGTAACTATGCCGGTGTTACCGGTATGGGACAGCTGACGCTGGCGTTGGCTATGCTTTTGGGACGCTTGGAGCTGTTTACCGTGCTGGCATTGCTGCGTGGTGAATACTGGCGCAGCAGCAAGAGATGGTAAAGTGAATATTGTGGGATGAATAAAGCAAATCCGACGTGCTGTAGAAGCGGTGCGTCGGATTTTTTCGCCTATCCCCCGTCTTCCTCCGAAAAACTGTAATATGCGTTACAATTTTAAGTGAATTTAAAAAATTATGAGAAATTTTTCACAAAAAGCAGGATAAATAGGCAATATCAGCGAAATACTTGTCATAACAAATGCCTGATAAAGGGGGATTTATCATGAAAGAGTACACAGGAGATAAGATTAGAAATGTGGCCATTGTGGGTCACGGTGGAGCAGGAACCACGTCCGTTACCGAAGCCCTGCTGTATCGCAGCGGAGCAATCAGCAGAATGTGCAAGGTTGAAGACGGTGCTACCACCACTGACTATGAACCCGAGGAAATCAAACGTAAGGTCTCCGTTAACGCCACTTTGGCACCTGTTGAATGGCGTGATACCAAGATTAACTTCATCGATACTCCCGGCTTTGCTGACTTCGTTGCCGAGGTTAAAGGAGCTTTTAGAGCAGTAGACAGTGCGTTGATCGTGGTTTGCGCAACCAGCGGTGTACAGGTTGGTACCGAACAATGTTGGAAGCTGGCTGAAGAAGCCGGTTTGCCGCGTATCATTTTTGTCAACAAGATGGATCGTGAGAACGCTGATTTTGATAGCATTTTGGATAACCTGCGCGGTAAGTTCGGTAAGCATGTACTGCCGTTACAGCTGCCTTTGGGCAAGGAGGACAACTTCCAGGGTATTATAGACCTTTACAAAATGAAGGCCTATCGTGCCAACGGTAATGGCTCCGATGAAATAGAGATTCCGGATGAGTATAAAGAGGCTGCTGCTGCTGCTCACGAAAAGATGGTAGAGGCTGCGGTTGAAGCAGATGACGATTGCATGATGCGTTATTTGGAAGGAGAAGAGATTAGCGACGAGGAAATTATGAAATGTCTGATTAAGGGCATTCGTCAGGCTATCATCTATCCTATGCTTTGCGGCAGTGCCTACAAGAACATTGGTCTTGGCCGATTGATGAACGCAATCATCGACTTTACCTATCCGGCAATTTTGAACGACTATATCGTTATGGATAAAGAAACCGGCGAAGAAGAAGTACGTGACGCCAATGCTCCGATGGCAGCGTTGGTATTTAAGACAACTTCCGACCCCTTTGTTGGCCGTCTAAGTTATTTCCGTGTATTCTCAGGCTCAATTAAAGCAGATAGCGTAGTTTATAACTCCCGCCGTGAAGAAGAAGAGCGCATTGCCAACATCTTCACAATGCGTGGTAAGACTCAGATTCCTATGAAGCAGGTTCCTGCCGGTGATATCGGTGTAGTTGCCAAGCTGCAATATACCTCTACCGGTGACACCCTCTGCGACAAGAATTCTGAGGTTGAATTCCCGCCCATTAACTTCCCGTTGCCGATGTACACCAGAGCAATTTATCCGAAGAAAAAGGGTGATGAGGACAAAATCATGTCCGCTCTGAATCGTCTGATGGATGAAGACCCGACGATTATCGTTACCAAGAACCCTGTTACCAAGGAAACCTTAATCAGCGGTATGGGCGACCAGCACATTGATATAATCATGGAGCGTATGCAGCGTAAATTTGGTGTTGAGGCTATTCTCAAAGCACCGATTATCGAATATCGCGAAACTATTCGTGGCTCTGCCGAGGTAGAAGGCAAGCACAAGAAGCAGTCCGGCGGTCATGGCCAGTATGGTCACGTAGTTATTAAAATGGAGCCCCTGCCGCCCGGAGGTGGATTTGAGTTTGTAGATAAGATTTTCGGTGGCGCAGTACCTCGCCAATATATCCCTGCTGTTGAAAAGGGCATGCGTGAAGCTATGGAAAAGGGTATCCTTGCAGGCTATCCGGTTGTAGATATGCGTATCACCCTGCTTGATGGTTCGTATCATACTGTCGATTCCTCTGAAATGGCATTTAAAACTGCTTCCAATATCGCCTTCAAGAAGGCCATGGAACAATGCAAGCCGGTGTTGCTTGAGCCTATTTACAGCTTAAACGTAACCTGTGCCGATTCTATGATGGGCGATGTTATCGGCGATTTGAACTCTAAACGCGGTCGCATTCTCGGTATGCAGAGCGTTGAAGACGGCTTGAGCGTAGTTAATGCTCAGGTACCCTATGCAGAGATTTCGGAATATGCCGTAGACCTCCGCGCAATTACCCAAGGTCAGGGAACCTTCGAAATGAAATTCGACCATTACGAAGACGTTCCGCCTAAGATGGCAGAAAAAATTATCGCTGAACATAAGGAAGCATAATTAAACCTGCGACAACTGAATAAAGCGTTTATGGGACTGCCGACTGACGTGAGTCAGCCGGCAGTTTGTTTTGGGCAGAAAAGCTTTTTGGGTAAATTCAGGATAGTTCAGTTTGATTTCAGTATGCTTTGCGACAATAATACTGCAGCCGCTGCTATTGACTAAGCGGAATAAATATGCTAAAATCTACAGTTGAGTACGAAAGATGATCGCGGCTGGCTTTAAGCCAGATGAGGAAAGTCCGAGCTCCACAGGGCAGGATGCCGGATAACGTCCGGCGAGGGTGACCTCAGGGATAGTGCCACAGAAATGTGTACCGCCTGCATTTGCAGGTAAGGGTGGAACGGTGCGGTAAGAGCGCACCAGCGGTCTGGTAACAGGCCGGCTAGGTAAACCCCATCCGGAGCAAGACCAAATAGGGGAGGGATGAAGCTGCCCGCTGAGCCTTCCGGGTTGTGTCGCTTGAGCTTGCAGGTAACTGTAAGACTAGATAAATGATCATCACCGCTTCGCGGAACAGAACTCGGCTTATTGAGTACTCATACCTTGCAAAACGGCTGCCTGATGGCAGCCTTTTTTGTCTGATTTTATTTGAGCAGATTTTTTGGCAGAAGAATAAGTGGTGTAATATAATGAAGAAAAAAGTTTCTTTAGTAGTGCCGGTATTTAATGAAGAAGATAACCTGCACGAATTTCACAAGCATGTGACCGCTGTTATGCAGCAGGAAGCCTATGATTACAATATTATTTTTGTTGACGACGGTTCGCGTGACACCAGTGCGCTGATTCTGGCAGAGCTGGCGTCGCAGGACAATCATGTGGAGGCCTATCTTTTGAGCCGTAACTACGGCCACCAGATGGCGCTTACCTGTGGCCTTGATCATGCCGACGGTGATGCGGTTATTACGATGGATGGCGATTTGCAGCATCCGCCTGAGCTGATTCCCGAGCTGCTGCGCCTTTGGGAGGCAGGCAACGAGATTGTGCAGACTAAGCGCATGGCTACGGAGGATGCAGGCTTTTTCAAGAACCTGACATCTGCAGCCTACTATAAGATTATCAACACATTATCTAAAGTAGAAATTACTCCCGGTGGCAGCGACTTTCGTCTGATGGACAGAATTGCAGTTGATGCCTTCAAGCTGTATCGCGAGCGTGCGCGCTTTATTCGCGGCCTGGTCAATACACTCGGTTTTCATGTTGCTGTGGTGGAATTTGTGGCACCGCCACGCTTTGCGGGCCGGTCAAAATTTAATCTGCGCAAGATGCTGCACTTTGCACTTGACGGTATTACGGCCTTTTCCAACCTGCCTTTGCGTTGGGCTTTTTACATAGGCATTGTTTTCGGTATGTGCAGTATTCTGCTTTTGGGCCATGTTTTTTATGTGAAATTTGTGACCAACGATGCCGTTCCGGGGTGGGCAACTACTACTGTCAGTGTTTTGTTTCTTGGAGGAATTCAGCTTGTAGGGATAGGTATCCTCGGCGAATATATTGGGCGTATCTTTGAAGAAATCAAGCATAGACCACTATATTTAGTGGCGCGCCACCTGCAAAAATGTAACAAAATAAACGAAAATAAAGCTAAATAAGCGCATTAATATTATAACAAATTAGGATTTTACAGAAACGATATTTTGTGGTATAATAGGTATGTCTTAGAAAAGAAGAAAGGATGTAGGTGCCAGTGGTCAAACGCAAAGTATTAGTTTTCTGTATGACAGTTTTGTTTAGTTTAAGCTGTGCTGTAACAGCTTTAGCTTCCTTCCAACGCGGAGACGATGGGCAGGAAGTAGTGGCAATTCAAAAGAGATTGGTAGAATTAAGTTATTCTATTAATAATATAGATGGTGATTTCGGTCCTGAAACTGAAAGAGCTTTTAAAAACTTCCAAGCTGATAAAGGATTAGAGGTTGATGGTATTGTAGGGTCAGCTACCTATAGAGCGCTGATGAACAGGGAGATGCCTCCTAACCGTAGCAATTCCGTTGTACGCAACGTACTGCGTTCTGCTTACAGTGTCATCGGTACTCCATATGTATTTGGCGGAACTACTCCTTATGGTTTCGACTGCTCCGGCTTTACTCAATATGCATTTGCCAGAGCAGGTGTATATCTGCCGCGTATGGCTGACAGCCAGTTCTACTCCGGCCGTCAGATTTCCATGAGCCAGCTTCGTCCCGGCGATTTGATTTTCTTTTCCACATATGAACCGGGTGCTTCTCATGTTGGTATTTATGTTGGCGACGGCAACTTCATTCATGCAGGCACCAGCACCGGCGTAACTGTTTCTTCCGCATTCACCGGCTATTGGGGCGCACGTTATTACGGCGCTTGCCGTGTTCTCTAAGAGTTTCAAGCAGATAGGCTTCGGCTTATCTGCTTTTTCTTATGCAGAGTATTGGAAATTTTATTTATTTATGATATAATAAAACAGGTTATTGGTGTGGGTGATTCATTCTTAATTGACAAGATGGTTAACTCCTGACGGTCCCGCCGCTGTGAAGGCCTTGTGTCTAAGTCAGCAGTCAGCCTATGCTTTATTCTGAATCCACGGGTGATGGAGGCAGTTGGGTTTGCTAATTGCATGGAATAATTGTCATTAGTTAATTCTGTCTTTATGGCTTTTGTCGGATTCGGCAGAAGTCTTTTTTTATTATTGATAATCCCTACCATATGGGAAAATTAATTGTGAAGGAGCTGCACTTTGGAAGAATATCAGTTTTCGCAAGGAAAGGTTTTGCGTTGTGGTTATACTACCGGCAGCTGTGCAACGGCCGCATCCAAGGCAGCAGCTACAATGTTGCTGACGGGCGAGCGTGTTGAAACTGTGCGCATTGACACTCCCAAGGGAATTGTGCTTGACCTTGAGCCACTGGATGTAGAAATGACACCGGAGTACGTCAGCTGCGCAATCCGCAAGGATTCCGGTGACGATCCTGATGATACTAACGGCGTGTTGGTTTATGCCAGAGCCGAAAGGACTGACGGCAGCGGTATTGAGCTGGAAGGCGGCGTAGGCGTCGGCAGGGTGACTAAGCCAGGTTTGGCGTGTGCTGTAGGCGGACCGGCGATTAATCCAACTCCGCGCAGAATGATCACGCAGGAGGTTGGCAAGGCTATGGATGCTGCTGGTTATAACGGTGGCATGAAGCTGACGATTTCTATTCCCGCAGGTGTAGAAATTGCCAAGAAAACCTTCAACCCCCGCCTTGGTATTATCGGCGGTCTGTCGGTTTTAGGAACTAGTGGCATTGTTGAGCCGATGAGTGAAAAGGCGCTGATTGAAACGATGTATGTGGAAATCAGAGCACAGAAGGCTCGCGGCAATAAAAATCTGTTGGTGTTCTTTGGCAACTACGGTGAGGATTTTACCCGCGATGAAATGAAGCTTGACCTTGACGGTCATGTTACCTGCAGTAACTTTGTGGGTGAGCTTTTGGATTATGCTGTTTACTGCGGCTTTGAAACCTTGCTGCTTATCGGCCATTCCGGTAAGCTGGTGAAGGTGGCGCAGGGCGTAATGAATACACATTCCAAGTACGCGGACTGCCGCACGGAGCTGTTTGCTCTGGAGGCGATGTTCCACGGAGCTTCGGTGGAGGTAGGACGTGAAATTTACGGTTGCCTTACTACCGATGAGGTGACCAAGGTTCTGAAACGGGAGCAAATCTTTGAGTCTGTGATGGACAAGGTTACGGAAAAAATTGATTTTTACATGCAGCATAGAGTGCATGGCAAAATAAAAACGGCTGCTTTGATGTTTTCCAATGTTTATGGCATTTTGGGCAAGACCAAGTACGCAGACGAATTAATCCAGCTACATAAGCAAAAAGGAGTATGAGAGAATGAGAGGCAAACTTTATAGTGTTGGTATCGGTCCCGGAGACCCTGAATTAATGACCCTGAAGGCTGTACGCCTGTTGAGGGAATGTGACGTTGTTGCATTGCCTAAGGGAGATACCGACGTAATGACGGCTAAGGAAATCGTTAATCACGTAGTAGATCTTGATGCAAAACCCCAGCTTATTATTTATATGCCTATGACTAAGGACATGGCAGCAATGGACAAGGCACACCGCGAGGGTGCCGATGCTATTGAAAAGCTGCTTGATGAAGGCAAAAACGTTGTGTTCATCACTCTTGGCTGTCCTACCGTATATGCAACCTGCATTTACGTTCATAAGCTGGTGCTGAAGGATGGCTATGATGCAGAGCTGGTTGCAGGCGTAACCTCTATCTGCGCTGTTGCAGCTAAGCTGAATACTTCCCTGTGCGAAAGAGCGGAACCGCTGATTGTTCTGCCCGGCAGCTATAAACAGTCCGCAGCATTCCTGGACGGCCCCGGCAACAAGGTGCTGATGAAATCCGCAAGCGAAATCGGCCGTGTAGTTGACGAGCTGCGCGAGCGTAAGCTCATTAAAAATTCCGGTATGGTTGAAAGATGCGGCCTGCCGGGCGAAAAAATCTATCGTAACCTTGAAGAAGTAGATCCTAAGAGCAGCTATTTCTCTGTAATATTGGTTAAAGAAAAGGAGTTTGATGAATAATGATCTATTTTATTGGTGCTGGTCCTGGTGCAGCTGATTTAATTACTGTAAAAGGTAAAGAGCTTTTGGAAAAGGCTGACCTGGTTATTTACGCAGGCTCCCTTGTTAACCCGGAACTGCTGAAATACTGCAAACCGGAATGTACTATTATGAACAGTGCAACCATGACCTTGGAAGAGGTTATCGCTGCTATGGTTCCCGCCGCTCAGGCTGGCCAATTGGTTGTACGTCTGCACACCGGCGACCCCAGCGTTTACGGTGCACATCGCGAGCAGATTGACCTGCTGCGCAGCTACAACCTTGATTACGAGGTTGTTCCGGGCGTAAGCTCCTTCTGCGCTGCTGCTGCTTGCCTGAAGGCAGAATACACTCTGCCGAATGTAAGCCAATCTGTTATTATCACCCGTATGGAAGGCCGTACTCCGGTTCCGAGCCATCAGAAGATTGCCGACTATGCTGCCCACAAGGCAACCATGGTTATCTTCCTGAGCAGCGGTATGCTGGAAAAACTGCAGACCGAGCTCGTAAGAGGCGGTTACAGAAACGATACTCCGGCTGCTATTGTTTACAAAGCATCCTGGCCGGATGAAAAGGTTATCCGCTGCACCGTTGGTACCCTGGCAGAAAACGCTGCTAAATACGGCATCAACAAAACTGCGCTGATTACCGTCGGCGGCTTCCTGGGCAACGCTTATGACCGCAGCGAGCTGTACAACCCGACCTTCGCTCACGGCTTCCGTGAAGCAGACCCGACTAAACTGGACGTTAAGCCCGAGGTTAAATAAGCTATGCGCGCGGCTATATTTTCCTTTTCGGCGCGTGGCGCGGAGCTGAGCAAAAGGGTTGCCGAATATCTGCAGAGCATCGGTTATGAAACGGAGCTACAGACTGTAGCGAAGTATGCGGAGCAGACGGGCATTTCCCCGATGCTGCCGGACCATAACGGTGCCTGCGCAGCTTTGTTCAACAAATGTCAGGCGTTGGTGTACGTCGGCGCTGTCGGTATTGCGGTGCGTACTATCGCGCCCTTTATCAAAAGCAAGCTGACTGACCCTGCGGTTATTTCGGTAGACGAACGCGGCAGCTTTGTTATCCCGCTGCTTGCAGGTCACATTGGCGGAGCCAATGAACTTTCGCGTTGTCTGGCGGCAGCGCTGGGCGCAACTGCCTGCGTGACTACGGCGACGGATGTCAACGGCCTTTTCGCTGTTGATGAATGGGCGGCCCGCAACCGCATGGTGCTGTGCTCTTTGGCAGCAGCCAAAGATTTTGCTGCAGCACTGGTTGGTGATGAAAAGGTAGGCCTGTATTATGATAAAGAATTTCAGCTTACAGGTCCGCTGCCCAAGCTGGTAGTTGAGGACAGCAGTTTGCCTGTCGGCATGGCTGTTACACTGCAAAAGCATTTGCAGCCGTTTGCCACTACAGTGCGCCTGCTTCCTAAGATTGTGCATCTGGGAATCGGCTGCCGTCGTAATACGCCTTTGGAAAATATTGAAGCTCTGGTGCTGCCGGAGCTGGAAAAGCTGCAGCTGGACAAGCGTTCTGTTGTGGCAATCGCAAGCGTAGATTTGAAAAAAGACGAGCAGGGTTTATTGGCCTTTGCCAAAAAATACAACTTTGCTGCTAATTTCTATTCAGCTGATGAATTAAATAGCGTAGCAGGCGATTTTACGCCGTCGGCCTTTGTGCAGAGCGTAGTTGGTGTAAGCAACGTATGCGAGCGCAGTGCTGTAAAAGACAGTAAGGGCGGCAGGTTGCTGCTGCGCAAGACAAGTCTGAATGGTGTAACTCTGGCTGTTGCAGCCGAAAACCTGGTCCTGGATTTTGCCAGAACCGGATTGAAGACTGATTAAGGAGACGAGATAATGGGTAAATTATTTGTTGTGGGCCTTGGCCCCGGCGGCGTAGAGCAAATGACCAAAAGAGCTTACGACGCACTGAAGTCCTGCGATGTTATTGCAGGCTACAATGTATACGTTAACCTGATTAAGGAAGATTTCAAGGAGAAGGAATTCCTCTCCAACGGCATGCGTAAAGAGGTTGACCGCTGCAAGCTGGCTCTGGATGAAGCTCTGAAGGGCAAAACCGTTGCTATGATTTCCAGCGGTGACGCAGGCGTTTATGGTATGGCAGGCATTATGTGCCAGGTTGCCAAGGATCATCCCGAAATTGAAATCGAGGTTGTTCCCGGTATTACCGCCGCATGCTCCGGCGCTGCTGTATTGGGTGCACCGCTGATCAGCGACTTCTGCCTGATTTCCCTCAGCGATTTGCTGACTCCGTGGGAAAAAATCGAGAAGCGTCTTGACTGCGCTTCCAAAGGCGATTTCTGTATCTGCCTGTATAACCCTTCCAGCCACAAGCGTCATGATTACCTGCAAAAGGCTTGCGATATCATGCTGAAAAATCAGCCTGGTACTATTCCTGCAGGCATTGTACGCAACATCGGCCGCGATGGTCAGGACTTTGAACTGACTACTCTGGCAGAGCTGCGCGATAAACAGGTAGATATGTTCTCTACCGTTATTATCGGCAACACCCAAACCGAAGTAATCAATGGCCGTATGGTAACCCCGCGTGGTTACAAGCTGGCATGAAACCGGTAATCTGGCTTATCGGCGGTACCAGTGAGGGACGCCGCCTGATTAAGGAGCTGGCTAAGCTGCCGGTGGAGCTGTATGTGTCTGTTGCTACGGATTACGGTGCGTCCTTGATTGAGCCGCAGCCCGGAATGACCGTCATGGCAGAGCGTATGGACCTTGCAGCTATGCGTGCCTTTATTCGGGAGCATCGCCCTGCCTGCGTCATTGACGCTACGCATCCTTATGCTACCATTGTTACCGCAACGGTGCAGGAGGCCTGCAGCACCGAGCAGGTTGAATATCTGCGCTTGGTGCGTCCGTCGGGCGAGGGCGGCGATTACATTACCGTTCACGATTTTGCGGAAGCCGTTGAGCTTTTGAATCATCTGGACGGCGGCATCTTCCTGACTACCGGAAGCAAGAATCTGCCGGACTTCACCGCTGTGCATGATTACGCCGAGCGTATCGTTCTGCGTATCCTGCCGCTGGAAAGCAGTCTGCAGATTGCCTTGAAGCTTGGTTACAAGCCTGCGCATATTATCTGTATGCAGGGACCGTTCAGCAAGGAACTGAATGTTGCTATGCTGAAAAAGTATGGCAGCAAGTTTATGGTGACCAAGGATTCCGGTGCTGCCGGCGCCAAGCTGATAGTCATCGGCCGTGCACAGGAAGAAACCGGTGCCGGCTATAGTGAGATTGTTGATTACCTTAAGCAGCATTTTGCTGCCGGTAATTGATATAAATAAAAAGGAGGCTTGCTTCCTATGTCGCAAAAATTGCGCGTAAACATCGTCGGTATCGGCCCTGGCAACCCCGATTTGCTGACCGGCGAAGCACGTCAGGCTATTGCCTCAAGTAATATCCTGATTGGCGACAAACGCATGCTGGCTGCTTTTGCAGACAGCAGCAAAACTGTATATGATACAATTAAAACAGCTGCTATTGCTGAAATAGCAGCGCAGGCACAGCCTGAAAAGGATGTGCTGGCGGTGCTGGTTTCCGGCGATGTAGGCTTTTTCAGCCTCGCCAAAACCATCAGCGGTAAACTGCCGGATTGTGAATGTGTCCGCTACTGTGGCATCAGCAGCTTGGTATATTTTTCCTCCAAGCTGCAGCTGTCCTGGGATGACGCCAAAATCGTCAGCATGCACGGACGCACGCAAAATCTGGTAGCGGCAGTTGCCCGTAACAAAAAGGTATTTTCCTTGACCGGCGGAGATAATTCTCCGCAAAAGCTGTGCGCACAGCTGTGTGAGTATGGTCTTGCTCAGGTTCAGGTCTATGTCGGTGAAAACCTTTCGTATCCCGAAGAAAAAATTACCAGCGGTACGGCGGAAGAAATTAGTGCCTTGGATTTCCCGTCCTTGTCCGTAATGATGATTTTGAACGAGGCTGCGCAAAGCTTTACCTCTACCGTACACGGCCTTGCCGATGACCTGTTCCAGCGCAGCAAGGTGCCCATGACCAAACAGGAGGTACGTAGTGTATCGATGTCCAAGCTGCAGCCGAAGGCTACGGATTTGATTTATGACATCGGCGCCGGTACAGGCTCCTGCTCCATTGAGTTGGCTCTGCTTGCCAGCCAAGGTAAGGTTTGGGCCTTTGAGCGCAACCCTGTTGCCGTTGAGCTCCTCGGAAAGAACAAGGCCTTATTTGGCGTTGACAATCTGGAGGTTATTGCCGGTGAGGCTTTGGAGAACATCAAAGCCATGCCTGCTCCCGATTGTGTTTTCGTAGGCGGCAGCGGCGGCGATTTGTGTGAAATGCTGGATGTAATTTATGCCAAGAACAGTGACTGCCGTGTTGTAATCAATGCCATTACGGTAGAAACTCTGGCAGAGGTTGCTGCTTATTACAAGGAGCATCCCGCTTACAGTCTGGAAATCGTCAATGTGTTTGTAGCGCGCAGCAAGCATCTGGGCAGCTACAGCCTGATGATGGCACAAAACCCTGTATATGTAATGACTGCATTGAAGAAGGAAGATTAACATGGCTGAAGTAAAAGTTCCACGTTTTATGATCAGTGCTCCCGGTAGCGGCAGCGGCAAGACAACTATCGTTTGCGGCCTGCTGAAGGCGCTGATGGAAAAAGGGCTGTCTGTAGCAGCCTTCAAATCAGGACCTGATTATATTGACCCGATGTTCCATTCCCGTGTTATCGGAGCAAAATCCCGCAATCTGGATCTGTTCATGCTGGGGCAGGCTACAACGCGTTATCTGGTAGCAAAAAATGCACGCCATGCGGATGTAGCTGTCTTTGAAGGAGCGATGGGCTTTTACGACGGCATGGGTAAAACCACGGAAGCCAGTGCTTATGAGCTGGCCTGCACCTGCGATGTTCCGGTAGTATTGGTTGTCAACGGCAAGGGAGCTGCCTTATCCATTGCTGCGACCATCAAGGGCTTTAAGGAATTCCGCAGTGACAGCCACATCGTCGGCGCTATTTTAAACAATGTTAATCCGATGAGCTATCTTTTCTATAAGGATGTAATTGAACGCGAAACCGGTGTGAAGCTGTTAGGCTACTTCCCGGTGATGCAGGGCTGTAACTTTGAAAGCCGTCATTTAGGCCTGGTTACAGCCGAGGAAATAGGAGATTTGCAGCAGATAGTTGCCAAGCTGGCAGCTCAGGCAGCCAAATCAGTCGATTTGGACGGCCTGCTGCAGGTAGCGGCACAGGCCGCACCGCTTGCATATGACGAGGTAAGCCTTGAACCCATCGGACGTATGCGTGTGGCAGTCGCTATGGACAAAGCCTTCTGTTTCTACTATCAGGACGCACTAGACCTCTTAGCTGAGCTGGGTGCGGAGCTCGTACCCTTCAGCCCGATAGCTGATGCGCATCTCCCGGAGAACATCAGCGGCCTTGTATTGGGCGGAGGCTATCCTGAGCTTTACGCACAGCAATTAGCGGATAACAAAACGCTGCTGCAGGAGCTTAAAACCGCCATCGACGGCGGTATGCCTTGTTTTGCGGAATGCGGTGGCTTCATGTATCTGCTGGAGCATTATCGTGATGGCGACAAGCAGTACAGCTGGGTTGGTGCATTGAAGGGCGAATCGGCCATGACTAAAAAGCTGACGCGCTTCGGTTATGTGCATCTGACGGCGCAGCAGGATAATCTGCTGTGTCCTGCCGGCGGTACAATCAACGGACATGAGTTCCATTACTCCGACAGCACCAACAATGGTGCAAGCTTTATAGCTGCCAAGGCTTCCGGTCGCGGCAGCTGGGAATGCGCGAATACAACACCGACACTTTATGCCGGTTATCCGCACATCCACCTGTGGGGCAATCCTGAATTTGCCCGCAGCTTTATCAAACAATGTGCAGCGTATGCTGCTAAATAGCAGTCGACAGACTGCTGAAAAGGGGAGTTTGCTTAGATGATGACCTTAGGCGCAATTGTAGCAGGTTTTATTTTAGATTTGATTTTCGGTGACCCGCATTGGTTGCCGCATCCAATCTGCTTAATTGGCAATTTAATAGGATTTCTGGATAAAAAACTGCGGCGTATGCTTGCTCCTGGCGAGACAGCATTACTGCTCGGCGGTGCCTTGATGGTAATAATCGTTCTGGTTCTTACCTTTGCCGTGCCGTTTGCTGTGCTGACGCTGGCGGAACAGGTTAACCCCTGGCTGCGTTTTGCTCTGGAAACAGTTATGTGCTACCAGATCTTTGCTACAAAATGTCTGCGTGACGAAAGCATGAAGGTATACACTGCCCTGAAGGATAACGATCTTGTGGATGCAAGACTGAAGCTTTCCTGGATCGTTGGGCGTGATACAAAAGAACTTGATGCTGCAGAGGTGACTAAGGGTGCAGTAGAAACCGTTGCGGAAAATACTGCCGACGGCATTATAGCTCCGATGTTCTATATGTTTATCGGCGGCGCTCCTCTGGCCTTTTTGTATAAAGGCATCAATACTATGGATTCCATGGTCGGTTATAAAAATGACACGTATCTTTATTTTGGACGCTGTGCTGCCAAGCTCGATGATTTGGCCAATCTGATTCCCGCGCGTATTACCGGACTGGTAATGATTGTGGCATCTTATTTCCTTAATCTTGATGCCAAGAGAGCGTGGAAGACATTCTTGCGCGACCGCTATCATCATCTCAGTCCTAATTCCGCAATGACGGAATCAGTTACGGCCGGTGCCTTGAACATCCAGCTCGGCGGCGATCATTTTTATTTCGGTAAGCTTGTCCACAAGGAAACCATCGGCGATGACATTCGACCGGTGTGCCCCGAGGATATAGTTACCACCAACAATTTACTTTATATGACGGCTGTTCTCAGCCTGTTGCTGTTTTCCCTGATTTATCTGGTTAACAGTCTTATTTTGAAATGAAGCAGGTAGAAGATGATGTATAAATACGAACACGGCGGAGATATCTATACGGAAAAGCTGACCAAGGATGGTCGCCACTTTGTAGATTATTCTGCCAATATCAATCCTCTTGGCCTGCCGCTTGGTATAAAGCAGGCCGTTCAACAGGCTTTAAAGCTTTGTATCAACTATCCTGATCCCTTCTGCCGCGAGCTGGCAGAGGTGACCGCAAGCTATCTGCAGCTGCCGCAGGAGTACATTTTCTTCGGTAACGGTGCGGCCGACGTGCTGTTCCGTCTGGCGCTGGCCTTGAAGCCCGGACGAGCATTGCTTATGGCACCGACCTTTGCTGATTACGAAAAGGCTCTGCGTACGGTAGACTGCAAAATAAGCTATTATAATCTGCAGGAGGCGCGTGATTTTGCTGCTGACAATGATATTGTCGATGCGATTACGCCCGATACAGATCTGGTTGTTATCTGTAATCCCAATAATCCTACCGGCCAGCTGACGAGCCGTGAGCTGCTGGTGCAGATTCTCGACAAATGCCGTCTGGTAGGAGCCCATCTTTTGATAGATGAATGCTTTATGGATTTTGTCAGTGAGGAAAAGGCCTTCAGCATGCGTGATCTGCTGGCATCCTATCCTGAGCTGGTTATCCTCAAGGCCTTCACCAAAACCTTTGCAATGCCGGGCATCCGCTTAGGCTACTGCCTCAGCGGCAGCAGTGAGCTGAACACAGCGCTGCATCAGAGCGGTCAGGACTGGAACGTTTCCATTCTGGCGCAGGAGGCAGGCAAGGCTGCTTTAAAGGAGCACGAATATCTGGCTAAATCCTTTAAGCTGATTGAGCAGGAGCGCAGCTATCTGCGTAACCAGCTTGCGGCTTTGGGTGCCAAGGTATACGGATCGGAGGCCAATTATATTTTCTTTTATCTGCCGAAGCCGGAAAATCTTCCGGAGCTGTTGCATGAGCGTGGCTATCTGATACGTTCATGCGCCAACTACCACAATCTGCAGGCAGGCTATTACCGTATCGCGGTCAAAACGAGAGTGCAGAACCGCGGTCTAATTAAAGCACTTAAGGAAGCAATAAAAACATGCGCTCTTTATTAGTATTAATTGATGGCTTAGGCGATTCCCCGATTCCTGCATGGCAGGGACAGACTCCCTTTGAGCACGCAGTGCATCCTGCGATGGATGCGCTGGCTGCTTCCGGGACACTTGGGAGCCTCAGCATATGTGAAAATGACATCATTCCCGAAAGCTGCAGCTGTATTCTGCGGCTTCTGGGTGTAGATAAAAAGGATATACCGCACAACCGTGCTTATCTGGAGCTATTGGCGCACAACCGTGATATTTCTGAATATGAAATGGTGCTGCGCTGCAATCTGGCTGCTGTTGATGCTGACGGCCGTCTTGCTGCCTTCAACGGGCAGGGACTGACACCGATTGAGATGCAGCAGGCTGCCAAGCAGTGTGACGGTATCCTTAAAGATATAGAGTTTATTCATTTATCCGAATACCGTAATCTTTTAGTGATGAACAGGGAAGCAAGCGTGCTAGACTGCACAGTACAGCCGCCGCACGAAAGTGTAGGCGAGGATGTAAACGAACTGCTGCAGGAGCTACGTAGCCAATCTCTGTCCATTAACTATTTTTTGCAGGAGTCGGCAAAACGGTTGCAGCCCTTTGCCCGTGACGGCCTGCAGTACATCCTCTATCCCTGGGGCCCTTCAGCCCGTCAGGGACTGCCTTCCTTCAGCGGTCTGCACGGACTGCGCGGCGGGGCGGTGTGCAAGGCGGAGATTGTCATCGGCATTTCTAAAGCCTTGGGCATGGATGTAATAACACCGCCGAATGCAACCGGCGATGTGGACACTGATATTATGGCGAAGGCCGAGGCAACGCTTGCTATGCTGCAGCAGGATGATTTCGTTATTGCGCATTTCAACGGCAGTGACGAGGCTGCCCACCGTTATGATTATCAGGGCAAGGCTGATTTTATCAGTAGGATAGATACCAAGTTTTTACAGACCATTGCAGCAAAGTATCATGAACCACTGAAGCTCGTCATCTGCGGCGACCACGTTACCAGCTCGGTAACAGGCAAGCACGGTGACGGCTGCACGCCTGTGATTGCAGGCTATCTTAATACCACAGGTCACAGTATCCGGCTGCAAAGCTACCGTGACATACTGGACTTTTTGATGAAAGAGAGTGATTAAAGTGGCAAAAGCACTTATGATAGTAGGTACCATGTCAAATGCAGGCAAGAGCCTGGTAACAGCAGGTTTATGCCGTGTATTCAATCAGGATGGCTACAAGGTAGCACCGTTCAAATCCCAGAACATGGCGCTGAATTCCTTTATCACCGCCGAGGGTGCGGAAATGGGACGTGCGCAGGTTGTGCAGGCTGAAGCAGCCAATATCGAGCCCAGCGTACTGATGAATCCTATTCTGCTGAAGCCTACCAGCGACAGCGGTTCCCAGGTTATTGTCAACGGCGAAGCAATCGGTACCATGAAGGCCGGCGAATATTATGCAATGAAGCATACCTTGCGCCCGGAGGTACAGAAGGCTTTTGATACGCTGGCTGCCAAATTCGATATCGTCTGCATCGAGGGTGCAGGCAGCCCGGCGGAAATCAACATCAAAAAGGACGATTTTGTCAACATGGGCATGGCTAAAATGGCCAAGGCTCCCGTGCTTCTGGTAGCAGATATTGACCGTGGCGGTGTTTTCGCTTCCATATACGGCACACTGATGCTGTTGGAGGATGACGAAAGAGAAATGGTTAAGGGTGTTATCATCAACAAGTTCCGTGGTGACGTAGAAATCCTGCGCCCCGGCCTGAAGATGATCGAAGATAAAACAGGCGTGCCTATCGTAGGCGTGCTGCCGATGCTGAAGGTTGATATCGAGGACGAGGACAGCCTCTCCGAGCGTATCAGCGGCCGCAGCGAGGTTAAGCTGATTGATATTGCGGTTGTACGTATTCCGCGTATGTCTAACTATACAGACTTCAACGTATTCGAGCTGATTCCTGGCGTATCCCTGCGCTATGTAACAAGTGTACGCGAGCTGGGCCAGCCGGATATGATTATTATCCCCGGTACCAAAAATACCACCGGCGACCTGAAATGGCTGCGCCAGAGCGGTATGGAGGCTGCTATTTTGAAGCATGCTAACAGCGGTACCGTAGTGTTCGGTGTCTGCGGCGGTTATCAGATGCTTGGCAAGCAGATTTCCGACCCGTACGGTGAGGAGGACGGCACAGGCAAGGCTAACGTTACTCCTGGCATGGGCCTGTTGGACATCGAAACAACCTTTATTGAAAAGAAACGTACCATCCAGATGGCCGGCAAATTCGGTCAGGTGCAGGGCATCTTCTCCGCATTGAGCGGTTTGCCTCTCTATGGCTATGAGATTCACTCCGGCGTAACCGAATTCCATGAGGAGAAGGCACTGACCTCTATCAGCCCGATTCACGAAAACGGTGAAATTATGGCCGAGGGCTCTCAGAACACCGAGGGCAAGCTCAATGTTTACGGTACCTATGTACACGGCGTCTTTGACGGCGATGGCATTGCCGTGAAGATTGTGGAAGCGCTGCTGGCCAAGAAGGGTAAAAAGATGGAGGATATTCAAACCATCAACTTTGCGGAATACAAACGTCAGCAATACGATATTCTTGCCGACAGCATCCGTGAAAACCTGGATATGAAGAAAATTTATGAGATTTTGAAAGCAGGTGTCTGAATGAAAGACGGTGGGCTGATTCATATTTACTGTGGCGATGGCAAGGGAAAAACCACTGCTGCTATGGGACTTTCAATCCGCTGTGCAGGCCATGGAAACCATGTGCTGATTGTGCAGTTCCTCAAAAGCAGACCGACAGGCGAGCTTGCGAGCTTAGCACTGCTGCCAAATATAGAGGTAATGCGCGGCAAGGAAACCAAGAAATTCACCTTCCAGATGAACGATGAGGAAAAGGCAGAGGTTAAGCGCGAGCATATGGTGCTTTTCGACAAAGTTAAGCAAAAATGCGCTAACGAGCATATCGATCTGCTGATTTTCGACGAAATCATCGGTGCCTGCAACACCGGTGTTTTTGACCAGGCTGCTTTAGTAGAATTTCTGAAGAACAAGCCGCAGGAGTTGGAGGTTGTTATGACAGGCCGTAATCCGGCGCCTGAGCTGGTGGAGCTGGCTGATTATGTATCTGAAGTCTGCATGCGCAAGCATCCCTTCAAAAGAGGTATTCCTGCGCGTGTAGGCATTGAAAAATAAGGCTTCGGCCTTGTAGCATATGTTAAGAAAGGTAGTGTAAAATAATGCATTTACAAAATGTTTTACCCGCAGACATTGAAAAACGTAGTATGGAAATTATCGGCGAGGAGCTGGGCCAGATTCGTATCGACCCCGAGAAGATTGATATCGTTAAGCGTGTTATCCATACCTCCGCAGATTTTGATTATGCCCGCAATATGCTGTTCTCCGACGGCGTAGTAGAGAAGGCGCTGGCTGCACTGCAAAAGGGTGCTACCATCGTTACCGATACCAACATGGCCTGCACCGGCATCAACAAAATGGGCCTGGGCAAGCTGGGCGCAAAGGCTGTCTGCTTCATGGCAGATCCCGATGTTGCAGCACGCGCTAAGGAAGCAGGCTCCACCAGAGCCGCTGCCTGCATGGAAAAGGCCTGCACCATCGAAGGCCCGGTAATTATTGCTGTAGGCAACGCACCGACTGCGCTGGTTCGTCTGGACGAGCTGGTTAAGGAAGGCAAGATTAAACCGGAGCTGGTTATCGGCGTTCCTGTAGGCTTTGTAAATGTTGTGGAATCCAAGGAAATCATTATGAAGACCGGTATTCCTTATATCGTTGCCCGCGGCCGCAAGGGTGGCAGCAACGTTGCCGCAGCAATTTGCAATGCGCTTATCTATAAGCTGACACGTAAATAATTGTAAGTAATTAAGAATGATTATAGCTGAAATCGTAGCTAAAGATACAATTTCAGAGCCAAATTTTGACAAAATAGTAAAATCATTTTCAATTACTTGACAAATCAGTTTATATGTTATAGGATAAATTCTGTAACGTATGACTGCTGATTCATTGATGAAACAGTGCTTTTTTAGCACTGTTTTTTTCAAGCGTTGCAAAGCTGTTAGAAAATTAGAAAGAATAGCAATATTAGCTTGATTCTTACGGTTTTGTGTGATAAAATAAAATGAAGGTATTTTTAGATTATGGACACTACAGTTAATAACTATCCGGAAAGGTTTTTAACTTATCTGGAGGTTGAAAAAAATTGTTCTCAGCATACGATTGAAAGCTATCAAAAGGATTTGGCTGCCTTTGCGGAGTTTATGCTACGCAGAAACAAGCAGAATTTTTTCTGGCAGCAGACAGGTCCTTTGGATGTGCGTGGCTATCTCGCAGAGCTTAATGAAAAGCAGTATGCGCGTAGGACGATTGCCCGCAGGATATCTGCACTGCGTTCCTTTTTTAAATACCTTGTGCGTGAAGCGGTTATTGAGTATAGTCCGCTGACAAAAGTGCGCACGCCAAAGTTGGAAAAAAAGCTGCCGGCTTTTTTAGACGAAATTGAAATCAACGAGCTGTTGGCGATGCCCGATAAAAGTAAGGTATTGGGTGTTCGTGATCAGGCGGTGCTGGAGATGCTTTATGCTACCGGCTGCCGTGTATCCGAGCTGGTAGGGCTTACTCTGGAAAGAGTAGACCTGAGCAACCGCTTCGTGCTTCTGCTCGGCAAGGGTAATAAGGAAAGGGTTGTGCCGGTAGGCCACACCTGCTGTGCTGCGTTAAGCACATATTACCATGTACGACAGCAGCTGATGCTTCAATATCAGCAGGAGCATGACTTCATTTTCGTCAATAACCGTGGTGGTAGGCTCACGGACCGCAGTGTAAGGCGTATTTTAGAGAAATATATAAATATGCTGGCTATCCATAAAAATGTCAGCCCGCATACTATACGCCATTCCTTCGCAACGCATCTTTTAGAGCATGGTGCCGATTTGCGTTCGGTACAGGAGCTTTTAGGACATGCGAATTTGTCAACAACGCAGATTTACACGCACGTTTCAAATGAACATGTGACGAATGTTTACAAGAAGAATCATCCAAGAGCATAATTTTTTTTAGGAGGGCAAAATCATGAAATTGTTGGAAAAGACCAGAAAGATTAACAAGCTTTTACAAAAAGGAGATAAGGTTGAGTTTAACGCTATTGCAAAGTTGTTGCGTGACGTTATTGAAGCAAACACCTATATTGTCGGCCGTAAAGGCGGCGTAAAGGGTTATGCGCTGATTCACGAGTTTGAATGCGATATTATGCGTGAGCAGGTTCTTGACGATATGCGTTTCCCTGAGGATTATCTGGGCTTTATTATGAGCGTTAAGGAAACGCTGGCCAACATTCCTCATCAGAATCAGAACTGCTCCTTTGTTGCTGATACAAAATGTATTTTTAACGGTAAGATGACTACTGTTGTACCTATTTACGGCAATGGCGAACGCCTTGGTACCCTGATTGTTGCTAAATATGATGCGGAATTCGATGATGATGATTTGCTGCTGGCTGAATATGCTGCTACTGTTTTAGGTGTTGAAATTCTGCATGACCGCGAAGCAGTTGTTTCCGAAGAAATCCGCAAGAAGGCTACTGTACAGGTTGCTTTCTCCACCCTGTCCTATTCCGAGCTGGAAGCTATTGTAAACATTATGGGCGAGCTGAATGGCAACGAAGGCCTGCTGGTTGCTTCGAAGATTGCTGACCGCGTAGGTATTACCCGTTCCGTTATCGTTAACGCACTGCGTAAATTTGAAAGTGCCGGCCTGATTGAAACCAAATCCTTGGGCATGAAGGGCACCTATATCCGCGTACTGAATCCGATGCTGTTTGAAGAACTGAAGAAGAGATCCTAAGTTTTTTGTAAAGCTTCTATATATAAATAACAAAGCCTGTCTGTTGTAACTGTGGTTGCAGCAGGCAGGTTTTCTTGTAAATGTGAATTAAATGGCGCTGCTGGCAGCCGCAACTATCGGTTGCGGCAAGGATGAGCCGAAGCTCAACAATAGCGATATCCTTAAGCAGAAAATGCCTGCTACCTGATGGTTTGCTGGAATTTTTGGTAATTTAAAATTTTTCTAATAATTCTTGACATTATCACGATTATCTGTTAATATAAGACCGTAAGATTTTGCACACCTGCCTGGAGCATGGTCACTGCAGCGTCACGAACGCCTTATGTATTATTGAGTAGTACATAAGGCGTTTTTTATTCAGAAGGGAGCTAAAGTAATGCAGACAAATGAATCAAGTCAAGACGGTGAAATCAAGCATGTCATCCGCAGCCTATGTATGATGAACAACAGGTTTATGAATTTCATGCTTGACGACAACAAAGA
>ENA-OROK01001569-OROK01001569.1-human-gut-metagenome-genome-assembly--contig:-NODE-1569-length-21861-cov-4.629827_pt1 | contig 21861 bp, 16 predicted proteins | sample MGYA00242127_ERZ509046 | MGnify/ENA primary metagenome ERZ509046 (study PRJEB26280, sample SAMEA2338728) | human gut metagenome | biome: human gut; feature: human-associated habitat; material: faeces... | reverse complement strand
TGCTCCTCGATATTCTCGCAGGCAAGCGCCATGTGGTGGATACCGACACCGCGGTTCTCGATGTACTTGGCGATGGTCGACTCCTCCGAAGTGGGTTCCAGCAGTTCGATCTTGGTCTGCCCCAACATGAAAAACGCCGTGCGCACCTTCTGGTCGGCGACCTCTTCGATGGCATAGCATTTCAGGCCCAATACGTTTTCCCAGTAGGGAATTGCTTCATCGAGGCTCTTCACTGCGACGCCAAGATGCTCGATATGAGAAACTTTCATAGCAAATATAAAATTTAAGTTAGTGAATATTTCACGTCAAATAGCAGCTTGTTATTTTGCGAACACAAAGATAGGGTATTAAATTGGAAATACCCAAGCGTTTTATGGTATTTTTTTCCGGATTACTGCTCCTTTCGGGAAGGCCAAGCGCTTCACAGCGAACTGTAAATGTCGATCAGCCGGCGGGCGACGGCATATTCCGAGAAAAGTTCGGCGCGGCGGCGTTCGCGGGCTTTCATCTCGCGGCGGAAATTCGCGTCCGACAGCACGTTTTCCAGCGCCGCGGCAATCTCCCCCGCCGCCTCGGGGCGGACATAGGCCGCGGCGTCGCCGGCGGCCTCACGGTTGAGCTGCGTGTCGCTCAGCACCATGGGCACTCCGGCACGCATCGCCTCCACCACGGGCACGATCGACGCCTCGATCCCGGCATCGGGCAGGTAGCGGTCGATCAACACCAACGGCATGCCGCCCTCCTGCACGCTTGCGAACAGCGCAGCGTCGTTGCCGCACGGCGCAGCGATGATTCCATCCACACGCCGCGCCAGCAGGGCCGACAATCCGTCCTGCTCGTTGCGCTCGTCCTCCTGCGTGTCGACCACCACCACCTTATAGTTATAATTGCGCGACTCGCGGATCACCACGCCCGCGACATTGGCAAAAAACGAGTTTTCGATATTCGGAATCAGCAGGCCGATCGTATCGGTACGATTTGTGCGCAAACCCTTTGCCAGCAGGCTGGGCGTATAGTTACAGCGTTTGACCTCCTCTGTCACGCGCGCCACGGTACGCTGACTGATGCGGTATTTGGCCGCATTGCCGCTCAAAACGCGCGAAACAGTGGAAATCGAACATCCGGAACGTTCGGCGATGCTAACGAGAGTTTCTTTTTTCATTGCTTTATTTTCAGTTCACCCATGACAAATATATGAAAAATATCGAAAAAGAAAAGAAAAACGGTAAAATAATTTTGGAGGTTTCCAAAAAGTAATTATATTTGCGCAAACGATAAGCGCAAACAGGGCTAAAAAGATAGCATCCGAAAACCGAACATCTGCCACAGCCCCCATAAGAACCGTATTCTGCAAAGACACCCTATGAAAACAACGGGCGCAAAACGGCAAGAAACGGCATCGGGGACAATCGGCGGACGACCTGAAAACCGAAAAACCGCATCTCCGCGGGGTTGAGCCGCATCCGGACCCCGCAGGGCGAAAAAACGACAGAAATTAACCAACGATAACCGAACATGAACAAGATTCTGGTAATAGGCAGTACCAACATCGACATGATTGCCTGCGTCAAACATCTGCCCCGCCCGGGCGAGACCGTCGGCGAGGCGCGCTTCATGCAGTCCAACGGCGGCAAAGGGGCCAACCAGGCCGTCGCGGCCGCGCGCCTGGGCGGCGACGTGGCCTTCGTCTCGTGTCTGGGCGACGACGCCGGCGCCGCAGCCCTCCGGCAGCAGTTCGCCGCCGACGGCATCAACACCGAGGCCCTCTTCACGGCCAAGGACACCCCGACCGGTACGGCGCTGATCTTCGTCTCGCAGGACGGCGAGAACTGCATCGCCGTGGCTCCCGGTGCCAACCACAGCCTCACGTGCGAGGCGATCGACGCCGTGGCGGACCGCATCGCCGGAGCCGAATACCTGCTCGTACAGCTCGAAATCCCGATGGAAACGGTGGCCTGCGCCATCGAAAAGGCATATGCGGCAGGAACCCGCGTAGTGCTCAACCCGGCCCCGGCCATGCCGCTCGCCGACGAACTGCTGCGCAAGGTCTACCTGATCACCCCCAACCGCACGGAAAGCGAAACGCTGACGGGAATCCCCGTGCACACCGTGCAGGGCGCCTCGAAAGCGGCCGGGGCGCTGCTGGCGAAAGGCGTCGGCAACGTCATCGTCACGCTGGGCAGCGAAGGCGCGCTGATCCGGACCCCCGCGGAGGAGCTACTGATCCCGGCGCGCACGGTCACGCCCGTAGACACGACCGCCGCCGGCGACGTCTTCAACGGCGCCCTGCTGGTGGCGCTCTCCGAAGGCCGCAGTCTGGCCGACGCCGTGCGGTTCGCCGCACACAGCGCCTCGGTCTCGGTGACCCGCATGGGCGCACAGGCCTCGATACCGTGGCGCGGGGAGCTGGAGACCCTCGCCTGAACCGAACGAAAACCTTAAAACTCAAATACTATGTTCGTTGTTAACAGCTACTCTTTGGCAGTCATCTTCTGCTTCATCACGATGCTCTGCTGGGGCTCGTGGGGAAACACCCAGAAACTCGCCGGCAAGACCTGGCGTTACGAGCTTTTCTACTGGGATTACGTGATCGGCATGGTGCTCTTCGCCATTCTCCTGGGCTTCACGATGGGAAGCATCGGGACCGAGGGCCGTCCCTTCCTCGAAGACCTCGCGCAGGCCGAATGGGGAGGCATCGGCAGCGTCGTGCTGGGCGGCGTGATCTTCAACGCCTCGAACATCCTGCTCTCGGCCTCGGTATCGCTGGCCGGGCTTTCGGTGGCCTTCCCGCTGGGCGTGGGACTCGCGCTGGTGCTGGGCGTCATCGTCAACTACGTCGGAGCGCCGAAAGGCGATCCCGTCGTGCTTTTCCTGGGCGTTGCGCTCATCGTTGTCGCAATCATCTGCAACGGCATCGCCTCGGGGCGCATGCGCAAGAGCGGCGACTCGGCGGCCCAGAACCGCAAAGGCATCATACTGGCCGTCGTGGCGGGCGTGCTGATGTCGTTCTTCTACCGGTTCGTCGCGGCGGCGATGGACCTCGACAACTTCGCGGCCCCGACGCCAGGCATGCTGACGCCCTATTCGGCGATCTTCGTCTTCTCGGTCGGCGTGCTGCTGAGCAACTTCGCCTTCAACACCTACGCCATGCGCCGTCCCTTCGTCGGAGCGCCCGTCAGCTACCGCGAGTACTTCCGCGGCTCGCTGCCCACGCACCTCGTGGGCATGCTGGGCGGCGCCGTCTGGTGTCTCGGAACGGCCTTCAGCTACATCGCCGCCGGCAAGGCCGGGGCCGCCATCTCCTACGCGCTCGGACAGGGCGCGCCGATGATCGCCGCCGTGTGGGGCGTCTTCATCTGGAAGGAGTTCAAGGGCGCCGACCGCAAAACCAACACGCTGCTGGCCGTGATGTTCCTCTTCTTCATCGCCGGACTGGCTTCGATCATCGCCTCCGGCGGCAACTAAAAACCCGAATCCGAAATGAAAACCTCACTGCTCCCCGCAGCGGCCGCCCTGCTGCTCGCGGGCACGGGCTGCGGCTCCCGGTCCGCAGCGCCGGCGCCGGAACCGATCCGGCTGATCGTCGAAACCGACATGGGCAACGACATCGACGACGCACTGGCCTTCGATCTGATCTACAAGGCGATGGACGACGGCCGCGTAGACCTGCTCGCCATCGGCAACCACAAACTCAGCCCGACGGCCACCGACTACATCGACATCCTCAACACGTGGTACGGCTACCCCGACATTCCGCTGGCGCAGTCGCCGACCCCGGTGCTCAACGACCACGCTCCCGACTACACGGCGGCGGTGTGCGCGATGACCCGCGAAGACGGCTCCCCGGCCTTCGCCCGGAGCAAGACCCCGGAGCAGATCGAGGACCCCGTCACGCTCTACCGCCGCACGCTGGCCGCGCAGCCCGACTGCTCGGTAACCGTACTTTCTTTAGGATTCGCGACCGAACTGGCAAAACTCCTCGACAGCCCGGCCGACGACATCTCGCCCCTCACGGGCCGCGAACTGGTGGCCCGCAAGGTGAAGACGCTCTCGATCATGGCGGGCAGCTACGGCGAGAAGCAGCGCGCGGAGTTCAACGTCGTCAACGACATCCCCGCCATGCGGAAACTCTTCGCCGAATGGGACACGCCGATCGTGCAGAACCCCTTCGAGCTGGGAAAGCAGGTCATGTATCCCGGTGCGGCCATCGAGAACGATTTCGGCTGGGCGAAACTCCATCCCGTCGTCGAGGGCTACAAGAATTACCACAAGATGCCCTATGACCGCGCGTCGTGGGACTTGCTGTCGGTGGTTTACCTGCTCCATCCCGAATACTTCACCGAAAGCGAGCCGGGAACCGTCGCCGTCGACGACAAAGGATTCACGAATTTCAGCCCCGGTCCCGACGGACGGCACAGATGGCTGACCGCCACGCCCGAACAGCTGACCCGGCTGCGCGACTGCATCGTCCGGACGACGACCCGCGCCCCGAAACACACCGAACTCTGACCCAAACACTTCAAAGAACCTCGTATATGAATCTTTTTAACTACCGATCCGCAATCCGCCGGAAAATCTCGGGGGGGGGGAATTTTCATCCTCCTGATGCTGGCGACGGGACAGGTCCTCGCCCAAAGCAAGGCCGTGTCCGGAACCGTGAAATCCCAACAGGGTGAGCCGCTCACAGGCGTCACCATCCTCATCGAAGGCACCACGCAGGGCACTTCGACCGATGCGCAGGGAGCCTTTACGCTTCAGGCAAAACCCGACGACATGCTGGCCGTCTCCTATCTGGGCTACAAGAGCCAGCGCGTCAAGGTCGGAACCCGCACCAAACTGGAGGTCGTCCTGACCGAGGACCAGAACCTGATGGACGAGGTCGTCGTCGTGGGATACGGAACCCAGCGGCGGCGCAACATCGTCGGGGCCGTGGAGAACATTTCGGGCGAGGTGCTCGAAAACCGCCCCAACGCCTATCTGCTCCGGTCGATCCAGGGCCAGATTCCGGGCTTGAACATCACGATGGCCGACGGCAAGCCGAGCCGTTCGGCGTCGATCAACATCCGTGCGAACACGCAGTCGATCGGCGCAGGCGGATCGGCGCTCTGCCTGATCGACGGCGTGGAGGGCGACCTGACGGCGATGAATCCCGAGGACGTGGAGAGCATCTCGGTGCTCAAGGACGCCTCCTCGACGGCCGTATACGGCGCCCGGGGTGCGTTCGGCGTGGTGCTGGTGACGACGAAAAGCGCCCGCAAGGATAAGATTTCGGTCGATTACAGCGGCAGCGTTTCGATCATCAGCGAGACCGTACGCCCGAAATACGAGACCGACAGCCAGACCTGGTACGACAACTACATGACCGCCTACGTGGGCTACTCGCACCATCTGCCGACGGGCATCAACAACTTCTTCCCCTGGACGCAGAGCTGGGAGGACGAGTACAAAAAACGCATGAACGACCCCGACCGGAGCTATCTGGAATGGGAACTCGACGCCAGCGGCAAATACCAGTATTACGGACGCAACACCGACTGGTACGACCTCTTCTACAAGAAATCGACCACGGCCCACCAGCACAACATCCGGATTTCGGGCGGCGGCAAAACCTCCAGTTTCATCGCTTCGGCCCGCTATTACGAGCAGGACGGCATCTACCGCGTCGGCGACGAGAAATTCCGCCAGCTGAACGCCCGGGCCAAAGGTACGATCAACATCACCAAATGGCTGACCGTGGAGAACAACACCGACTTCGTGCGCCGCAGCTACCACCAGCCGACGACCTATGCGCAGAACCTGCTGGTGCGCCGCAACCTCGAACACCAGGGATTCCCGATCACCCGCGTCACCAACCCCGACGGGACGTGGACCGCGGCGGCCGTCTACACGGGTTACGCCAACATGGCCGAGGGCAACTCCTACCGCGACAACCTCAAGTTCGACATGAAGAACACGACCGTCGTGACCATCGACCTGATCAAGGACGTGCTGGTGGCCAAAGCCGACTACTCCTACCTGTTCAACCACTCGCGCCAGAACGACGTGATCTCGCAGGTCACCTACTCCAACGGCCCGGGTATCCAGATCTCCTATCCGGCGAGCAGCTCGATGCGCACCACCGAGACGCAGATCGAATACCACAGCGGCAACGCCAACCTCTCGTTCACCCCGCGGCTGCCCGAAGACCACTCGCTGAACGTCATGGCCGGATGGAACATCGAACACAAGCGGGCGCGCAACACCCGCATGGGCCGCGACGGATTCATCGTCGACGGCAAACCCAACTACTCGCTGATGAACGGCATCGACTACGTCCTGGAGGACGCCAACAGCTACGACTGGGGGTTCGTCGGCATCTTCTACCGCGCCAGCTACGCCTACAAGGGCAAATACCTCGCGGAATTGAGCGGCCGCTACGACGGCAGCTCGAAGTTCCCGAGCAACGAACGCTGGGGCTTCTTCCCGTCGGCCTCCGTGGGCTGGCGGATGTCGGAGGAGAACTTTATGAAGGACATCTCCTGGATCAACAACATCAAATGGCGCTTCTCGATCGGCAAGGCCGGCAACGGCAACGTCTCGCCCTACAAGTACATGGAGCTGTTGGACTTCAACAAGGCCGGCGTGATCGTCGACGGCAGCCAGCGCACCTACACCTCGGCGCCCTCGTCCGTGCTGCCGGCAAACCTCACGTGGGAGACCTCCTCGACGATCAACCTCGGACTGGACGTCAACCTGCTGAACAACCGCCTGAGCTTCGTGGGCGACATCTACCAGAAGGAGACGACCGACATGTTCGTCACCGGAGCCGAGCTGCCGGCCGTGACGGGCTATTCGGCGCCCTACGGCAACAACGCCGACATGCGCACCCGCGGTTTCGAGGTTTCGCTGGGCTGGACCGACAGTTTCCGTATGGCGAACAAACCCTTCAACTACAGCGTGCGCCTCTCGCTCTGGGACAGCAAGTCGATCATCACCAAATACACCAGCAAGTCGAACACCCTGCCCACGCTCTACGCCAACGCCTACTACGAAGGCATGGAGCTGGGTGAAATCTGGGGTTACCACGTCGTAGGGCTTTTCGCCACCGACGAGGAGGCGCAGGAGTGGGGTCTCAAGGCACAGGAAAAGACCTTCTGGAGCGGCGACAACAAGTCGTGGAACGCCGGCGACCTGAAATTCGCCGACCTGGACGAGAGCGGCGTCGTGGACAACGGCAGCAACCGCCTCGACGACCACGGCGACCTGCGCAAGATCGGCAACTCCTCGCCGCGCTACCACTACGGCATCAACTTCAGCGCAAACTGGAACGGCATCGACTTCGCGGTCTTCTTCCAGGGCGTCGGCAAACGCGACTGGTATCCCGCCGGCGAGTCGGGGCTCTTCTGGGGACAATACGACCGCCCCTACGGATACAGCCTGCCGTGGCAGAACGCCGACCGCTGGTCGGAGGACAACCCCAACGCATACTGGCCCCGACTGCGCGGCTCGCTGGCCGTCAGCGGACGCGGCACGCTGCGCGCCGCCAACGACCGCTACCTGCAGAAAGCGCGCTACTGCCGCCTGAAAAACATCTCGCTTGGCTACACCCTGCCCCAGCAGATCACCCGCAAGGCCCACATCGAGAAACTGCGCATCTACGTCTCGGGCGAAAACCTGTTCTTCTGGTCGCCGCTGAAGAAGTACGCCAAGAACTACGACCCCGAAATGATCACGGCGGGCGACGCCGACTTCGCATCGAAGACCGGCACCGACGGCCAAGGCTACGGATACCCGATGACCCGAAGCGTAACCATCGGACTGAACATCAACTTCTAACACGCAATCCCATGAAACCCATACTGAACAAGATAGCGATAATCGCCGGATTGTCCCTCCTGGCCTCGTGCCAGAGCTTCTTCGACGAAGACCCCGTCTATTCGACGACCACCGACACCTTTTTCAATTCGGAAACGGCGCTGGAAACCTATGCGATCGGCTTTCTCGAAAGCCACCTGCCCTCGGCCGCGACGCTCACGCGCGGCGACCAGTACAGCGACATCTGCGTCACGACCCAGACCGAAGGATTCCTCAAGACGGGCGGTTACAGCGCCCAGCAGGCCAACAACTGGGCGCGGGGCAACTGGCGTCCGCTCTACAACGTCAACTATTACCTCAAGCACATGAAGGACGCGGCCCCCTATGTGGACGACGCGACGATGAAGCATTACGAGGGCGTCGGCCGCTTCTGGCGCGCGTGGTTCTACTGGGACAAGGTCAAGACCTTCGGCGACGTGCCCTGGTACGACGAGCCGATCGACCCCGACGACGACGAACAGCTCTACAAGGGCCGCGACCCGCGCGACTACGTCATGCAGAAGGTCCTCGAAGACCTCGACTTCGCCGCCACCTGGTGCTCCAAGGCCAGCAAATACGTCAACACCAACGTCATCAACCGCTATGTGGCGCTGGCCCTGAAATCGCGCATCTGCCTCTACGAGGGAACCTGGCGGAAGTACCACGGGCTGGACGGCAGCGAGGAATGGCTCCGCGCGTGCGTCGCCGCCTCGGAGGAGCTGATGGGCGACAGCCCCTATTCGCTGGTCTCGACGGCCGGCGAGGAGACGACCAATTACAGCAAGGTCTTCAAGAGCGAGGAGCCGCAGTACACCGAAGTGATCCTGGCCAACGAGTTCAACGCCACGCTCAACCGGTTTCACGACGCCTCGTGGTACTACGCCTCGGGCAGCTACGGACAACGCAACTCGGGTCCCAAAGCGTTCGTCAACATGTACCTGAACCTCGACGGGACGCGCTTCACGGACAAGGACGGATACAACAAGACGCAGTTCAAGGACGAGTTCGCCGGCCGCGACTACCGCCTGCGCCAGACCTTCATCACGCCCTACTACGTCAAGAAGGTCGGCGGCAAGGAGACCAACGAATTCGCAAAGGTCTTCCCCGGCCTGACCACGCAGCTGACCTACTACCGCATCATCAAGTGGAACACCGACGACGATGCGAACGAGAGCAACACCTCCAGCGCCAACTCGCTCCCGGTGTTCCGCTACGCCGAAATTCTGCTGAACGAGGCCGAAGCCAAGGCCGAACTGGGCGAGATGGACCAGACGGTGTGGAACAAGACGATCCGCCCGCTGCGCGAGCGTTCGGGCGTAAGCGGCGCGATGCCCGCCACGGCCGACCCCTATCTGGCCAGCTACTACGACGGGGTGACCGACAAGTGGATACTCGAATGCCGCCGCGAGCGGAGCATCGAACTGTACATGGAGAACACCCGGCGCGATGACCTGATGCGCTGGCGCATGGGCCACAAACTGACGGTCGAATTCGCTGGCATCCACATTCCCGAACTGGGCAAGCCGTTCGACATGAACGGCGACGGAAAGAACGACCTCTGCTTCTACTCGAAGAGCCATCCCAAATCGGGCAGCAACCAGACCGGGGTTTCGTACGTGGAGGTGACCGCCGAAGAGGGCGACAACGTCACGACATACAGTGTCAACAAGGACAACTGCCTGGTTTACATTCTCGACCGGGAATGGGCAGACTACAAGTACCTCTACCCCGTTCCGAAGAATGCGCTCGACATCAACCCCAACCTGCGGCCGCAGAATCCCGGCTGGGACGACTAACCCGCTTACCCGAAACGATCAAAAATCCGATTTTATGAAAATACACGCTATAATTTCGTTTTTGTGCCTGGCGTCGGTCGCCCTCGGCACATCCTGCAAGGACGACGAAACCCACTTCCTGCAGCGGAGCCACGACGCGCTCTCGTTCCCGTACCTCAATTCGACGAAGGAGCTGCTCGTCCTGACCAACGGGTCCTGGAAAATCACGCCCGACGACACGTGGATCAGCTGTTCGCCCGGGGAGGGGAACGGCGCGCCGAAAGAACAGGCGGTGAACATCACCGTCGCGCAGAACGACGGCGCGGAGCGTACCGGCAGCGTCACGCTCTCCGACGGACTGAAAGAACTGGTCATCCGGGTTACGCAGGAGGACGGATTCTTCACCGTCGGCTCGCCCGAGATCGCCCCCAGTTTCGACCTCTACGAGGAGCTCGTGGACAAGCGGGTGACGATCCCCTACCAGAAATCGAAGCCCGGCTATAAGGCCGACGTCACGGCAACGCTCGAAGGCGCGGGAGCCGAAGGCATCGCCATCGAATCGCTCTCGGGATACGAAATGGAGGCGGGCGACGGAGCGATTCCCCTCGCCTTGAGCGGAACGCCGACCAAAAAAGGCCCGATCACGATCAAACTGCACGTGGAGATCTCGTCCGTCGCGACCCCCTACGACCTCACCGCCGAGAGCCGCGCCAAACTGGCCGGCGAAGTAACCGTCACGATGTTCAAACTGCTGCCCCGCCTGGCAGTCCTCGACTGGGGCGACTACGAGAAGGGCACCGGCACGAACTTCAACAACGGCACGCCCCGCTCGTTCAGCTTCGGCCTCGCGCTGGAAGAGGAGGGCGACAACCTGCGCAACTACACCTCGAAGACGGCCGATTGGCTCACCGCCAGCAGCATGTTCTTCGCGCACAACCGTTTCGCCTTCGGCAACCTGCAACCCGGCACGACCTACTGGTTCTGGATCGTCGCCCACGAGCTGGGTCCCAATAAGGAGGATTCCGACAAGACGTGGTTCTCGTTCACCACTCCCGAGGAGAATCTGGCGCCGAACGTCATCCTCTACAAGGATTTCGACGATTTCTGGTTCAGAGGCTGTCCGATCTACCAGGCATTCGGCGTCGAAGTCACCAACGCCCAGATCGGTGCGAACATCGACCCCGACGACCCGAACTGCCCGGCGGCCACCGGAAAAATCGTAAACCCCGTCAACTCCACCGACTCGTTCTTCAACTACGTCGGGAGCGCGACCGACAACCGCGGTCCGGTGAAAGCGGCCAAACTGTGGGAAGCATGGTGGGAAGGCGACACCTACGGCACGAACTACGCCGACGCCGACTATCCCGGCTGGCAGGGCTTCTGGGTACGCACCCAGACCGGAGCCGCACTGCTCTCGACCGCATCCGTTTCGGGCTACATCAAGACGCCCAAGCTGACCGGAATCGGCGAAGGGACGGCCGACATCACCGTAACGTGCCACACGGCGCCCTACTTCGAGCCGTACCACTCGTGGGGACAGGACCACGAACAGCACTACATCCAGGTCGAAGGTCCCGGAACCATCACCGACGGAGGCCCGACCAAGGCCGAACCGACAGGGGCCGCCACGGCCAACACGGACAAGCAGGTGACCGTACAGTGCACGACGCACGTGGACAGCGACAAAATTCCCACGACCGACTACGTAAACCCCACGGAGCATGTGGTCAAGATCGCCGGAGCCACCAAGGAGACCCGCATCGTAATCGCGGCGCATCCTTACGGAACCAAGCACTACCGCCTGTGGATCGACGACATCCAGGTAACGAAAGACCGATAATCACAAATTAGAAACAACAGGTTTTATTCGGTATTGCCGCCTCGGGCGGCAATACCGAATTTACCGCAACTAAAACGACATGCTATGAAACTGTTGAAATTCACGCTTATTTCAATTCTGGGCCTCTCGCTCTGCACCGCCTGCGGCGGCGACGGAGACGGCGGCGAAACGCCCGGTCCCGGCAAACCCGAAGGTCCCGACAAATCGTCGACCACGGGCATCGACCGGTTCGATGCCTCGAACATCTTCAGCCGGAACACCTACCTGCCGGACAACACGGCGATGCAGGGCTTCAACCTCGACTCGGACGGCTCGGTCTGGTACACGCAGCTCTCCAACACGAACCAGGCGCAGCTGAACTGGGTCCGCGCGCAGCCCAACAAGACCCCGGACGTGCAGACCGAAAACAAGGACTACATGAAACTCACCTACTTCGGCCACGGGACGAACACCGCCCTCGAAGAGGACGGCGCCGACCGTTACCTGTGGGCCGGAGCCTACGGCGTCTGCAACGCCAAAGGCCAGTACTGGAACGAAAAACTGGTGGGGCGCGTCAAATACGTGAAGGGAGCCACCGTCAAGACCAACGAGTGCAACGACTACTATTACATCGGCGACTACACCGACCTGCACCCCTCGATCGACGCGGAGAACGACCTGCTGACGATCAACTACGGCGACAGCAAAAATTCGTCCTACCGGTGTTTCGTCATCTACAAGTTGAGCGAGGCGAAAAAGGCCCCGATGACCAACGTAACGATCACCTGCACCGACGGCTTCCAGACCGACAGGCCCGCTTCGACCAACCCGGTCAGCGTGGTGGTGCGCTGCCACGACCTCACGACGCTGACGCCCGTCGCCCGGCCGCGCTTCCTCAAGACGGGATACGGCGCGAGCGGCGCCACCTACTACGACTGGCAGGGCTACGACGTCCACAAAAACCGGCTCTACTACACCGAGGGGCAGTCGAACTACAACCTCTTCGGCTCGTTCTACTCGGGCAGCTCGTTCGCCTACGTCACGGTGTTCGACTTCGAGGGCAACATCGTCGAGGAGCGGACGCAGGTGGCCGTCGTGTCGGACAAGGACAAACTGACCCAGATCGGCGTTTCGGTGTTCGGGACGCTCGAAGCCGAGGGCATCAAGGTCTGCAAGGACAAGCTCTACCTGGGATACACGGCCCGCGGAATCACCGCCGACAATACGAAACACTACCAGAACATCTTCGTATTCGACCCCTCTTCGAAATAACGCGCCCCACGGAAACCCGTTTCCGAAAAACCGGTGCTGCGCGCTGTCGCTGGCGACGGCCGCCGCGGCCGAGGGCTTCGCCCGGGGACCGGTCACGCCCAACGATTTCGGCTGCACAAGATCACCTACACGCGCGGCACCAGACCGTTCCAGACGGCCTGCCCCTCCACATGTGGCGTTACCGCGCCTCGGGACCTGCGACGACCGTCCGCATCGAGGTCGCCGACTCGTTCGACCGCACCTCCACGAAGACGATGACACGCCCCAAAGCGTTCCACATCCGGATGAGATAAATCCTGAAAACGAGCGGAAAAAGTTCCGCTCGTTTCATGCCCGTCCGGAACCGCACCCGGCCTTCGAGGAAAAGGAGCGCGTTCTCCGCACGCCACCCGATGAAATCCGCCTTTCTTTTCCGTTTCAGGACAACATAACAATCAAACAGGACTAACGCCTTACGCCGCGGGTGCGTACCTTTGTTGCGGAAAAAACACCGCAATGCACATTCACGTCAATACGGCCTCGGAACACCTGCGGGACTTCGCGGAACGCCTGCCCGAACTCTTCGACCGGGAAGGCGAGGTCCTGCACGCGGGACGCAACACGATCAAAGCCTTCGAGGCGGAGGGAGAACGGCTGGTCGTCAAACGGTTCAAACGCCCGAACCTGCTGCGGGCCGTCATCTACACCTTCTTCCGCCGGAGCAAGGCCCGCCGCTCGTACGAACACGCCGTGCGGCTCCGGGCGCTGGGCGTCGATTCGCCCGAACCCGTCGCATGGAGCGAATACCGCCGCCGCGGACTGCTCTGCGACAGCTACTACGTCTCGCGGCGCTCCGACTACACCCCGCTGTCGCAGACCACCGCACGCTTCCCCGCAGCGGGGACCCTGCCCGTGCTGGAGGCCTTCGCCCGCTTTGCCGTGCAACTCCACGAGAAAGGCATCGAGCACCGGGACTTTAACCACGGCAACATCCTCTGGGAGCGCACCCCCGCGGGCGCCTACCGCTTCCAGCTGATCGACATCAACCGCATGCATTTCGACGACCGGCCCCTCTCCTCCCGGGCCTGCATGATCAACCTCCGGAGGTTGTCCTGCCCCGCCGTGGCATTCCTCTACATCCTCGACCGCTACGCCGAAACGCGCGGATGGGATGTCGACGACACGCTGCTGCGCGGGACCTTCTTCCGGCTGGCGTTCGGCCGCCGCAAGCAGTTGCGCAAGCGGTTCCGGCACCGCGAGGGCTGATTTTTTCGCAAAAAAATACGGCGGACGTTTGGTTTTACGGATTATTTCGCTACATTTGCCAACGATAAAAGCCATCGAATGATGAGAGCATACGGTTTTGCATACTATTTTTATTACTTTTTCTTTTATAGCAAGGGAAAAAGCGGGATCGCATGCAATTAACTGTATACAGATAGTATAGATTAATATGACACGAAAATCCCGCTCGGTTGAGCGGGATTTTCTTTTTCAAACCATTATGGAACAAATCGCAATACAGGGCATCGCAGGATGCTATCACGAAACGGCGGCGCGCGGCTATTTCGCAGACCGGGAAATAGAGGTGCTGCCCTGCTTGAGTTTCGACGAGTTGTTCGCCCGGATGGCCGCCGATCCGGCGCTGCTGGGCATCGCGGCCATCGAAAACACCATCGCCGGCAGCCTGCTGCCCAACCACGAGCTCCTGCAACAGAGCCGCGCCCGGATCATCGGCGAACAGAAACTCCGCATCTCGCACGTCCTGGCGGCCCTCCCCGGGCAGACGCCCGACGACATCGCCGAAGTCCGCTCGCACCCGATCGCCCTGATGCAGTGCGGCGATTTCCTAAAAACCCTCCCCGGCATGAAGATCGTCGAAAGGGACGACACCGCAGGCAGCGCGCGCGAAATCGCCGAGGGACGCCTCGCAGGCACGGCGGCCATCTGCGGCGCCGACGCAGCCCGTCTCTACGGACTCGAAATCCTCCGGCGGGGCATCGAGACCAACAAACACAACTTCACACGCTTCCTCCTGCTCGCCGACGAGCGCCGCGCCGCGGAATTCGCCGATCCCGCCCACACCGACAAAGCCTCGCTGCTCTTCACCCTTCCGCACACCCGGGGGAGCCTCTCCAAGGTGCTCACCGTCCTCTCGTTCTACGACATCAACCTCACCAAAATACAGTCGCTGCCCATCATCGGGCGCGAGTGGGAATACCGCTTCTACGTCGACGTGACGTTCGACGACCCGATGCGTTACCGGCAGGCCATCGACGCCGCACGGCCTCTCACCAGCGACTTCCGCATTCTCGGCGAATACGCCGAATGCCCCAACCCCGCGATCTGACGCCCCGGAACGCCGCGCACCGCAAGCAGCCGGAAAAAGGAAAGACACTAAAAAAACAAACAAAAATAACGCAACCATGAACGACATTCAACCCATCACACTCCCGGGAATCGACCCCCGGCGCCCCCTGGTAATCGCAGGCCCGTGCAGCGCCGAAACCGAAGAGCAGGTCCTCGACACGGCCCGCTCGCTGGCAGCCGAAGGCGCATCTGCCGCGCCGGACTCTGGAAGCCCCGCACCAAACCCGGCGGCTTCGAAGGCGTCGGAGAGGCGGGCATCGCCTGGCTCCAGCGCGTGAAACGCGAAACGGGCATGTACACCTCGACCGAAGTGGCCACCCGCGAGCACGTCGCCACGGCGCTGAAAGGCGGCGTCGACCTGCTGTGGATCGGCGCACGCACGGCGGCCAACCCCTTCGCCATGCAGGAGATCGCCGACGCCCTGCGCGGAACGGACGTCCCGGTGCTGGTGAAAAACCCCGTCAGCCCCGACCTCGAGCTGTGGATCGGCGCCATCGAGCGCATCTACAACGCCGGCATCCGCCGCATCGGAGCCATCCACCGCGGGTTCACGTCGATCGACAAGAGCCTCTACCGCAACCACCCGATGTGGGCCATTCCCATCGAGCTGCACCGCCGTCTTCCCCGCCTGCCGATCTTCTGCGACCCGAGCCACATCGGAGGCAAGCGCGAGCTGATCGCCCCGCTGTCGCAGCAGGCCATGGACCTCGGGTTCGACGGACTGATCATCGAAGCCCACTGCTCGCCCGACTGCGCCTGGAGCGACAAGGCCCAGCAGGTGACCCCCGAGGCGCTGGCCTATATCATCCGCAACCTGGTGATCCGCGACGAGTCGATCACCACCGAGAGCCTCACCGAACTGCGTTCGCAGATCGACAAGCTCGACGACCAGCTGCTGGAGCTGCTCTCGCGCCGCATGCGCGTCTCGCGCGACATCGGACAGTACAAAAAGGAGCACAACATGCCCGTCCTGCAAACGCAGCGTTACGAGGAGCTGCTGGCCCGCCGCGCCGGGCAGGCCGGGCAGATGGGCATGGACCGCGAGTTCATGCGCACCGTCCTGCAGGCCATCCACGAGGAGTCGATCCGCCAGCAGATGGAGGTGCTGGGGAAATAGGTTCTCCCGCGTCGCCCGACACGAAAGGCTCCCGGCCTCCGGGGGCCTTTTCGGGTTTTTGCAGGCATCCGGCAAAGGCCCCCTGCGCTTCTTGACCGCAAAAGCGCATGAGACAACATTACATTTCGGTTAAATGTCGTGCCGGGGGCATGCAACATCGGTGAATGATGCGTAAATTTGCTGCGGACTCAAACCCGCATTTATGGCAAAACACAAAATCCTGGTGGTCGACGATGAAGAGTCGCTGTGCGAAATCCTGCAATTCAACCTCGAAGTCGAAGGCTACGAAGCCGACGTGGCATACAGTGCCGAACAGGCCCTCCGGATGCATCCCGAACGCTATTCGCTGATCCTGCTGGACGTTATGATGGGCGAGATGAGCGGCTTTCGGATGGCGCAGCTCCTGAAAGCCGATCCCGAAACGGCCCGGGTCCCCGTGATCTTCTGCACCGCGAAGGACTCCGAGGACGACACGGTGGCCGGGCTGAACATCGGAGCCGACGACTACATCACCAAACCCTTTTCGGTCCGCGAAGTGCTGGCCCGCGTGCGCAGCGTACTGCGCCGCACGTCCGCCGCACGCGCCGAATCCGAAAGCATCCGCTTCGAAGGTCTGGAGATCGACCTCCGGCGCAAAGTCTGCACGCTCGACGGCAAGGAGCTGCAACTCACCAAGAAGGAGTTCGAAATCCTGGCTCTGCTGCTCTCGAACCGGGGCGTGATCTTTTCACGCGAGGAGATCCTGCGCCGCATCTGGAGCGACGAGGTGATCGTCCTCGACCGCACGGTCGACGTGAACATCACACGCCTGCGCCGTAAAGTCGGGCCTTACGGGGAACACATCGTAACGCGCCTGGGCTATGGCTACGGCTTTGAAGCATAAACTTTCCTACCACCGGCGGCTGTTCCTGCTGCTGCTCGTCTTTTCGTGGACGCTGGTGGGGTGTTTTATCCTCTTCCAGTACGGGCGCGAAAAGCACTTCAAGGCCGAGCGGCTCGACGCGCAGTTGCAGCTTTTCAACCTGCGGATGCTCGACGCCGTGAATGCGGGCGCGCCCCCCGACGCCTTCATCGCCCGCTCCGGCGCACCCTGCGAAGGAGTGCGCGTGACGCTGATCGACCCGGCGGGACACGTCGTTTTCGACAATTCGCTCGACACGCTGCCCGGCGCGAACCACCTTGACCGCCCCGAGGTCGCCGAGGCGCTGGCCCGCGGGACGGGGTACACCATCCGCCGCCACTCCGAAAGCACCGACCGCAACTATTTCTACTCGGCCATGCGGGGCGACCGCTACATCGTCCGCTCGGCCGTACCCTACTCCGTGCCGCTGGGTGAAATCCTGGCCGCCGACCGCGAATTCCTCTGGTTCATGCTGGGCGTGACGCTGCTGATGAGCGTGGCGGGCTATTTCGCCACGCACCGCCTGGGCCAGAACATCACCCGGCTGAACGAATTCGCCGAACGGGCCGAGCGGAGCGAGCGGATCGACGACCTCCCGGCATTTCCTCACGACGAACTGGGCGAAATATCGAGCCACATCATCCGCCTCTACGCCCGTCTGCAAAAAACCACTGCCGACCGCGACCGCGAGCACGCCCTCGCGCTGCACGAGGAACAGGAGAAAATACGCATCAAGAAACAGCTCACCAACAACATCAACCACGAGCTGAAGACCCCCGTGGCGGCGATTCAGGGCTATCTGGAAACACTGCTGGCCAACCCGTCGCTCGACGCGCAAAGACGCACGGACTTCCTGGAAAAAAGCGCCGCACAGACCGAGCGTCTGCGGCGTCTGCTGGCCGACATCTCGACCATCACGCGCATGGACGAGGCGAGCCAGCTGATCCAGAAGGAGCGCGTCGTGCTGAACGACCTGATCGCCGAGGTCACGGCCGACATGGAACTGAAACCCGCCGACCAGCGGCTGCGGGTAAACATCGACTTCCCGCAGCAGGTCGAGATCGTCGGCAGCCCGTCGCTGCTGGCATCAATATTCCGCAACCTCGCGGACAACGCCGCGGCCTATTCCGGCGGACGCGACATCTTCATCCGGCTGCTTTCCGACACCCCCGAAGAGTGCACGGTCTCGTTCGCCGACAACGGCATCGGCATCGGCGAGGAGCACCTGCCGCACATCTTCGAACGCTTCTACCGCATCGACAAGGGCCGATCGCGCAAACAGGGCGGCACGGGACTGGGGCTGGCGATCGTCAAAAACGCCGTTGCGATCCACGGCGGCACGATCACGGCCCGCGAACGCGAACGCGGCGGGCTGGAGTTCGTCTTCACATTGAAGAAACACAGTTAACAAATTCCAGCTACACGACAACCCGCCCGGCCGCATTCGCAGCCTTCGGCTGCGGTTACGAATCGGCCCACCCCTGACTCCCCGCCGAGGCGGGGAGTTAAGGCGCAAAAACACACGCCTTGACTGCTGTGACGGCCCGGCAATTCGCAAGCGATTGCGCTCGCCTGTCGCCTGCAGTTGTCGCACGCGGCCGGACAGGCGGCCGGATCGGTTTTTTACCGCTCCCCGATATTTTTTCACTCCCCCGCAACGCCCCTGTAACGCCTTTGTAACATCGGTTTCGGACCTTTGCAACGGTAAAGAACCATAACAATTACGAAAACGGATAATCCATGTCCCCGCTATTCACCGCAATCGTCGTCATCCTGGCCCTGCTGGCCGTGATGGGTATCGTCGTGGGCGTCGCCAACGACGCCGTCAACTTTCTCAACTCGGCCCTCGGCTCGAAAGTCGCACCGCGCCGCGTGATCCTCTGGGTCGCAGCCGCCGGCATTCTGGTCGGCACGCTCACCTCGAGCGGCATGATGGAGGTCGCCCGCAGCGGCGTCTTCTACCCCGGACAGTTCTCCTTTCAGGAGATTATGATGCTGTTTCTGGGCATGATGCTGGGCAACGTGCTGCTGCTGGACCTCTACAACACGCTGGGACTGCCCACCTCGACCACCGTGTCGATGGTCTTCGGTCTGCTGGGCGCCGCCGTCGCCGCCGCCCTGTTCCGCATCGCCGGCAACCCGGGGACCTCCTTGCAGGACCTCTCGCAGTTCATCAACACGGGCAAAGCCATGGTCATCATCGCGGCGATCCTGTTGTCGGTGGCGCTGGCCTTCGTGGCCGGAACGCTTTTCATGTACATTTCGCGCCTCATCTTCTCGTTCCGCTACGCCGCCGTCTTCCGCCGCTGGGGAGCCGTCTGGTGCGGCATCTCGCTGGCCGGAATCCTCTATTTCGCGCTGTTCAAGGGGTTGAAAAGCTCGGGACTGATCCCGACCTCCGTTTCGGCCTACGTCGGCGACCACGTCCTCGTGACGCTCCTCGCCTTCTGGGCCGCGGCGTCGCTCCTCCTCTACATTTTCCAGCGCATGCGGCTCAACATCATGCGCATCACGATCCTGTCGGGAACCTTCTCGCTGGCCCTTGCCTTCGCAGGCAACGACCTGGTGAACTTCATCGGCGTGCCGCTGGCCGGCTACGACGCCTGGCGCATCGCCGGCGAGGCGGGCAGCGAAACGATGATGATGGGGGCGCTCGAAGCTCCCGCCCGGGCCAACTTCCTGCTGCTGGGCGTCTCGGGACTGATCATGGTGCTGACGTTGTTCTTCTCGAAAAAGTCGCAGCACGTCACCGAGACCGAACTGTCGCTCGCCTCGCAGCACGAGGGCGACGAACGCTTCGGTTCGACCCTCATTTCGCGCAGTCTGGTGCGCGCGACGCTGGTGATGAACACGATGTGGACCGGGCTGATTCCGGCGCGGGTTCAGAAGGCCATCGACCGGCGTTTCGAGCCGCTCCCTGCCGAGGAGCGTTCGTCGGCCCCCTACGACATGGTCCGCGCCGTGGTCAACCTCACCGCCGCATCGATCCTGATCGCCATCGCCACCTCCTACAAACTGCCGCTGTCGACGACCTACGTGGTCTTCATGGTGGCCATGGGATCGTCGCTCGCCGACCGCTCGTGGGGCCGCGAAAGCGCCGTCTACCGCATCACGGGCGTGATGGCCGTCATCTCGGGGTGGTTCATCACGGCGCTCGGAGGATTCCTCATCGCGCTGGCCGTGACGGCCCTGCTGCTGTGGGGCGGCTGGATCGCCGTGGCAGCCCTCACGGCGCTCTGCGCCTGGCTGCTCGTCCGTAGCCACCTCAAGACGCCCGGACTGAAAGAGGAGGCCGAAAAGGCCCTGCTGCCGCTCGAAACGGCCGAGACCCCCGACGAGGTGCTGTGCGCCTGCATCGGCGAGGTCTGCACGACGATGCAGGAGGTCACGCGCATCTACAACCGCACGCTGGTAGCCGTCTTCAAGGAGAACCGCAAGGTGCTCAAGGAGATGGTGCGCGACTCGAACCGTCTTTTCGAGGAGGCCCGCATCCGCAAATACAACGTCATGCCGACGCTGCGCCGCCTGCAACGGTGCGACATCGACACGGGGCACTTCTACGTGCAGGTCACGGACTACCTTTCGGAGGTGACCAAGGCCCTGATCCACATCACGCGCCCGGCATTCGAACACATCGACAACAACCACGAGGGCATGTCGAAGGAGCAGATCGTCGACCTGATGCGCGTGAACGACCAGGTGGAGGCGATTTTCGACAAGATCAACGACATGCTGGCGACGAAGGATTTCTCGGACCTCGATCTGGTGCTCGAAATGCGCGACAAGCTCTTCGACACGATCGTCGAGGCGATCAAGAGCCAGCTGCGGCGCATCAACGACGTCCCGTCGGGCAGCACCCGCGCCGGGGTGCTCTACCTCACGATCCTCAACGAGACGAAGACGATGATGCTCCAGTCGCGCAACCTGCTCAAATCGCAGCAATATTTTCTGGAGGCCAAAAAATAATGCCGATACGCCATCGTGCAGACAATCCACCCAAACCCTCCTTTGAAAAGGAGAGCTTCAAAAAGCGCCGTGTAACGAAAATGCAACGGGTCCGTCATTTCAGCGAAACGACGGACCCGTATCTTTGCACTGTGAAAACCGGAGAACCGGATTCACAAGTTGGTTTTAGGTTACATAAGTAGGTTAGTGGGAGATGCAGTGACGCGACGTCGCGGCATCTTCGTTTTTGTCAAAAGATGCCGCTTCGCTAAATCACCCTTAAAAAAGGGCGGCTTGAACACGACCGGACAATTATTCCGAATCCCGCTTGTCAAGCGGGTTCTCCATATCCTTGAGGTGAATCTCCAGCGCCCGGACCGAGATCTGAATCTCCCAGATCGAAACGCCCAGCGAACCGACCAGCAGCAGCAACGCCGCACCGAAGACATAAGCCGAAAGCAGCATCAGCCCCACGTAGATCAGAAACATCGTCACCACGCACAGGAACAGACTCGTGACGCCCAGCAACTGCATCGTGCGCGTGAGGTGGAGCCGCCGGCGGAGGTTGTCGATCTGCGCGCGCGTCACCTTCGAGGGGTGCTGCAAATGCTGCTCCTTGAGCGTGCGCACCAATTGCGCATAGGACAGAAACCGGTTGGTGTAGGCCAGCAGAATCAGCGACACGGCCGAAAACAGCAGGGCGGGGGTCGTAAGCGAGAGTTCTTCCATCGTTATCGGGATTTACGCTGCAAAGATACGCTTTTTATCAAAGCCAAAGGCGAAAGGTTGTAAATGAAAAATTCACCTTTCATCTTACACCTTTCACCTTACAAAGCGGCGGGACCCGGGG
>ENA-OROK01001568-OROK01001568.1-human-gut-metagenome-genome-assembly--contig:-NODE-1568-length-21871-cov-3.759397_pt1 | contig 21871 bp, 20 predicted proteins | sample MGYA00242127_ERZ509046 | MGnify/ENA primary metagenome ERZ509046 (study PRJEB26280, sample SAMEA2338728) | human gut metagenome | biome: human gut; feature: human-associated habitat; material: faeces... | reverse complement strand
GAAATCACAGACTCGTGTTTCCACAAGCCCGCGACTTCAGTCGTGGGTTATTGACAAAAACACTCCTTCTCGGCATCTAGCGCCGAGGCTACTCAATAATGATAGGTTCCGCCAGCCCTACGCGGTTTTGGATTTCGTCATCGACGATACCGTGGACTCTTGGCGTCCTATCCTTCTGTACACTTGCATTTTATCACGGAGGTGTATTGAATACAACCATGATGGCTCGATTTTAACAAATCCGCAACAATTTGTGTCAGAAAAAGGATAGGTGTTTTTTCTCTATTATATTTTGCATCGCAAAAATGTCAATGCACATTCTTTATGAACGCAAATTTTCGTCGCTTTTCTTTAGCCGTTTTGCTGCCAATACCATACGACCGTTATTGATGTTGTAGTCACAGGTGACAAGGAACAAGAATTTGTCATTGTCACAGTCGAATTGCAGTTCCTTGTAAATCGAGGCTTTATCTTGGATGGTTTCGAGCATATCCTCAGTTTTGGAGGCAGAGAGCGTGTTCGCCCATGCCTGAATATCTACAAAGTTCGGGTCATCAACATATCCCGGCACTACCATGAGCGCGAATATCTGATAGTATTCTTTCCCGTACTCGCCTTCCCAGCAAACAGTCCCGTTTTCATCGAAGAATTCCGGGTCCTTGAACTTATCCAGAGAGCCGAACATTGTCCCATCGTTCATCTTATGCCCATAAATGATAAGGTTGCCGTGCTGCCGCGTATCACATACTTCATCGAGGAAAAGGGTGCCGGGAATACTATGCTCTCCGTAGATATCCGTACGGAGGTAGGTGTCGTTTGTTTCTCCCTGCACTACCGGCCCGGTAGCGGTCGTACCATATACAGTAAGCCATCCCTTATAATCAGGGTTGACCGCAAGCATTCCGTTAGACCAGTCAGTCTCATTGGTTTCTTGTGCAGTCGTTCTGATAGCCTGCAAGGATGAAGTGAGTTCCTGAGTCTTTTTGGTTTGTGCTATACTTCGGAGCAGCATACCGCTCAATATAAGCACTGCGATGAGTGCAGCTATACTGATAAGGCGGGATACCCAGCCGAGGGTTTTTCTTGCGACAGTCTTGACATTTGCCATGCTGATAGACCTCTTATTCGATTCCTGATACTATATCTTTCTGTTGCCGCATAATCCTGCGGTCTTGCGATGACTCATGATTTTATTGTATGCGATTCGCACATTTCGGCAACGCTCGCGCCTGATTTTCTGAGAGCTCCCGTATGATTTCTTGGTTTTGCCCCACAAACAAAAAAGTCCCGGTGCCATAACGGCATCGGGACTTTGCATTTTAAGCGGGAGTTGCAGCCTTATCGTCTTTGCGCTTACCCTTGCAGGCGGTGGCAACACCATCGCTCACAAGGTAGCAGCCACCCGCGACCAGCAATGCTTCCAGCAGCGTCTTCTGGTCGATGCCCACATCACCCATCTTGGGGATTTCATGGACAATGGGGATGGTTTCCGGAATATCCGGAGCAAGGTACACGGTGAACTTCGTGCCCATTTTCGGCGTGATGTTCAGAGCAGTATCTACTTCATCCGACACCGCAGCCTTATTGGTAGTACCGTGGTCCATGTTCGGGTGTTCCGTTTCGGCAGCAAAACCCACAGCGGTAGACATCATCAATGCCATCGATACCGCCGCGCATGCTTTTGCAAAACGCTTCATGGAATTGCCTCCTGTATTTTTCAAAAAATGCCCCAGCACAAACGGATGGGTCTGCACCGGGGCATCGGCATACTTTAACTCAGAACGGAAATAGTAATCTTGGCGGCAGCAGTACCAACCTCAATCGGATTCTCGCTATCAGAAGTGTCATAAGCCGTGAAAGTCGCAGTGCAGTCATAGGTGCCTGCTTCAAGCGGCTGGGACAGCTTATCGGTCTGAATGTGGTAGTTGGGCTGGATAAGACCACTGTTGTAAATCTCAGCACCGCGGTCATCGAGCGTGATGCTTACGACCTGAGCGTACTTGTTGTTGGGGACATTCTCGATTTCGAGCGTACCCTCAGAATCTCCGGTCTTGAATACGGGATTTACATTGATGGAGATAGCCATGGTGCCATCTTCTACCACCCGATTCAGTTCTTCCTGAATCTCAGCCTCGCTCTTGCCATCGAGCTGGCCCAGCTGTGCGGCAACGGAATCTTCCAGACGGTTGTCCGAAACCTTTCCGTTCTTCTTCCAGATGAACAGGCCCGCGCACAGCACAAGCAGCAGAACCACACAAACCGTGATGGTACGGTGCAAAAGCTTGTCATTCTTCTTCGAGGTCTTCTTGTCGGTGGATACGATATTGTTCGCCATAATATTATTCCTTTCCAAGTGTGATGCTATTAGCCAAAACCAAAGCCGCCGAGCGGCAGGTCACTCGACGGCCAACTCGCTAACGAGTTTGATTTATGCCGAAATTTTCAAATCAGCGGTTGCTGCCGACACCGCCAGCGGTAGCAGTCTGGGTGTCGCCGGTCTCGAACATCGGGATGATGCTGTAGGTGACGCGAACAACAGGAGTGCAGCCAGCGTCGTTGACATTGGAGCCTGCAATCTTGGCGTTGACGATGAGGGGCAGAGCCTTGGCGGCGTCATGAGTGACAGCGTCAGCGGCAGCGCCGGTCTTGGTGACCTCGGTCGGAGCGGCCAGGAACCAGCCGTTCTCGGTGATGTCCAGAGGAGCAGAGCACTTGGCCAGGTCGATAGCAGAAGCGTTGTACATAGCGGAGTCAGGAGCAATGCTCATGGCAATCTCGCCGCGCTTGAGAGCGGAGGTGCTCATGGGAACGACGCGCCAGGTAGCGGGCTCAGCCTGCAGCTCAGAAACCTTCAGAGCCAGGCCCTCGCGCTTGGAGTTGTCGGTCTTGGAGGTGCCGACATCGAACTTCTTGCCGAAGTTGCAGCTGGTCTCGCCGTCAGAGATGACGAAGTCCTCTTTCAGCTGGTGGTTGCCGTCAATACCCTTAACGGTCTCACGCAGGGCGTCGCCGTCCAGAGTGCCAGCAGCTTTGAAGTCCCACTTGCCATCGATGAAGATGACATAGCACTCGCCGGAAGCGTTGATGTGCTCGTCAGCACCCATCTGATGGTAGTTGGCAGGCTCAGTCCAGCCAGCCTGGGTGGCGGGGTCGCTGTACCAGTAGGTGTAGGACTTGGTGGTGGCATCATAAGCGATAGCGAACAGCTCGTCGTTGGAGTGGTCGGTATCGTAGATGCGGCTGTAGTGGGTCACCTTGGCAATGTCAGCGATGTAGGTGCGGCTGTTCTTGTCGATGGTGGAGTAGTTGCGCAGCTGGTAAGCGTCCTTGGTCGGGGTGACAACATTGCCGGTGCTGCGGAAACCGTACATGCAGACATACAGAGGAACGGTAGCCTTGACATTGACATGGTTGACAGTAGCGACGGTGATGTCGTACTCAACGCGGCCGTCATCGGTAGCGACGCCCGGGTGCTCTTCCTCCGTCGGAGGAGTCTCTTCCGGAATCTCGGAATCGTTGTCCAGGTAGATGTAGAACTGGGTGCTCATGGTGGGGTCTTCGTTGGTAGCAGTGTCAACACCGTTTGCCTTGGTGTCGTCGCTGACCTTGGCCTCATCAGCAGTACCGTGGTTCCAGTTCACCTTGCCGTTTGCTTCCTGGCAGTCGGAAATCTTGACGAAGTGCTCCAGCTTGCTGCCGTCGCTCTTGGTGGTGGTGTAGATGCCGTACTCGCCAACCTTGTTGTAGGAACTGCCCATGATGTAGGCGGCAGGAACGGCCTTGAAGCCAGCAGTGTCCTGGTCGGCGTAGGTGACGGAACCGTCATCGTTCACCTTGTAGAAGGACTTCGTGCCGATGCGGTAGACGGGGGTGGAGTGCAGCATTGTCTCATCGTTGGGATGATTGGCAATCACAGTGTTGTCAGTGGGCTGCTGAAAATCCTCTGCAGCGAATGCAGTGATAGGCGCCATGCAGCTGGCGGCCATTGCCATGCCCAGAACGGCAGAGGCAACGCGCTTATAACTTTTCATTGGAAAAGCTCCTTTCAAAAAATGTGTTTGTGTTATTCCATTCATCCCATTCGGAGATTGTTCCTGCATACAGCCGCCGTCAAGGAAGTCTGGTCGAAATCAGTGAGACCAAAATTGTATTTTGTACAACCATGGCCCTGCCCTTAAAAGCATCCGATACCGCCGGTATCGGACCACTGACTTTATTCTATGCGGTTCGCACATTCGTGCAAGCGAAAAACATCATCTTTTTTTCAAAAATCTAACACAAATCCCGATTTTTTTAGAAAATTTTTCGCAAAAACGCAAATCTGCCATGAATGTGTATGTTTCCCGATTACCCCTGCACGCAAAAACCACCACCCTTTCTCGGATAACCCGAAATCAGGCGATGGCTTGTATAGCAGAAATCGTCGAACCGGCATAATAATTCTCTACGGAATAATGCCATGCAGAATAATTCTTGACAGAATTATTATTGCAGTGTATGCTATAAGTAGCAAAAGATGCAGGAGGGAGTTAATATGCCATTCGTTGATAGAGAGATAGAGATGTCTGCGTTGGAAGCCGCCTATAAAAATCCTATCGCTTCTCTTTTTGTGGTCTACGGTCGCCGTAGAGTCGGAAAGACCACTTTGCTCGCAGAGTTTTGCAAAGGCAAACACGCATTGTACTATTTGGCCACTGAGGAAAGCATACAGGCAAACTGTGCAGCTTTTCGTGAGATGGCCGCAGACTTTCTTCAAGATGAACTTTTGCGCAGCGCAGCAAATGCTGGCTGGGAAATGATTTTCAAGACATTGCTTGCGCAGCCGAGTGAGGAAAAGCTGGTAATCATCATTGATGAGTTTCAGTATCTTGGCAAAGCCGACAAAGCGTTTCCGTCTGTATTTCAGAAAATTTGGGATACCCAACTAAAAAACGAAAATGTGGAAGTGATTCTCTGCGGGTCACTGGTTCATATGATGATGGAGCAGACCCTATCCTATTCCAGCCCTTTATATGGGCGCAGAACCGGGCAGATTAAGCTGAAACAAATCCCATATGCCTATTACAACCAATTTTTCCCGGCGATGTCTGAGCAAGAGCGCATTTTGTACTACGCCGTTACGGGTGGTGTGCCTAAATATATAGAGTTGTTTCATCAGGGCAAGGAAATCTATGATGACATCCTTCAAAATGTTTTCACGCCACAAAGTTTCCTGTACGAAGAACCAGAATTCTTGCTTCGGCATGAAGTAAATGATATTGGAAGCTATTTTTCTATCATTCGTTCTGTAGCAGCCGGAAACTGCCGTGTGTCCGATATCGCGGCCTCGCTATCCATTCCGGTAACAAGTTTGCCGAAATCGCTGAAGACCTTATGCGATTTAGACATTTTGGAGCGTGAGGTCCCCCCAACCGAAAAGAATGTCGAAACAAGCAAAAAAGGACAGTATCGTATCCGGGATAATTTTATAGCCTTCTGGTTCCGTTTTGTATATCCCATGCGGTCTTTCATTGAAAGTGGTCACGCTGAAATCGCCATGAACAAACTGCGCAGCGGTTTTATTCCGAACCATGTCGGATATGTTTATGAAGATATTTGCCGCAGTAAAATGTGGGAATTGAATGCGCAAGGAAAGCTGCCTTTTTTGTTTGACCGTGTCGGCCGCTGGTGGGGTGGCAAAGACACAGAGATAGATATTGTAGCTGTCGATACAAATGACCGCAGTAATATCCTGTTTGGTGAGTGCAAGTTTCATCAAAATACTCAGATGCAGCTATCTGAACTACGCCAGCTAAAGGCAAAAGCAGCCGCTGTCCAATGGGGAAAAGAAAGCCGTACAGAGTATTTCATCCTCTTCTGCATCAGTGGATACTCAGAAGAATTGCATCGTTTAGCGGAATCTGACTCGCATATCATACTGGGTTAATATAGCTTAACACCAAAAAAGCATGTGCATCACAAATCCTTTTAATTTAAAGGGATTCGTTGCACATGCTTTTGTTTTTTTGGATAACCTGAAAAATCAGTGGTAGCTATGATGTGGAATTCATTCCGCCTCAGAATTCCCAAACACAACATCATAAATGCCGGGGACATCATAAGGGCTCACGATACGAGGAACAAGTTTGTCGGATGCGAGAGTTTTGAACTTTTCCGGCGCGTCAGAGATGATGACATCCGCTTTGTCCCACTCGCCGTCTTTCAGGAACTTCGCATACCGCATCCCGACCATTTCCTTGATGGAGAGGCTTTTCAGCTGCATGGCATACTGGCAGACATCCTTCGTGGGCTGGTAGTCGGTGATGACATTGCTGTACGCAAGCGACCCGGTAACTGTCCTATCGACCACGATGAGTTCGCGTTTCTGCAAATCCACGACAACCATGACCAGCTGGCCGGATTCGGTAGTCAGAGCGAACCGGTCCTTCACGGTGGCAGGCTCGAACTGTTCGCCGGTCATGCCGTCACGAACCATTACACCGCAGAAGGCTGTATCCATCTCGGAGAACTTCTCGCCGGTATAGGAGTTGACGACCATCGCGGCATAGCGGATACCGTTTTGCAGGCATTTCTTGATATCGAAATCCACATACTCGACAGCACCGTTCTTGCCGCTGCTCCTGCGGTCACCGGAATGGATAGCACCGAGCGACTCAACCTTCGGATTCCCGTAAAAGACGAAGTTGACCTTCTCATCGCCATAGAACGCGACCGAGAGGTCCAGGTCAACGCCGTCCCATGCCTCAGTCTCGAAACTCGCTTTCCAGTAGAGGAACGCACGAAGCACATTGCCCTCCGGGAGCCGGGTTCTGGACCCGCATGCGGCAGAACGCAGCGAGGAGGAGATTTGCCGGGGATTATCAGGGAACACAATGTCGTTGCAGTGGCAAGCCGGGTCAAGGTATACGCACTTCGGCTCGGTATCCTCCGCACGAAGGACCTGCCACAGCTGATTGAAGATATCGCGGGCAACACGGTTGCAGATATCCTCAGGGATAGGCTCAACTTCCCTGTCAAGAACCTTGCTGGCAGCACCGTTCGCCTTGCCGGTGGCAAGCTGGACGGGATTATTCCGATTCCGGAAATGGTTGATAAGCTGGACCAGAATGCGGGGCTCTACATTCTTGCAGACCGAGATGAACCGGAACAGGACATCCTCCATCGCGGTAGTGTCCTTGCAACTGCGCAGAGCGAAGTCCAAATACCGGGCAAACATACCAGGACGAAGCATAAGATGCGCCGTCAGCAGTTCTGCGTTGACAGGCGGCTTCATCAATTCCTGCAGTTTTGAGTTGTAGGTCTCGATTTTGATACCGTTGCGGACCTTATCGAAGATGGCCTTGCTCTCAGGGAAATACTTTGCGTACTCACCCGGATGCAGCTTCTCGCCCAGACGCTTGAACTGTTCAGGACGGAGTGCAAACCCTTCATCCTTCTCGACATGTTCAAGCAGACCCAGAAGTTCACGGCGCTCACTTCTTGTAAAGCTGCGGAAACGCGGTGCCTTGGCAAGGCTTACATCCTGCCCGCTCATGGCAGCGGTAAGACGCAGCACATCGGTAGCACTCTTGAAATCCAAGAAGCATTTCTGGGATTTCCAGTCGGGACGATGGATGATATAGGATACATACAGTGCAAGGTTCTCCTTACATGGAATATCCTTATCCTTCACCAAGGACATTACTTTATCCAGAAGCTCCTCGCCACTGTCAGAGAGAAGCATCTTTACGGTATTCTGCTCATCGGGAGAAAGAGGTGCGTTGCCCGTTACGCTCTGAACAAGATACCGGTAGATTTCATCCTCGGTGCAAGCCGGAATCTGCTTGGCTGCGGGAAGGTGGTCTTTATCAAGACCCTTGCAGAACCGTGACGGGTCAGAGTCCGGGGTCCAGGTCCCACCGCTCAGATAGTTCAGGTAGTTGACGATATACAACTCCACAAGGCTTGCGTTCATCGCATCGTTCGGGAAATCCGGCCAGATGGGCGAGGTCTTTGAAATTGCTTTGCTGTCTTCCGTGATAAACCCGTACAACTCGGACCAGACTTCGAGGAACGCAGTATGCGTAGCCTTGCAGCATGCCTCAAAGAGGTCGTATGCCATCACATAGCCATACTCCAGCAACTTCATATTCGCGGTGCATACAATGCGCTTCTCTACCGCCGTCTCCCCTTCCTTTGCAGGTGCGGGCGGGACGATACCTCGATGGTGCAGAAAAGTAATGCGGTTGAAATCTTTAACAGTCAGCATACAAACCTCCTGACAAAACAAAAACCCCGCATCGAGAAGAATCTCGACACGGGGCTAAGACACACGATTGATACGGAAAGCACGACCGCTAAATTTCATATATGCCAGTCGAACAGACAAGCTGCAGGCGGCTGGCATGGTGTCTAAAGAAGGAAGCGGACATATAGCCGTATTGGGATGCGCTTACATTACCGTGACGGAGAGCAAAACCACGACTTTTCAAGTATCAAAAAGAAGGATGTGGTTTTATAGCCATACACAGTGGCTCAAGAAATTGGACAATGTGCTATCTTGAGCTAGTAAACACATTATACCATAATTTGCTGTTGATTTCAAGAGAAACGGAACAAATAAATGTTGCTTATTTGTTAAATTGTGTCGCGTTATGGTTGTTTTTCGTGTGCGAAGCAGGTCTGGCGGCAAGGGGGGTGCTCTATCGGCATTTTGACAACAAAAAAGCCCCCGCATTGCTGCAGGGGCCGACATCAATCGTCGTCTTCGTCATCCGGGTCTTTGTCCGGAATGTCAGGAATCTCGATTTGCTCGAGTTTGGAATTGCTTTTTTCGGAATCCTCTCCGAGGTCTTTTCGCTTTTTGGTTCGCGTTGCTTTACGCTTCGCAGCAGTTTCATTGAGTTCCTTATCATACGGAATCAAATCATAAGGCGAACAGACAATAGCCGTTACGACCTTGTCTTTGATGTTGCCAGTGGAATCATCCCGAATACTCGTCATCTCAATAGAGTGCTTTAAGACCGGAATCAGTTTCCGCCATTGCCATTCTCTGAAATTTACGCCGGGTACAGATACTACCACCGAAGCATCTGCCTGCAATCCTTTCAGGACTACTTGCAGAAAGCAGCTGTACAGGTATCCGAAATGCACATCACTGTCATACATATCCGGCTTGTCTTTCCGGCAAACCATATCCGCAATCAGAGTATCCTCGTCCTCTCCCTTGCAGAAGATGACTTGTCCTAAGCGCGGCGGTTTTCCCTGTGCCTGTTCGAGGTATCTCGTCTTAGCGTCCGGAAAGAGCATGGCGAAATCTTCGAGACCTTTATCCCATGTATTGGTGTCGGGACACAGACAACAGATGATTCTGCGTCCATGGATACCAACAGGCAGAGTCCCGGTTCTGGTCAATCTATATTCTACCGGCATTACTGTACCTCAGTCCAGATGCCGGACATAGTAAATATCAATGCCCAACCGCTTCGAGACGAGGTCACGCACTACATCACCGCCATAGCTTTGCACATTGACGCTCTGGTCAATAATAGGCATGTCGATGTCCAGAAAGTAGGGACCGTTGCCCGTGCTGCGCACCGTGTTGAACTTCTCGGCGAACTCAGTGCCTTCCAGAGGGAACCAGTTGAGCCAGCCGCAATCCATCATGGGCATCGCGTCACGCTGATGCTCCGTCTGGGCTTTCAGAATGGCATCGCGGGTCGCAGGTTCGTGCAAAAGGTCGTTGATAGCCTTGCAGGTATCCTTCACCTCTTCACGAAGCTTCCAGAGCGCATCCTGCCCCATCTCGTTCGCTTTCTTGGCGAAGTTCAGGTGTTCCGCTACTGCACCTTTCGGGTTGAGATGTTTGAGAAGCGCGTTGATTTCCTTGTCAGTCAGGGTATCATCCAGCTGGAACTTGCAATCGTAGGTATCGACAAGCGCGTTGCTGAATACCGGCAGCGTAATGCCGAATCCATTGATAATGACATTCTTCTGGTTCGTGGTGTAGCGGTACAGAGTCGGGCAATCGTAATTGACCCAATCCCGTACGAAGTTTTTGGCACGAGACAGATTTGTGCAGCGCTTCGTGGTATTGCAAGTCGAGAACTCATACCACACGATTTCATCATCGTTCGCGTAGCGGATATCCCGCAGTTCAGGGGCAATACCTTTGGCGATAGTCATAGGTTGCATGGCATCAATGCCGTTGACTTCGAGGAAATCCTGCAGCACCCACGGGTTGATGGCAAGAGCATATCCCTTGCCTTCTGGGTACGCATTGGCAGGCGTAACGCTGCGCTTATCCTTCTTGTATACGCGCAGCCTCGTGTCGTTTGCAGGCGTCCAGTCATCGTTGTAGGTGGACATAAATGCCTTGGGACCGTTTTTCGTTATGGCAAATTTGATTTCTGCTTTCATGATATTTTTTCCTTTCTGCCTCATTCGGGCAGCGTGTCGCATTTGATAATTCCTCCATCATCGGTTTCCGTCTCGAATCCGAAATGGCACCATCCATATTCGTCCGAGAGCCAGTCCGAGACATCGTCGAGGAATTCTTCGATATCGTCATACTGTTCCTGATGTAAAAATGGGGGGCGTGTAGACCTCGGTCGGTAAAGAGGCAAGAGCCTCCATATCACCATCTGTATCCCACTTGATATTCTTAATCAACATAGGTCACACCTCCTGAGTGTTGTTATTCTTGTTCTGAAGCTGCTCCGTCTGTGCTGCATAAAGACCAGCAGCGTAGGCAGTATACAGTTCCTCAAAGCGGGACTCGTCCTTACTTGCCAGCCAATCCATGGTGCGCTTGAGCGGCTCTTCCAAGGGCTCGAAGTCGTCTTCCATCAGAAGACCGGCGTGACCGCTATCGGTAAGGTACTGTGCCAGAGCACGCTGCCTGACATAATGCACCGCGTCAGCAGGCTCAATCACCTTCTCGTCGGCGCATGTCCAGTACATGTCCCGGTCCTTGTACCCGCGATACAGCCCCTCAACGGTCTTGGGGTCAGGCAGTTCACCGCACTCATCCCGTTCATCGAGGTCGAAGATACGAACTTCACGCACCGTGCCATCGTTCTCCGGAGGAAGCAAGATACTGCGTTTCACGACTACATCATCTTCTTCATCATTGCAAGGAGCGACGATGTCAAAAACGCGGTGTGTGTCGTAGTCAAGCTTACAAGGTGTTCTCTGGCGCATGCCGGACGCGTAGTCCGTATAGCAACTGACATTCTCATTGATGTGATGAGGAGCGTTCAGCGCTTCGATGTACTGACTACGACCATACCAGTAGACCTTCTCGGTATGCCCATCGCTGGAAAGCTTAAAGACCTCGCGGATGTGGTAGCGCTCACGCTTGAGGACTACAAGCGCGCGGCAGAGCTCGGCGATTGGGTCGGGCGAAGACCGAGGGACGGTCACCAGCTGGGTGCTGTCATCAAACATCGTGACAAGGAAGACGATAACGGTAGCAAAATTGATAAAACTAAACATGATTTTTCTCCTTTTAGTGTTATTTTTTCGTGGTTTGGTTTTGCTGCTCAGACACAGACCCTTGCAGCGGTTTCTGCTCTTTCGCTTTTTTGGCAGTCGCACTCTCTTTGCCGACGAGGAAAGATACGAAGCAGGTCGCCAGCATGTAAAAATACATGTATGTGTCAACCTGTCGTACTTCTATCTCTCCGTATTCCAGCAGTTCAAGAAACCGCCAGACGGTGCTCATACAGATGATAAGCGCAAATAATAGGTGTTTTTTGGTCATGAATACTCCTTTCTTTAGTAGTTCCGGCAAACAAAAAAGCAGGCCCATCCGAAGATGAGTCTGCTTGTTAGAGCCAGAATGTGAATTGTACGAGCGCAAAGCGCCTACAGTAGAATGGTATCTATCGTACAATTTTCATTTTATGCCGTTCGCACATCCGTGCAAGTACTTACCGTCTGTTTTTTCGCCGCTATGACATACAGAACCCTTATTCCTCAAACATGTTCAGAAGAATATCCGAACTCGTTGCAAGGAACTTATATTTGTGTCCATCCACGGTTGCGATAAAAGGGATATACCCTGTCTGAGAATCCTTCACATCACCGTATTTCAAGGTCAGACCGTTTGGCAGTTCGATAGACTTGGATAGAAGCGAGGTATCGATGCTTTGCTGGAACGCCGATACCAACACAGTATCTGTCCCCTTTTGCAGCTGCATATAACTGTCGCTGATTTCCAGAGAAACATCATCGGCTAATGTCTCACCAAAGAGAGCGACTTTTGGAGTCGCATCAGAGATAACGGTATTAGCGAGAAGCTTTTTGATAGCATCTACCTGCTCGGAGCGATGTTCCTCATCCAATGTTACTGCAACCGTCAGATACACATCATCCGACACATTGCGTGCGCCCGAAAGAAGTGTTTCATCGCCGTTCTGGAACTCTCCAATAGCGTTGCTCGCATCGCCCTTGACAAGTGCTAAGCGGTACGCCCCTGCCTGCGCTGTGGAGTCTTCGCTGCGGTATGCGACTGTACAGGGTTCCTCGATATCAGCACAAGGTACGAAAACCTTAGCGTCAGATAGAGTCAATGGTAGATAAGATTCCTGCGACAGTTGAATGCCTTCTTCGCCTGTCTCAAAGTTCATGACGGGCGCAAAGTCCGCAACTGCTGCGGATTCAGCAGTTCCAGCCGTTTCGCCGGTCTCAGCCGTAGCCATATCGGGGAACAGCATATCCTCAAACAGCTGTGTGTAGTTGACCGTCTTCTGCAGTTCCTTGATTTCGCGGTTCATCCGCGCCGCGTCAAACTGCGCGAATACGAGCATAATGCCCATGACTGCCAGAGAAATGGCAGCGAGGCGTTTCATATTGTTTTTCTTATTCATTTCCTTCATCTCCAAAAAGTAAGTGTTACATCGTGATAATTTGCACCGTTGCAGGTATACATCAGAGTTCCGCCGCCCATTGTGGCGCTCGACCCGTCTGCATACAAAAGGTCACTGTCTCCGTTGATGCCACTGCAAACCCCGGTACAGGTCAGTGTCTGCACAGAAGTGCCTCGGTAAATGTAAGCCAGCGTCCCGGCGTGGCAGTTTTTGATTTTTGAGAATCCTTGGTTCCAGTGGTCACCAACCACCATCGTATTCCCTGCCAGAAAATACGCGGCGCTGTCTTTTGCGTCAACAAATCTCTGCGCGTGTCCGTCGAAGAGCGCTACATTTACGCCGACAGAAGGAATCACAAGGCGTCCGTTCATGCCGGGTCTGCGCTGCATCTCAGCTTGAACGCTTTCGTTCGACACGCCGCCAGTCTTCTCTTTGAGTTCCTTATCGCAGAGTGAAACTAAAGATTTTGCCTTTGCTGCATAGTTCTCATTTGAGAAGGAAGTCGTCACAAGTTGTGCATCGGTTCTCACTAAGACATCCTCCATGGTACGGGACGGCTGTCTTTTCACCGCCGTGGCATTCGCCTGTTCCTGCTGCGTCACGGCATCCACCTGACTGCGAAGCTGCTCTAAGTAAACTTTCGTATTGTAGTTTGCAAAGAGGAGCAGCAAAGTACCCAGCCAGAGTAGACAGAGAACGCCGATGGTTCGTTTGGTTGCTTTGGTCATTGAGTTTTTACTCCTTTCGTTGTTTTCGGCAAATAAAAAAACAGACCCATCCGAAAATGAGTCTGCCTGACAAGCCGAATGTAAATTGCACGGGCAAAAATGCCTAAAGTAGAATAGTATCTATCGTACGATTTTCATTCTATGCCGTTCGCACACTTACGCAAGTGCCCTTTGCCGAATTCGACAAAAAAAGAGCTGCTGCCCTTGGCTTTGACAGCGACCCTAACAGTATTGTTTATTTCTCGTAGCTGAGAACTTTCAAATTGATGTATTTCTTTCCGTTCGGCATCTCGTGCGGTTCGATACCGACCTTGACATTGACATCCGCAGTCTTATCCTTGTTTTTGATTTTGGCACTCACAGCCTTGTTGGCAAGCAGGACTTTTGCAGCCGCTGCACTGATTTTCACATCGTTGCCGTACAGTTTCGAGGTTTTCCAGAGCACCGCGCTGCAATCTTTGTTTGTACAGCCATATCCTTTCGAGCCCTCCGCAACATCACTTCCGCAGAACGGGCATTTACCGAGTACATTGCCGGATGCACCGCTATGGTCAAATTCCAAATGGAATTCAGGACGGCCCTTAGAACAGTCGCAGGTCAGGATACAGTCGTATTTCTTACCGGTTTTCTTGCTCACACAGCCTTTGAGCGGTGCTTTACCCTTCGTGAGCAGCGCGGCGGCAGTCGTTTTCGTGAGCTTCTTGCCGATAGATTCAAAGAACTTGTTTTCCTTCCAGAGCGTTACCGGGCATCGGTTCCCATCCTTGTCTTTTCCGATACAGGAGAAGGTTTTCTGCGTCTCTACCACATCATTACCGCAGCGAGGGCACTTGCAGAGGACCGGGAGGCTCCCGTGTCTGGTTTGTGCCGATTCAATCGCAACATCCTTCGCCATGATTTCTTCGATGGTCTTTTTAGTGAATTCCAGAACATCGATACGGGTCAGGGTTCCATCCTTGATAGAATGCAGCTGCTTAGAGAGATTCACCGTTACCGGAACATCGAGGTCGATTCCGAGTTTCTCCATCGTATCGACTAATCGGAACCCTTCTGCTTCGCCGTAATAGACGCCCTTTTTCAGAGAGATATAATTGCTCTTGACGCATCTGTCAACGGTATCGGCGCGGGTAGCCTCGGTGCAAATCGTGGCATCCGACAAGATTTCCTTCCATTCCTCGTCTGAATACTCTTCATTTGCCTTCTCGGCACCGCGCATCGGCGCGACCATCCAGTTGTTAAGAGACTCAACTGTATACCGCTTCGGAGGCGTAGTCATCTTCCCTACCGTCTTAAAATTGATGTTTACGGCGTCGCCTTTATTAAGTTTCGGGAGCAGTTTGTCCCCACTCGTAGGTTTCTCGAATTTTCGCCAGCCGGGAGTTACCTGCACATCACCTTTCAGAGTGAAATCCTCATCATAGCTGTGAATCACGATAGTCGTGCGGTCTACTGTGCAGGCTTCTTCACAGAAAACAGCACAGAACCGGTTCAGGATACAGTCAAAGACCGTTTTCTGTGTTCCGGTAAGGGATGCAGGCCATTTTCCTGTCGGTGTGATAGCAGAGTGTGCTTCGATTTTGCTGTCATCATAGATACTTTTGAGTTTCGGTTTATTGATAAGACCCGTAATACCGTTCTGTGCAAGACCCCGTATCGCGGCGTCTACCTTGACGGTCTCATTCGTTGCCAGATAGCTGCTGTTGGTACGGGGATAGGTAACATACCCTCCCTCATACAACGCCTGCGTGGCGGCAAGCACATCGGCAGGAGACAATGTCTTGTCGGCTTTGCAGGCAAAACTCTGCAAATCGCTCATCGAGAACAGCTTACCGGGATTGACGGTCTTGCGCTCTGTCTTGATATTGGTCACTGTGGCACCGGCTTTGTTGAAGGCATCTGCCAGCGCCTGCGCCTCGGCCTCGTGTCCTTCCTCGAATGTCCGTTTACTCGTGAGTTCAATTTCCTCGCCGTTCGTCTTTTCTTTGCTGGAAACAGCCGAGTACGGCTTCGGGATAAATTCCTTGATGGCTTTCTCACGTTCGATGATATGCTGTACGATAGGACATACGCAGCGCCCGATACGGGTAAAGCCCCCGGCCTTGATGGATACATACCGTGTTAATTCAATGCCTAGCAGCCAATCCATCTCACTGCGCGTCTCAGCAGATGAAGACAGGGACGCGTATCCGGCATTGGGCTTGGCCGTCTCAAATGCCTGCTTAATGGTCTTGTTCGTAGTATCGGGAAGCCAGAGCCGGTAAATCGTCTTGGGGGCTTTCAAGCCATACAGAAGCACTTCATCGACAAGCCGCTGCCCTTCTCTGTCCGGGTCTCCGGCATTGTAGATGGCATCCACATCCTTGCGGTTCATCTGCTGGTTGGCGACCTTGATAAGACCTTGTACTTTTTCCTTGCCCTCAAACTTAAACTTCCAGTCATCGGGGAAGAACGGCAGTTTCTTCAAATCCCATGGCTGTTTCACAGCGGGGTCATAGCCGGGAAAATACGCATCGAAGTCTATCAGTTCATACAGGTGTCCGACCAGGGATACCACGATATAGTTATCGCTTTCGAGCCATGTGTTGCGGTCTTTTCCATGCCTCTCGAACTTCTCGCCCTTCCACCACGAAATAGCGCCCGCGATACTTCTTCCGAGCGAGGGTTTCTCGGCGATTACCAGAATCTTTCCCATGAAAAAAATGCCTCCGTGCAAAAATCGGGTTTTGTGTATTCAGTATATGGCAATTCGCACGCAACAGCAACAGCACACCGCCAGGCAAATTTTCCGAAACGGTGTGCTGTTTTCGCTTTAGCTTAACCCGATACTGAGATTTCCTTCGGTATCCATCGTGATGCGCAGCTTATCGACCAAAGATTTCCGGAACAACTCCTTCTCCTTCTCGGTCATCTCGATGCGCGTCTGACCATAGGCGCTTTGCAGCATATCCTCAATGTTGCAGCTTCCCAGCTGCTGCTTGAGATAGGATGCGCATTCGAGCGCCAGAGCATCGTTGCGGAGCCGGTATGCGTCTCCCGCCTTGCAGAACTGGTCCGTATAGCAGTAGAGCACATGATGTTCCCGCATCTTATTGACGATAGCCTTGCTGGTCTTTTCCCGCTCGAACATCATCAAGAACCTGGCCGTCACGACATTGTTGATGAGCGGCCAATAATCGGAATCCGAGGAGAACAGAAGAAAGCTGTCGATTTTCTTATCGTAGTGTTCCTGACAGCAGCAGACTGCAACCGTCATATCGACAACGCTCTTTCCTTCCACAACGCGCTGCGTCATGAACCGGTCTACCTTGGCTTTCGTGTAATGCTCCACGAGTCCCCAGATGGACGAAGCGTTCACATCATCGAACAGGAAAATCTTCTGAATCTTCCCAATAGCCTCAGGAGAAAGGCTCTGCAATACAGCAAAGAACTTCAACGGGTCACAGTTCTCGCAGTCCACGAGGATTTCAGAGCGGACGGAATGAAGCAGGAACTGCTCGACATTCTGCTGTGTCTGTTTGCTTTCCCCGCGAACCTTGTCGTAGTCGCAGAAGGTATCTCCGTTCTGAGCATACAGCCGGATAAGGAACTGTTCATCACTGCCCAGAAGGTTTCCGCCCTCGTCAGCCTTGAACTGCCAGTTGAGGAAGACATTGTACGGGAATCTGATAATATTCTCGTTGTAGTACAGCCACGCTCTTTCCTGCGCCCTGTCCTTCGTCTTGGTCGGGAACGAAAACATCTGACGGATATACTCCCACGGCACCCACATCGGGAAGATATCCTTGCAACCCTGAATACGATTCGCGATTTCCGCTGCGATTCGGGGCCGATATTCGTCCAGCGTACAATTCGCTTTGACGATATCAAGCCCGTCCTTGCGCAGTGCTTCGGTCGCTGCCTTTGTCATATCCATGGAATGCAGGTTTTTGAGGTCGTTTACCATCTGCATCTGCAGCTGCTTATAGCAATGCTCAATGCAGGTAAAGAGAAAACACAGGTTGCGCACCATCCGCGCATCCTGATTTTTTTCGAGTTCTTCGTAAACTTCCGGCAGCAACTCACCAGAATCAAAGATGTTCTTATCAACGCCTAGCAAATACCCGGCTTTTGATACGATTTCCTTCTTGTCGGTATAAGTATCGTTTGCAAGTGCAGTTTTAAGCTTTGCTTCGGCAAACAAATTGCCCATGCGGAATCCCTCCTTTATATTTCGATACATCGTTAAAATTTTGACGCTCGGGTAACAAGAAACCCGGCATTGGTTTGCCGGGCAGGAATGTTATCTGAATTTTTCGCGGATTTCTTCGTCCGTTGCCGGGCGAGGTTCGCGGTGTTTTGAGATGATATACGCGGAGCACTGCTCATTCAGCCAGTCGATATCATTGCGGTCTACCTGACTGAATCGCTGGCACAATACATAAACATGTACGCCAGCCTTCGCAGCGGCCTTGAGCAGTTCGCGTCTGCCGTTGAAGATATCGTGACGGCACTGGTCGTAAAACAGGAACACCATCGGTTTCCGGCTTTGCGCTTCCTCGCTCTCGGGGTCTGCCATCGCAAAACCCTGCGCCTGAAAGTTTGCAAGGTCTACGGACTTGCCGATTGCTTCACCGGCACCATCCTGCAACGCGAACAGCAGCCGTCCGTGCGGGGCGTTGCCGTACTTGGCGCGAACCATCCGGCAGATGCGGTCAAATTCCTGGTCGAAGCCGATATACAGGACAATATTGTTCTCATCGCGCAAGCAATCGACTACTTCTCTCGCCGCCCAGAGCGTCTTCCCAGCGCCGGGGCGTCCGGCAACGACATTGATGTGATTATCGATGTTCATACGGCATCCCCCTTTTACTGCTTCTTGGCCTTGTCCTCCTCAGCCTCAGCGGGAGTCTCAGGCTCTTCTGCCTTTTCAGCGGGCTTCTCCTCGACCTTCTCGGCATCAGCATCAGAAGTCTTCTTCTCGCCGCCCTCGTCCTTCTCCTCGGGCATGGAGCAAGGAACCTTCACGACATGGACCAGAACGACCGGCTCGTCATCCTCGTCCTCGTTGTCGGCATTCTTCTCGGCGCATTTGCGGCAACCATCACAGGGAGCGTCATCGCGCAGTTCATCGAGGTCGAAGTCATCGTCATCGGCGGTCATGGCCGTCGTGGCACCAAGCACAACACCGACAGCAACAGCGCCGAGGGTAACAGCACCGACAGCAGCAAACAGATTTTTCAGAATGGACATGATAGTTTTCTCCTTTTTGCCAAATAGCAGTTATTTAATATTCTTGGATATTCAGAAATTTCAGATATCCGTGTGTGTATCCGAACAATCCCCACAGTGCAGCAGATGCCGCATCGCGCCGTGCCTTATCGGCAAACGCCTTGAACGGAACGACCGCATCTTTCAGGTTCTGGTATTCGTCAACATCGACATTCATGAGAGACTCTATTGTCTCAGGCATCTCGTTGCGGAAGAAGATATATACTTCCTGCCACTGCAGTTCCTTTTCTCCTCCGCCGACGAGCAGGTATTCGATGCCGATACGAAGCGCACCGGAAATCAAGGTCTTGTAAAACTCATCGTCAGGGTCAGGAAATCCCGCAAGGATTGTAGCAGTCATGTTCTGACAAGCAGCTGAAACTTCACGGTTTCTGTCAAACGATTCCGTTCCAGCACCGGGCAATACGAACTCGCTCGGCAATCTCGGATAAGAGCCCTGTGCCGGGCTCGGTGTACTGGATTCGATATCGGGATTCAAAGCCGTAGTATTCTGACGGATAAATTCGGCAGGCTCCGGCATCGGATGTCGTTTAGCCCAGGGCCAACTCATGCAAATCACCTCTAAATTTCATTATCTGCAATTCGCACGAATCGGCAAGAGTTTACGGGTTGTTTTTGTTTTGGTTTTGCTGTTCCTCAGTTTCAAAATGTTCAACGCGGATATGAGAGACTCGTTCCACCTCTTTGAACGTTGCGACCTTGATGAGGATATTTTGAGAAGTGATGTTCTTACGGTCTTTCCGGGTCATCGCAACATGCCGCAGCGTTTTCCAGTAGAGGTCCGGCGGAATAAGGCTGAGCGTGTAGATGGGCGTTTTCGTGGTTTCCAGAATATAGTTTGCAGCCATCGCACGGATATGTTCACGGTCATGCAGGCTCATGGTGCAGGGGTTATCGTTCACGAGGACACGAAGCAAAACGGTCGGTACGAACTGAGGGTGTGCTGCTCCATCGTCATCGAAAGCATACGAGAGAGCGTAGGCAATGAAATCCATGGTACGCCACTGCACGACCTTGTCGTTGTCGCGGACAGCTGGCGTGAGGGAATCCTTCGACACATACTCGGCGCTGACGATTTTCTCACCGGGTTCAAGTTCTTCCTGCATACAGGCAACGATTTCGAGGCGTTTGCGCTCGCAGAGTTCATCGGTGAGTTCTTCTTCCCCGCAGCAGACTACGATATCATGGCACAGTGTACGGGTGCCGCGCTGAGTGACAATACGCAGATAGAGTTCTTTCGGATTGATGGATGACATCAAAATATCAGTACCTCCCAGCAGCAAGAGTATGCTGCAGATATTTTACGCCGTTCACGGCGATGAAGAGTATGCTTATCACAACAGCCGGTGCAGTGGACACTGCCATCGCAACCAGGACCGTGCGGATAATCCAGAGAGAAAGGTCAAGGGTGAAATACCGAAAACTCGAAAATGCAACGAGCAGTGCAAATATCAGAATCGATATCCAGGACCCCTTGATATCCTGAGCGCTCGGACAGGAATGATAGGCTATCTGTGCCATGAGTGTGGCAGCGACCCATACACCCGGTTCGCAAAGAGCAGCGGCAGTCCCGCCGTTCTGCCAAACCTGCATGATGTACCAGCCGAGCAGGCTGACATTGAGGCTTCCGAATAGTGCCGGGGCAATGCCGATGGCGGTTTTCTGGAGCAGTGGAAGCAGGAACAGTCCTCGCGGCGTGTAGTTGACATACCCGAGCGCCTTGTCCCCTTCCTCGCGCTTGAAACGATAGAGCCGGAACTTATCGATGCGTGCGCCGGTGAAAAGAGCGACCAGAAGGTGCGAGAGTTCGTGGTGGATGACACCGATTGCTGTCCAGCGTGTATCGTAGCGTTCCGCAAATTCGGCACCAAACGCTTTCTCCATGAGCCAAAGACTTCCCTGCCGTCCCGCCCATTCAATCGCCATGATGATGACGACGGTGGCAATCAGAACCACGCCGCGATAGGCGTCCAGAAACGCAAGGACTGCATTCATCACCCGTTCACCCTCTCCTTATGGATTTTCTGCTTTTCGCAACCGCCGCAGCGGAGCAAACAGCAGTAGTGTTCGTGACGAATCAGAGCCTTGAAGTAGGAAATTTGTGTTCGGACCGCATACGGACATGTCCGGTCTTTGGCTGAACAAAGCCGTACATACTGATACCTTGCCACGAAAACTCCTCCAAAAACTACATTTCTTCGTCACATCCACATTATACCAAATGAGGTGTACTGAATACAAGCATGATGCGATTTAGTTGCATTTTGTTCACAATTTACTTTTGCCGGTGCAAGTCGTATCGTTCCCGCTCAAAAGCACTGCATAATGGTCTATTTCGAGCGATACCCAACTACACCCCTCTGAGGCAGGCAGAGATGCCTCAAATTAGAGCCGTACACTGCATGAGGGTAAGTTTATGCCTTGGCCGAGGTAGCCACTCTGGCATAGACGCTCGTGCGGGAAACTATGCACCAGAGAGCAAACGGCTGCTTGAATCCGACTGCAGTACGTTAAGTTTGAACCGTGCTCTGTGCGAGACCTACTGCTGAGACAGGCAGAGATGCCCCGAATTCGGGTTGTAGCCGTCAGTGGGGTAAACATACGCCTCAGCTACGACAGGATTGTCTGCCCTAAGCGTTCTTCGCGCTGGCAGAGCCTAGGAGGCGATTCCCGCATGCGACCTCTGTCGAACAGTGCTGAATGCCCGGATGTGATGGACCCGGAACGCGGGAGTGTTAGTTCCGGTGCTGTGGTAGCTTTGTACCGAACGGTAGCCGGTCGTGTGCCAGTGTGGAAGTACCGTGCCGGGAGGGTTCAGCTGCGTGGCAGGCTGGTGCCGCTCTCTGGCTATCAGGTGCGCTCAGGGGAGGTTCAGAGGTCTAGTGCCGAACCGGGGCTTTCTGGGGCAATCAGGGGCTTACAGGTGTTTCCCGGTTCCGTGGACTCCTGCTATCCCTCACCGCGCAGTTACGCGCAGCTGCGCTGCGCTGCTACGCTAGGTGTTCTCCGTTGTATTGGCTAATA
>ENA-OROK01001566-OROK01001566.1-human-gut-metagenome-genome-assembly--contig:-NODE-1566-length-21893-cov-3.913270_pt1 | contig 21893 bp, 19 predicted proteins | sample MGYA00242127_ERZ509046 | MGnify/ENA primary metagenome ERZ509046 (study PRJEB26280, sample SAMEA2338728) | human gut metagenome | biome: human gut; feature: human-associated habitat; material: faeces... | reverse complement strand
TTCCCGGCACCTTGGGAGCTGCTGCAGGATCCTCCTCTGCATTTTTGGCATTCTGATTGTCGATGACTTTCAGAATCTCTTTGATATCATCTATGACTGACTCAAGATACTCTTCAGAGATTTCAGCTCCGAAGTCAGAGTCGTTTTCATCATATTCCGGATAATCAGCAATAGAGACGAAGTCCTTGTGACCCAGAGACTCCCAGACTTCTTCGGCAATATGCGGCGTGATAGGCGCCATCATTCTTACCCAGATATCCAGAGCTTTCTGGGCGGTTTTCTTGTTGCTGCCGCCTCTGCGCATGTACCAGCGCATGTCGTTGAGAGCCTCAAAATAAACTTCGTTAGCCATTCCCCTGATGTCATATTCATACATGCAGTCGCGGATGGTATCAATGCGGGTATTCATCCTCGAAATGAGCCAGGCATCTATATCTTTGAGATCAGTGCCGTTCAGCTCCTTGAGAGAGTCTATTGTCCTCAGAATACGCTCCATTCTGGCTTCATAAGTTACGATGGCATCCTCATCCCATGCCACATCTGCAAAAGGCACGGCTATGTGGGCGTAATATAAACGGAGCGCGTCCACACCGAATTTTCCTGCAGCATCCGGAATAGGTTCTGCACCGCCCTTGGATTTGGAGATTTTTCCCAGCTTGCCGGTGACATACCAGTTTACAAAGATTCCCCTCGGCCACATGTCTTTGGGCAGAATGGCGGCATGGTTCATCAGAAACGCCGGGAAGTGCACAGTCATATGCTCCTTGCCGCCGAGGTTGAGATCCAGCGGGTACCAGTACAGTACGTCCTCACGGATATTATAGAGGGTATCCAGATCGACTCTGGTATTTTTAGCCACGGTTTCTATATTTCCCTTGCCAAGCAGGACATAATCGAAGAATTCCTCAGTCATCTCGTCTTCGTTTATTACTCCTTCGAAATAATATTTAGATATGATATAATAAACAGGATAAAGAGTGGAATCTGAGATGGCTTCGATGATCCATTTGTCATCATAGGGGAATCTAGTTCCCAGCCAGTTTCCCTGCCTGACGCATGCTCTCTCTCTGAACCAGTCTAGGACACCCTGCACATTGTTGTAGTAATCAGCCGGGAGAATATGCATGCCCTTGCAGTGCTCCTTGGTCTGCTCAGTTACTTCAGGGTTGGCATAGTCAATGAACCACTGGTCTGGAACCTTTTTGATGAATACCGGCAGTCCGCAGCGGCAGATTACCTCCTCGGACAGATCGTAAAACACGTCTGCCTCCCCGCTGTCGAGCATCATCTGTTTCATCTTTTCCTTGGCCTCTTCAACTTTCATGCCTGCAAAGGGCCCGCAGTTGAGATTCATCACTCCAGTGTGGAAACCGTCTTTGTAAATCAGCTTCTTAGCCTCATCTAGCCTGGGATCCCCGGCTTCGGTGATGCCCATCTTCTCAATAAGTTCAGCTGCCGGCAGGGGGCCGTAGCCCTTGGTGTCGATGATCGGTATAGCTTTGATGGACTTTACCATTTCAGGATTCAGCCCGTATTCCCTGATCATTTCGTCATTCTTTTTGAGAATATGAATTGATATCCAGTCATCCGGGGCATCTGAGGGCACTGAAGTCACCAGACCGGTTCCGACTTCGGGCTTGCAGAACTTAGCCGGCAGTACCGGGATATCGCGGTGGATCACAGGCGCTGTGGCCATCTTGCCGATGAGTTCTCTGCCCGGAACAGTTCCCACAAGTTCCATTCCGTCTTTCTGCAGCTTCATCTTTTCAAAAGACTGCGGGCTTATGACCCAGATCTCATCATTTATCTTTACCTTGACATATTCAACATCGGGGTTCACCCAGAAGTTGGTCTGTCCGTATACAGTTTCAGGTCTTACAGTCGCAGCCACCAGGAAATAATCTTCGCATTTGAACTTCAGAAGCGTATACTCTGTTGTTTCTGCATTTCCTCCCTTTGACAGATCTGTTTCTGAAGGATCCACAGCAACCGGTCCGCATTCTATGCATGCCGGTGCAAAGTAAGGCTTCTGGAACAGCATTCCCTTATCATGCAGCTTGCGGAACTGCCACTGAATGAATTTGCTGTAGCCTGGATGCACTGTAGAGGTGAACCTGCGCCAGTCTGACAGGAATCCAAAGCGCTTCCAGTACTGCTGAATATAAACATCATTAAAGAACGAAACTACACTGAGAGGATCCTTCAGCTTTTCAAGGTCTTCATCGGTACAGCCGTTGTTTTTGAGATACTCGATAGTTTTAGAGTCTCCTCTCTCCACACGCCTGGCGAGCGAAATGGCTCCGTTTCCAGTTGCATGAGTTCCCACAGGAAACATAACGTTGTGACCTGTCATCCTCATAAAACGCCCGATAGCATCCACATAGGTGTATCCCCTCATATGGCCAACGTGAAGATATCCAGTCAAGCCAGGGTATGCAAAGATAATCATGAACTTTGGTCTTGAATCGCGCTCCGCCTCATTGATTCTGGCGTCATACCATCGTTTTTGCCACTTGGCTTCTATCTCAGTCGTCCAATCGGACATAGCTACACCTGTCTTTACGCAGGAATACACAACCACTATTAATACCATGTTTGTTGGGCTGCTGTGGCACAGTTAAAAATTGAGAGTAAATCTCATATCTGATTACAACTTATATGCCATGCCGGTGATCTAACCCCCTTGTGAGGATTAACCTCTAGATTGCCGGCACTTGCAGGCTTTTTTGTAAGTTGCACTACTAAAATTATGGCTGATGATTATGGGAACTATCGAATCGCTCAGAGCCGCAGCAGAATCAAATGATTTTAACGCAATGTACTACCTCGGCACCGCCTACGCTTTAGGAAAAGAAGTTGAAAAGAATGATGAGGAGGCTTTAAAATGGTACCTGAAAGCAGCGCCTCAAAATGCCGAGGCTGCATTCAACGCTGCCATGATGTACAAAGACGGCCTGGGTACTGATGCAGACCTGGAAAAGGCATTGGAACTGTTCTGTACTGCATCTTCAAAAGGCATCGCAGCTGCATCATTTCAGGCCGGAGCCATCTATCTGAAGAGGGGCATGCCTGAGAAAGCTGCCGGTTATTTTAAAAAGGCTGCCGAAGCCGGACTGGCAGAGGCTCAGCACAATTACGGCATGGCCTGCCTGAGAGGAGACGGAATTGAGCAAGACTGCGGAGAGGCAGTAACCTGGCTGACTAAATCCGCATCTCAGGGAAACACTATCTCCGCCCTGCGCCTTGGCAGAATGTACCTCACAGGCAGCGGAGTCTTGAAAGACCGGCAAGAAGCGGTAAAATGGTACAGAACAGCCGGCAGCCCGCTGGCAGATATGATAGAAGAATCTGAAAGAGGCAGTTCTGAAAGAAAGTTTGCTCTGTCGGCAGTTCTTGATGAAACTGCTGAAAACAATGAGGATCTGGCAGAAGCTTTTCAAATGTGCAGGGAAGCGGCAGAATGCGGTTATTCTCCTGCCGCTGCCGCACTGGGAAAAATGTACGAGTGGGGAAGAGGAACCGGCAAAGATTATACCGAAGCGGTCAGGTGGTATACCACAGCAGCTGAAAACGGCAGCGCTGAAGCGATGCACGACTTAGCTTCCATGTATGCCCTGGGAAACGGTGTGCCTCAGGATTATGAGGCTGCTGTAAAATGGAGCGAGAAAGCAGCTCTCTGCGGAAATGCTTCTGCAGCCTATACCCTGGGAGTGGCATACAGAGACGGCTGGGGAGTGAAACCGGATGAAGAGAAATCATTTGAATGGTTCCTGAAAGGAGCCGAACTAGACAGCATGGAATCGCAGTATGAAGCAGCCGTGATATTCTCTAGAAAAGGAAATGAAGATGAAGCCGTAAAATGGATGTCCAAGGCTGCAAGGCAGGGACATCTCGGCGCCATGATGGCGCTGCGGGAAAGGGATGAAAATGCAATATTCAAAAACTGATATTGAAGAACTGGAAAGAATCTCCGGTGCTGATCCGTCAGCGGCTTATGAGCTCGGCCTGAGATACTATGCTGGAATATACGTAAAACAGGATCTCAGAAAGGCCTTTGCGCTGTTCCGTTCTGCAGCCAATGCCGGCAATGTCGGGGCAATGTACCTGAGAGGAAAATGCCACGGCGAGGGCCAGGGAATCTGGAAAGATCCTGAAAGAGCTGTAAAATGGTATATGAGGGCGGCTATCCACGGCCACCGCCAGGCCATGTATGATCTGGCCGAATCGTATATGCATGGAGAAGGAGTGGGAAAGAATTCCGAAGAAGCAATGAAATGGTACCGAAAGGCGGCTGAATCAGGATACGGGCCTGCATGCTACAGAATGGGAGAACTTTGTTTTCATGACGATAAGGAAGAAGCTCTTCAATGGTTTTCCAAAGGAGGAGAGCTCAATGATGATCTGTCCGCATACAGCGCAGGCATGATATACTATTCAAAGGGAGATTATGAAAATGCCATTAAATTCCTGAAAATTTCTGCTGAGCAGGATAACAGCGATGCATATCTCAGACTGTCAGAAATGTATCTCAGCGGCATCGGCGTTGCAAAAAATGAAGAAAAAGCGAAGGAGCTCTTTGAAAGAGCCAACCGGAATGTTTACGAATTACTTTAACGACTTTAGATTTTCAAGCTCAAAGGCGGCATCTTCATTGCCCTGTTCTGCAGCTGCAGTGAGCCACATCTCAGCAGTCTCAAGATTTTTTTCAACGCCCTCGCCTTCCAGATATGCCAGTCCCAGAAGCAGCTGGGCAGAGTCATAGCCTGCCTTGGCAGCGATTGTAAAATACTCAATGGCTTTTGCAACGTCTGCCTCTACACCCATGCCGTTGAGGAACATGCCGCCGAGGTAAAACATCGCTTCTTCATTTCCTGATTCAGCTGCAGGAAGGATATATTTTAAAGCCATCTCAAAATCCTGAGCGATTTCATCACCTGAGAGATACATTATGCCGAGGGTCGTCCCGGCATTCATATCTCCCTCTTCAGCCGCTTTTACCAATTCTTCGAAATTCATAATCTCACAAAGCTCAGTCCCAGAGGAATTCTCCAGTCATTACCAGCCGTCCCCTGTGGCATTTGGGGCAGGGAATATGATCCGTACCTTCGATGCTCATGTTTACAAGCGACGTGTTTCCGCCGCATTCTTTGCAGGTCTGGTGCATCAGGAATTCATCATTATTCTTGGCAATTATTACATATATTTCTTCAGAAATTAAATCGCATTTTTCACAGCGGTATAGTTCATATAGAACGGTAATGGGTCCCCCGTGTTCATCGTAGAACTTCTTTACTTCTTCTCCAAATTCGCCTTTGCGGATCTTCTCTTCAATCTCTTGATCCGTATCATGCTGTCCTACCCACTCAGAAATGTTTACTGTATGCCCGCACTTGTTACAGCTAAGATCGTAGCCAACCATAATGTCCCATCCATAGAACTTCAGGTATTGTCAGAATGTGCAATAACTCTAGATATACAAGTACCTATTGATTAAGGATCTGAGAATAATAATATGCCGTGCTCTTTTCGTAATTTTAAAAGGTTTTCGTAGTCTGAGATTATGAAATGTTTTCAACTGTCAGTTTGTCGTTGTCGATCTGCAGTTTTTTATTGAAAATCTGGATATTGTTTGATTCAACCATGTTGCATACATTTTCAGCTATGGAATCTATCGTAAACGTAGGATATTTGAAAACCGCACAGAATATTTCCAGACCTATCTTGAAGCTGTCTCTGTAGTTAAGTTTCTGATCCGTATTGCAGAATTCCCCCACGAGATTTCCAATGCTTCCCATTACTGCAAGTGTATTCACATAGAACTCGCGCTTATGCTCGTTGGGATCAAACAGAGTTGTGTGGCTTGAAACCCATTCGATATATACATTTATGAAGCTGTCCAGGACAGTCCACGACTGATGCGCCTGATAAAGCAGCTCTGCAGCGCGCTTTGACAAACTGGCCGCATAAAATTCCAGTGCCACCGGGAATGCGGCAACAGTAATCAGATCAGAGATGGAATCACATTTGTGAAGGAGCTTTTCAGATTCCTCCAGTGAATCCTTGAGGGCCTGAATGATAATGGTTTTGAAAATATCTTCCTTATTGGTGAATGAATGATACAGACTGCCGTTCAGAATTCCGGTTTTCTGGATTATCTGACGCGTGGTGGTTTTGTTGTAGCCCTGTACATAAAAAAGTTCCATGGCTGCCTCTAGAATCTTACTGCGGGAAACGTCACGTTTCGGATTTGCCTTCTCCAACGAGGCTTTTGGAGATCGTCCGTTTGTTTTCATTCCAAACCTTCATGTTCAATTCAGGATCAAATTACTGTTGTTTGAATGTGCTCAAATTACACAAACCCTGTTGCCTACATTGTTTTTGTAGTTTTAATAACTTGCTATTACTGGACTCTCTACATCAATATTTTTCATAGAATTTCGAAGATGATTAATTCAGCAAAAATAAGTCATATTTTTGAGCATGTTCAAAAGATTCAAATACTCAATGTTGCTTGAGCATGCTCAAGGTGAGAACTTAATGTTCGAAAAATTAGCTAATGCCATTATCAAACATCCAAAACCAATCCTGGCATTATGGATTATAATTCTAGTTGTGGCTCTGCCGTTTGCAGTGCAGTACAATTCAGTTATGAACTACGACATGACCACCATGTCGGGAGCTAATTCTGAGTCTGTAAGCGGGGCAGAGATAATTGAAGACAATTTCTACTCGAGTACGAGTCAGGGAACTATAATTGCAGTCCCCTACGATACTCCGGAAGAACTGGCTGACGCCCAGAGACTGCTTGACACTGGTTCAGGTCTGCAATCCCATCTTGACGAAAAATACGGGGCAGGAAACGTCACGGCCGCAGGAATGGGTTATTACAGCAAAGATCAGTCAACGGCTGAGCAGCGCGGTGTATATCTTATAGCGATTTCATACAACGATGAGGATATTGTCAGCACTGATGAAATAGGAAACATAAGAGATGTAGTTTCCACCACCAAGAGCGATCTTGGCCTCAGCAGCGTAACGACATATGTCACAGGAAATGACGCTATTACATATGACACCATGGAAGGTGCAAACAAAGATGTGCAGAAAATTGACCCGATCTCCATTCTTCTGATTCTTCTGCTGATAGGTCTGTTCTTCCTTACCGTTGTTACTGCAGTAGTGCCTCCAGCCACTGTCGGTATCGCATACGGAATAGTACTGGCACTGATATTCTTCCTCGGAGGTATACTTGACATATTCTACATCACCAGCATCATTGTGCTTGTCTCAATGCTTGGTGCGGGATGTGACTATTCGATTTTCATAATATCAAGATACAGAGAAGAGCGCAAATCCGGTAAAGAGAAAGATGCAGCTCTTAAAGAAGCCATCAAATGGGCTGGCGAGTCTGTCGCAACTTCTGGTCTCGCTGTCATCATCGGTTTCGGTGTGATGTCATTCTGTTCATTCTCCATGGTCTCTACAATGGGTATCATTCTTGCTCTCGGAATTGTAATGGCCATGCTTGCCGCCCTGACATTCATCCCGGCTCTCATCTCAGTTATAGGAGACAAGATCTTCTGGCCCAGTAAAATATCTACATATCAGCAGGGAAGCAAAGCCCGCAATGGATTCTACGGAAGATGCGTAGAGTTCAGCAAGAGATATTTCAAGAAAACTGGAAAACGCGCCATCAAATATGCAGTACCAATTGTGATAGCTGCAATAATCGTTTCAGTCCCGCTGTGCTATGTAGCATTCACAGCCGATGACTCCTATGATATGGTAAGCATCATGCCTGACAGTGAAGGAAAGAAAGGAGTGCAAGTAATCACTGACAGGGCTGAAGGCGGCCTTATCATGCCGACCTATATCCTTTACGAACTTCAGAATCCAATTGCCGTCATAGACAGTACAAATCATACGCTGACTTGGACAGCTGAAGGATACACATATCTCAAGACTCTGTCTGAAATGTCTACAGAACTCGCTTCCTCTGATGAAAACATCAGCTATGTTCTCGGACCAACTCCTTGGGCTTCTGTATATCAGCTTGTGTATCAGGGAATGATTGCACAGGGAATGCCAGCAGAAATGATCACCCCTGAAATGGTGAATAAGGTAGCTGTAGATAACCTGCCAAGCATGGTACAGCCGGCGATTACACAGGCATTCACCATGGTCGGATGGAACACTGACGTGGCAACAGCCGCTCCAGTAATCGACTACATTGTCAACTACGGAACAGGCCTTGTCTCCACCAACGGAAACTATGCTATCCTGACGGTAATGATGGCTGACGAACCCATGTCTGCTGTTTCCATGGATTCAATCAAATCCCTGAAAGATGTGGCATCTGGATATGCTGCGGATAATTCGGACATTAAGAACACATGGGTTACAGGAACTGCAGTTACAGTTCAGGACATATCAGAGACTGTAGATTCAGAGTTCACCTGGATTGAAATCGGTGTTGTTGTACTGATCTTCATCCTCCTGTTCTTTGTACTGGGATCATACTTCACTCCCATCAGGTCTCTGTTTACCATCCTGCTGAGCATATCCTGGACAATCGGACTTACACACCTTGTATTCACAGAACTTCTGGGAATACCCGTTACCTGGATCGTCCCGATTGTGCTGCTTGTCGTCTGTCTCGGACTTGGTATGGACTACGATATCCTGCTCACAACACGTATCAGAGAAGGAAAGAGCAAGGGTCTTTCCAATGATGAAGCCATCACGAGCGCCCTGGAGAAATCTGGAGCAGTAATCACCCTCTGCGGACTGATCATGGGAGGAACATTCCTTACCCTGCTGTCATCCGCTTCACCGATGCTTCAGGAATTCGGATTCGCTCTCGGATTCGCTATCCTGATTGACTCTCTGATCGTGGTTACATACCTCGTACCTGCTCTCATGCACCTTATGGGTGACTGGAGCTGGAAAGGACCCAAGTTCCTTCAGAAGAGAAGGGCAGCCAAAGAATGAAACATCTTAGGTTTCACGGCAACGTGAAACCTTTATTTTTCTTAATCTTTTGATCAATAAACAGATCTAAACCATGATACTTTTTTAATATTCGTATTACCTACACCTCACGGGGATACGATTGATAGGAAAATTGGAAGAAATCAAAAACTATTGGTCGATGAGGGCAGAAGGATATTCAGAAAGCATCATCGATGAGTTTGAGACCAGCAGAGCTGAGCACTGGAAGAGCATGATATTAAATCATGTAGATACAGACGGACCTTTGAAAATTCTCGATGTCGGCACAGGCCCTGGGTTTTTTCCGATTCTCCTGGGAAGAGACGGGCACAGAATCACTGCCGTGGATTATACAGAAGCCATGCTGGAAGAGGCAGAAAAGAACTGCCGGAGATACAATGTCAGCGCAGAGCTCTCTAAAATGGATGCCCACAGTTTGGATTTTGAAGATGACACCTTTGATCTGATATTGTCAAGAAATCTGATATGGGATCTGGAAAATCCCAAGAAAGCGTATGCTGAGTGGCTCAGAGTTCTCAAACCCGATGGAAAAATGATGGTTTTCGATGGAAACCACTACCTGCATTTGTATGATGAGGATTATGCAGATGCCCATAAGACAGGAAGAGGAGAAGTTGAACACAGATATATCAAAAATGTCGACAGCAACATAATCAAAGACATTGCCAGAGAGCTTCCCCTGAGTAAAGAGAGAAGACCGCAGTGGGACATCAACACGCTGATAGAAATGGGCGTCAAATCTGTAAAGGTGGATACTGACGGAAAAGACTCGTACTGCACTCAGTGCAACGGAGAAGACGTTTACCTTCCGTTCTCATTTATGATCTGTGCTACTAAGTAAGGAAGTATATCACTGAGCAATCAGTGATATATGATAATTTACAATAAATCATTTTTCAGGATGTATGCGGCTTTACTGCTGTGATCATGAAATGATCATTGGTGCTTCCGTACGCAAGGTGGCGTATGCCGTGAAGCACGCTGTCCTGAATATTGTGCCTTACACAGATATCAGTAAAACCTGCTTTTTCCATCATTTTAATATCATCAGCTGGTCTGGAAGCATTTACAGACCACAGAGTCTGCAGATCTGCAGACACTTCGCATTTTCCATGAAAACACCGTGAAGGAGAGTCCAGAAAAACACCCAGGTTTGATAGGCAGACTTTAAGCCTGGTCATTTTAGGATCTGAAACCCAGTTGCCGTCCACATAGGCTATTCTGCACCCCGGCTTTAATACTCTGAACCATTCAGAAATCACTTTTTCTGGATGAGGTACGGTCCAGAGCATATAGTCGCTGACAACCCCCTCAAAGAATTCATCTTCAAAGGGAAGATTCTCAGCATCGCCGTGATGGAAGTCTATTTTCAGATTGTTGTCTGCAGCATTTTTTACCGCAGCCGCCAGCATCTTCTCTGAAAAATCTACAGCAGTCATGCTGTATCCCAGATCTGCCAGCTGCATAGACACTATTCCCGGCCCGCAGCCGACATCCAGCAGTCTGAGATTTTTTGATTTGAGAGCATCAAGGAACAAAGTCTGCCAGGCTTCCCTTTCTTTTTTTATGGAGAAGCCTTTGACCACGAAGCTGTCATAGGTGACGGATTCTGTATCCCAGTGATTCCTGATGCTCATATTCATAGATGCATAAATAACAACAAGTTTAAAAAGTTATTACTTAGATTATGTGCAGATAATAAAGCAATTATGAAAAAACATCAATGACATTTCTGAGATTACTCTTCAGCCGAGATAGATTAAAGACTGCTGCGAACATATGGGAACAGCGTACACAGTTGGTTGGTCAATATGAGCAGCAGAAACAGTGCATATGTGCTAGGTGCGTTCCTTATCCTTCTTATTTCTCTGGTATCAGTTGCAACCGGCTTAGTTATCATGAATTTTATGCAGGATGATGAAGAACCTGCCTCATATACAGTAGAGGGAAAATATCTGGAAGGCTCTGCATATTATGAAGTGTCAGGCACTGGAACATACAAAGAGCTGAATGAATCTGATCTCAGCCGCATCTATGAATATACATTTGACGTAAGCTATGTGGATGATTCTGGAAAAGTTCACAATGAAACAATAAAATCCACACTCATAATTTCCTCAGAGACTAAAATGCCGGTGGAATCCCTGTTTGTGTATGAGGGCGAGGCCAGCATAAACGGTACGGAAGTCTCCATCTGGAAATCATTAGATAACGCTGATGGAGAATCCAGATTCTACTGCAGCGAGGGAAAAGCCCTCCAGATTGAAGTTGATACAGGAAGCTTTGATATTACAGCAGTGATCGATTAAACATTGTTGGATACGACAGTCATGCGCTCTGACTTTCTCAGATTCATGCCGTGAAATGCCCAGATGCCCATCAGAAATCCGCCGAATATTTCGCACAAAACAAGAGACCACCACATATCATACAGTGTCATTGATGATGAGATCCACAGTGCTGCCGTCAGAACGATGTTTCTTATCAGTGCTGAGTACAGAGAACTCGAAGACATCTGCAGAGACTGAAGCAGGGATGAGGCCACATTTATCCAGGCATAAAAGGGAATGAATATGCAGAATATTCTGATGACATTTACCAGATCGTCCCTCAGATACAGAGTATCTTCCGTATGTGTAAACAATGCCGCACACGGTTCTGCCATCAGAGCCACCAATGCGGAACCTGCAATAGAGATTAGTATTGAGATCCACAGAGCATAATTGTATCCAGATCTCAGCTTCTGAAAATCATTTGTCCCGTATGACGCTGAGCACACGGAGACCACACTGGCCGCGACAGCCTGCGAAGGTATCAGCAGAAGAGCCACATATCTCCATGCAGTGTTATACAGCGCTGTTCCTGCTACGCCTCCGCATAACACTATAAAATGAACGAAGAGCAGATTAAAAAGAGCCATGATGTTTAATTCAACCATCTTAGGAAATCCTACTCTCAGGAATGAAAAAATATATTCACTTCTGAACCTGAATTTATTCAGAGTTATTTTCAGATACATTTCTTTTTTAATAAAATACCAATAAATGAACGGTATCATCGACAGCAGAGATGCAACCACCAGAGCATATGAGAGTCCTGCTATCCCCCAGTTAAATACGAAAACAAACACGGGATCCAGAACCATATTGAATAATGCACACGAGAGCATCATTTCCATCGATTTTTTCGCAGCTCCTTCTGCCCTCAATATGCCTGCAAACACACCCTGCATGATGATTGCAATCGTCATGATCATGAACGGAGTTGTGTAAGCTACAGCTTCCTCATACACCAGACCTCCTCCGATGAGATTGACCAGAGGTCCGTTTAAAAGCAGCAGCACCGGGGTCATGATAACAGACACCAGGATCATGAAAACAAACGCCTGTGTGATTATTGAATCTGCAGCCGCCTTGTTTCCCGAGCCGATATTAAATGAAGCAGATGCCGACACACCTATTCCGATGCCGTTTCCGATTCCGGCAATCAGCCAATATATTGAGCTGACCATTCCCACTGCGGCTAAAGCGTCATCACCCAGCGTAGAGCACCAGAACATATCTACAAATGTATTTACCTGAGACACCACAAGAGAAATGAGAATGGGCACCGTCATTGATGCTATCGCGAGTTTAGGATTGCCCAGCATGACGGATACATTTTCAGAGTTCATTCGCCTCAGTCCTAATAAAAAGAACCGGTCCGTGAAGACCGGTTAAAGCGTTTATAATTATGCGTTGTATACTGCAAAGAACTGATTGATATCCAGCTGATTGTAATAATTCTCGGATGAGAAATTATCAAAATAATATTCAAACAATTCCTTGTAATCCATACCGTTGTTAAGTCCAGGATACATCGCATTCTGCATGAATGCAAGCTCTATCACATACAGAGGACTGTTTCCTGCCTCCCTGGCCATACCGATAATTTTCGGAGGGTTGCTCATGCTGGCGAATCTCTGGGCATCGAGAGCCATCGAATCCAGCAGATCATACTGCTGCCTCAGACCGGCGTGGCAGTTCTCCATGTAATATGTCTCATAACCCTGGGATTTATATTTCTCAAGGTATGACATGATAGTCTCTACCCCGATAGTCTGATAGTTCTTTGACAGTCCGGCTTCATGCATGCCGATGGCATTTATGCCTACCCACTCTGCATGGATATTATTGGTGTTGTTGTAACCGGTGATGCTGATGTCACCAGTAAGACTGGGCGGGCATGTTCTTGCCATGAGGTAGGCAGACTGATCCTTAACTGTCTCGCCTGCCTGCTCTAAAGTTTCAATAACTTCATCGTGCCACTGCAGGTACTCATAGACTTTGTCCATATTGCCCTGCAGCAGGAAAGCCATGGTCACCATGGTTCTATCAATATACTCATTGGGACGGTCAACACCGGAATTATCGCATGTTGTGAGAAACATCACATCTATGCCGGCAGGATTGAGCTTGCCGGGACTGACTGCATCAGCGTTGAAATCACAGTAACCGACAACATAGACATCAATGCCGGAAGTGATCATCTTTTCATAGTCCGGTTCTTCAGTAGTGCCGTAACTGGCTGCTTTGGCAAAGTTGGAGTTGATTCCAGACCAGTAATCGGCAATCGTATTGTCGACCATTGTTACTTTGTCACAGACGCCGATTAAGTCAGCACAGTATGCTCCGCTGCAGTAGCCGATAGCAATGGAGTTCACTGGCCAGTTCACTGCAGCCACACGGTCGTAATTATCCACATAATAAACTTTCATTTTTTCACTGTCAAGAATCCGCTGCAGATAGGTTACATCATCAGCATCAACGAAGCCGTCACAGTTGGCATCTGCCAGAGTGGTTTCTTTTTCCTCTCCGCTGATGATCTTCTGCAGGTAAGCAAGATCGTCAGCATCGAGCTTGTCATCCTCATCGGCATTGCCAAAAACCCACAGGCGGGAGTCGTCTGAGGGCAGCTGCTCTTTGTTGAGCGTCTTGCCGACCATCGAGCTGCTTTCCTCTCCGCTGCTGTCCGCAAGGAAAGTGTAAGCCGCTACGCCGGCCACGACAACCACTGCAGCAATAATTATCATTGCCGCGATAGTCCGATTGTTTTTCATTTTGTTTCACCTCTTAATCTTTCAGCATGATTATGTGCGGTTTGCCTTCGACATCGATGACCCGCGCGTTAACATCGTAAACTTCACGAATGTTCTCGGCAGTCATCACCTGCCGGGCAGTACCATCGGCAAAAATCCTTCCCTGGTGCATCATAACGATACGGTCGGCAAAAGCAGCCGTGATATTCAGGTCATGACAGACCATGATCACCTTGATGCCCATCTTTTTTGAATAGTTACTAAGAAAATTCATAATCTCCATCTGATGTTTGACGTCCAGGTTGGAAGTCGGTTCATCAAGAATGAGGATTTCCGGTTCCTGCGCCAAGCCTCTGGCGATGACAACCCTCTGTGTCTGACCTGCACTCAGCTCCCGGAAATTTCTTTCTGCCAGATCTTCCAGATGCATTGTGGAGATCATTTCTTCGACAATCTGCAGATCTTCGGCAGAAGTCACCCAGCCGGAATGAGGATAGCGTCCCATAAGCACCGCTTCGGCGACAGTCATCGAGAATATGCTGGAGACCGAATTAGGTACGAAAGCCATTTTTTTAGCCATCTCGAAGAGAGATATGTTGTTGATGTCGGTGCCATCCAGGAGAACGCGGCCCTGGTGAGGCTTGAGCAGCTTGTTTATACACTTGACCAAAGTTGTTTTGCCTACTCCGTTGGGACCGATGATGCAGGTAAGATTGGGCTCCTGAAACTGCAGTGAAATATCTTTGAGCACATCTGCATTGTCATAACTGAATGAAAGATTGTCTATTGTGATATCGCTCAGGACCACACCTCCTTGCTGTTGCGCAGAATGAGATACATGAAGAGCGGCCCGCCGAGACAGGCGGTCACTACACCGACCGGCAGCATCGTAGGCGCCACTATTGTTCTGGCAATAATGTCTGAAATCAGCAGCAGTACGGCCCCGAAAATTGCCGAGCCGATTATGAGGAATTTATTATCTGCACCGAGGACGGTTCTTACAATATGCGGAGAGATCAAACCTACAAAGCCTATCACACCTGTAAAACTGACAACCGCCGCTGCCACCAGGGTTATGACCATTAAGATGGCTAAACGCTGACGGTCAACATTGACACCCATCGTTTTAGCGCTCTCATCACCGATGCCCATGACATTGAGCTGGTTGGCCATGTATTGAATGTAGATGGAACCGAGAACTGTGACGATTGTGATGAGCAGCAGATCACTCCAGCCGACATTGGCTAAAGATCCCACCATCCAGGTGTAAACTGCCGAAAGATCATCAGGACTGGAGACCAGCATGAAAAGCTGTGTTAAAGCGTTAAAGACATACATCAATGAGATGCCGCAGAGAATCATCATTGTTGGAGTTGCTTTTCTTACCTTACTTAAGAAAAGAATGACCAATGCGGGAATGACTGCGCAGACGAATGCATTGATAACTATTCCGCCTCCGGCAATAAGTTCGAATCCAAAAATAATTGCCATTGCCGCCCCGAAGCCTGCCCCTGAAGAAATGCCCATTGTGTAAGGGTCAGCCAGGGGATTCTTCATCATGCTCTGCATGGCTGCACCGCAGATTGAAAGGGCTGCGCCGCAGACGATGGCACCGATGATCCTTGGCAGACGCAGACTCAAAACAATGTATGCTTCAGTACTGTTGGTCTGCTCCCTTCCCAGAAGCGCATTGGTGATTATTGTATAAACGTCAGTAAATGAAATATCCGATGAGCCGAGAGCTACTGAATAGAGTGCAATGACTATGCAGATAATAGTGCAGACTGTGATGAAGGTTACACGCTTGAAGAATTTACTGCGGTAAGCTCTTCTGAAGCCTGTTTCAGCAGTCGTTGATAATGTCGGCAGGGTGATTTCAGTATTACTTTTCAATGACTGATATTATCTCATACAGTTTGTATTTAGGTGTTTCTATATCCCAAGCGGCAAAATACAGAATATATAATAAGTAAATCCAGCAGCGGCCTCATTCAGGCTCTATAGATATCATCATTTCCATGCTCATGAAATGAGTCATACAGCATTCATAGCAAAGAATATGATTTTTAGAAACTGCACATAAAAAGTATTCATTTTAAAATAAAAGTAAAAGGCCCTGGAGCCTTAATAAATACTGCCGGCTCTGCGAACCAGATCCTCCAGCAGATACTGCATTTTATTGATGACACTGCTGTCAGTAAGAGAATACTCACCAGCTAGTTTAGAAAGCCACGGGAAGGCCAGCCACGTACTGCCTGCCTCATCTTCCCAGACGGCAATTTTCAGCGGCAGTTCCAGCGAGACAGACTGATCAGCCTGCATAAGTGCCGTACCAACGCTGGGGGAGCCGAACACAACCACAGTGGTTGGACGTAACTCCAAACCAGCCTGACGGGCATTCTCAGCATGATCAAATTTTGCAAAAAGGGGAATGTTTCTTCGTTTCAGTTCATCCTCTAAACGTTTAACAGTCTCTGCTGCCGGGAACTGCCCCTCATAAAGAAAGAGATTGTTGTCATTGTAATTAGTCGCCAGCAGATCTCCGAAAGCGGCTGCTATGCGGCGTCCGAGATTTGTGAAGTCAATTCCTTCCTTATTGCAGAGCAGAGTCACGCAGACCAGTTCTGATGCATCTGTAAAACGGCTGAGAAAAGCAGAATAACCGGGAACTGAACCTTTGATGTCCATCAGCCCGCGGTGGTGATAGAAATGCCATCCCGCCACTGCCGGCACCTGTCTGCCGTCCGGTAATGTCCATGGAGCATAGATTAACGAACGGTTTTCAGCTTCATGAATTAAAACAGAACCGGCAAGTGCAATGTCCCAGTATGAGACGTCCTGTGCTGAGGCCCAGATGTCTGCAAAGCCCTTGAGGGCAGACGAGCAGATATTCTGCACCGCTGTGCCTTTTTCATCATAGCTGGCGGCTGTTTCAGTCGGATCGATAAAAAGCTTGTTCTGCTTAAAGACCTGATGCACATTGGCAGACTGAGTGAGATCTTCCTGCTTGAATTTCGCCAGATCCTCTGTAAAGCCTGTATGCCGCAAGCCGAGAAAGTCAATTTGTTTCTCTGTTACAAAATCATGATAAGTCTGACCGCTGGCTGCTTCGATTATTTCAGTCAGCAATAAGAAGTTGGTAGCACTGAGTTCCACATCACTTCCGGGATTGAAATGCAGATCTTCCTCAGCTGCCAGCGAAATTAATTCTGTAAAGGTCCACTCGCGGAACGGTTTCCAGTTCTCATGCCGGCGATAATCAGCAATACCGCTGGCATGGCGCAGCAGCTGCAGAACTGTGATATTCTGCCAGGCCGGCGGAAGATCAGCAATATACCTGCCAAGCGGGTCATTGATGTCTAGTTTCCCGGCTTCATAAAGCTGCATAACCGCCACTGCCGTAAATGCCTGAGAAATCGGACCTATCGGCCACAGGGTGTTGGGAGATGCCAGTCTTCTCTGCTGTTCGTCAGAAAGACCATATCCCACTACACGGGGAATATACGGCGCCTGCACGATGGCTAAAGTCAATCCAGGAATCTGTTCTTTCTCCATGAGCTCCCAGATCATCTTATCAATAGTCTGATGTAAATAAGACGTATCGGCACTGCCCCTGATTTTTACTGAATCTCTGCTCATCATGCTGCACCTCACAATTAAAGTTAGAAAGCGAGGTTATTGCATATACTTCTGCCCCCTGATTGAATATGTGAAAAACAGTTCTGCATATTAAAATGAGAATAAAACAATGGCGCCGAGGGAGAGATTTGAACTCCCGTGGCGAGTCGCCAGCGGTTGACTCGGAGACTAATGTCTTATTCGAGACCGCCGCCTTACCGGACTAGACTACCTCGGCTTAACCCCTTCAAACAGACCATGTTATATAAATTTACATGTAACTGACAGATATGAATATTATTTCTGATGCCCGTTCAGACTTTCCTGCAAGCATATATAACCTTAATTTCGATGCGGGTGCAGTGGCATCATGTCTAAAAAAGAGCAGGTGAAAAAGAAAGTCAGCCCTGTTGACATCCTTGCGATAGGGTTCGTCATCGCATTCCTGATACTCGGAATTCTAGTAATTCTGAATTACACGCTGTGGGGAATATGCCTCGGCGCTTCTGCAGTGATTATAACAATAGCTGTCGCACTCCTCTCCTCAGACAAATCAAAATGAGGCTTTACAATGATGATTAATGTGCAGCATGAAAGCAAAACGGAAAAAATCTGCTTGGATGAAGGCTCCACAGCAGAAAATCTGCTCTCCTGCATGGGGCTGATGCCTGATGCCTACATTGTTTTAAAGGGAAAACTTCCGATTCCGATAGACTGTATTTTAAGCGAGGGAGATTCCATAAAATTAATAAAAGTGGCATCTGGCGGCTGATAATGGATTAATGATCCAATGTTCTATAAGTCAAGAAAACGTGCAAAGGGTTATAAACCCCCTTCTTCACTATGGACGCTGGAAATCAACTTAATTTAACTACTCATACTCACTATCATCATTTCCATCCGGCTAAGGGTGGGAATCTTACAACAATTTCAAACAATCATCCGCATGATGGTCGGCCAACGATCTTTGCCATATTTTGTAATGGCAAAGCGCGTATGTTTTAGTTCTAACTCTAAGTTGGTTTTTAAGATAAAGAGGTGTACAAATGAATATTGATCCCAGCACCACCAAGTACTTGATAAAGGCAAGACTCCAAGCCGACGGCATTGTTGAGAAGCCTGATGTGGTTGGTGCAATTTTCGGACAAACCGAAGGATTACTCGGCGACGAGCTTGATCTGCACGACCTGCAGAAAAGCGGAAGAATGGGTCGCATTGAAGTAGAAGTCATATCCAAACAAGGAAAATCAGACGGCGAAGTTCTCATACCGTCCAGCCTGGATCAGGTTGAGACTGTCATTCTGGCATCAGCACTGGAGACCATTGACAGGGTCGGACCGTGCAAAGCCAAGATCACCATTCTGGGAATCGAAGACGTAAGAGTCATCAAAAGAGCCAAAATCATCGAAAGGGCCAAAGAGCTTCTGGCAGATCTTATCAAACAGTCTAAGACAACCGGCATCGATCTTACAGAAAGCGTCAGGCAGAGTGTGCAGATTGAAGAACTCGTGCACTATGGAAAGGAACACCTTCCAGCCGGACCCAATGTAGGCGAAAGCGATGCAGTCATTGTTGTCGAGGGCCGCTCTGATGTGCTGAATCTTCTGAGATCGGGCATCAAGAACACAATCGCAGTGGAAGGAACAAATGTTCCCAAGACTGTCATGGACCTCAGCAAAGAAAGGATCATCACGGCATTCGTAGACGGAGACCGCGGAGGAGACCTTATTCTGAGAGAACTTTTCCAGGTCGCAGAAGTCGATTTCGTGGCCCGTGCCCCCAGAGGCATGGAGGTTGAAGAGCTGACTCAGAAGCAGATCATGAAATGCCTGCGCAACAAGATTCCCGGCGAACAGTACATGGAGATGTACAATATGGTTCCCGATGCTGCTCCCTCCTTACTCAAAGAAGAGGAAGTTACAGCAATCATCGAGAAGCCCATAGAGAGTCTTGTAGTAGAGAAGCCTGTTGAGCGCGAGCCTGTCCAGGAACGTCCTGAAAAGCGCCAGCGCGAACCAAGAGAAAGCAGGTCGCACCGCGAGCCCAGGGAGCGCAAGAGCAAGAAAGAGAAGGAACCTGCCGCAGATATACTGGAAGAGCCTGTTACAGATCCATTCGCTGAGATTGATGAGGAGAAGGAATCCTCCAGCGGCCTGTCTGAAGCGCAGGAAAAATACAAAGAAATGATTAACAGCCTTTCTACAACATCTAAAGCAAACATTCTCGGTAAAGACGGAGAAGTCATCAGAGAAGTCTCAGTCCGCGAGCTTGTCAACACACTCAAGAACGGAGTTGAAGGCGTCTACTCTGTCGTATTTGACGGAATTATAACCCAGCGTATAGTCGATATTGCTTCCAATATGAATATCGAGACCATCGTTGGTACCAAACTGGGAAACATCGCCAAGCAGCCAGAGAATGTTGAAATCTGGACAAAGGACGAATTAAATGCCTGAAAAAGTTGACATCCGGAAAGAGATAGACCTCAAGTCTATCTCTACAACAGCTGACATTGCCATACCTAACGACCCCTTAGACAGAGTCATAGGCCAGGACGAAGCTGTAGAACTTGCGAGAATCGCTGCAAGACAAAAAAGACATCTGCTGCTTGTAGGGCCTCCAGGTACCGGAAAGTCAATGATCGCTCAGGCTCTGGCTCTGCATCTTCCTCATCCTACTGAAGAAGTCAGAGTCGTACATAACCCCGAGAATCCCGAGCGCCCCCTGATTGAAGTTCTCACAGAAAGCGAGCTTAACAGGGAAAAGGAATCAAAGGGCTTTGCCGAAGGAGAACTTATTGAACCGCAGGCTGCACCCCCGGCTGTCGCAGAGAAACTGGGATACAGATGCAAAAACTGCGGCTACTATTCATCTCCGAGGGAGAAGACCTGCCCGTCCTGCGACCAGCCTAAAGCCGGCCAGGAGGGTCAGCCCAACAATCCCTTTGGAGATTTGATCGGCAACATGATGGAATCCATGGGTGTTCCTGCCTCAGGACTCTCTCCTGCAAAAGAAAAAGTCACTACCACCAGAAAACGCTTTGATAAAGAGGAAGTCGTAGTCTTCGAAAGAAGCGGCGACATGATCCGCATGCTTGACCAAAGCGCTCTGGAAAGAAGGAGAGAGATTGAAAAACAGCGCCCCCGCAAAGTGCTGGTTCCTCTTGAGCGCAATCCCTTTGTGCTTGCCACCGGCGCCAGCGAGACTGAGATTCTGGGAGATGTCAGGCATGACCCCTTCGGAGGCCATGTCCAGCTGGGAAGCCCCCCGTATGAGAGAGTTATTCCCGGTGCCATTCATGAAGCCCATCAGGGAGTTCTATTCCTTGATGAATTGTCTCATTTAGGCCAGACCCAGAGGTTTATTCTTACGGCAATGCAGGAGAAGAGGTTCCCCATTTCTGGAAGGAATCCCCAGTCCGCCGGTGCATCTGTCAAGGTTGACAACGTTCCCTGCAACTTTATTCTTGTAGGGGCCTGCAACATCCAGGACTTAGAGAATGTTCTTTCTCCTCTGAGATCCAGAATCGCCGGTGACGGCTACGAAGTGCTGGTAGACACGTTCATGGAAGACAATGACATTAACCGTGCCAGAATTGCCCAGTTCACTGCTCAGGAGATCGCCACCGATGGAAAGATACCTCCGGCATCAAGAGCTGCTGTAGAATCCATAATTGCCGAGGCCAAACGCCGTGCAAAAGTGATTGATTCGAAAGATAATGCTCTGACGCTGCGTCTTAGAGAACTAGGCGGTCTGATCAGGTCTGCAGGGGATATTGCAGTCTTTATGGATTCACCTGTCATCGAAGAGAGTCATGTCATTGCAGCTAAAGCCCGCAGCCGTACTGCCGAAGAACAGATCAGAGAAAGATACGGTACATACATGAAAGGACTGGGAACAGACATTTCTTCTGCTCAGAAGGAGCGTTCACAGTACTACTTCTGGAATGAACACGTGACTGACGATCAGGCATATCAGTAAACGTCAAACAGGGTCTTTGACCCATTCTATTTTTATTAATTTACTGCTGACAGTACATTATTGACTTTTCACAAAATGATTAATGAATCTTAATCGAAATTAAATAAAAAGATGAAAGACTGCGAAAGCAGTCTTTATTGATTTTATAGGGTTTACTCTCACTTCTTCTTCATGAAGTAATATGCTAAAGCGATGATGATGAGAA
>ENA-OROK01001564-OROK01001564.1-human-gut-metagenome-genome-assembly--contig:-NODE-1564-length-21915-cov-89.939524_pt1 | contig 21915 bp, 20 predicted proteins | sample MGYA00242127_ERZ509046 | MGnify/ENA primary metagenome ERZ509046 (study PRJEB26280, sample SAMEA2338728) | human gut metagenome | biome: human gut; feature: human-associated habitat; material: faeces... | reverse complement strand
ATCTACCTCTTTCCCGTCTTCGATACTTTCTGCAAGTTCGTAGGCATACTCATTCACCGCCCTTCCCCATGCGCTCCTGCTTTTCCGGGCGTTTATCGATTGTAGTGTTCTGATCCTATCGTACTTCATAGCTCCTATTTTGTTGTATCTCATTGTTTTTTGTTTTGTTAAATAATAAGTTTTCCTTCAATGGTAAAAAGCGTTGCATAGTCTCCTCTTTTCAATTCCTTAATTTCTAGCCCCGCATGTTCGTGTTAGTTGGGGCGGGTGGCCGCCCCCGGTTAAAGCTCATTCGTTCAGCCCGGCCCGTTCCAGCATCTGGCAAACCGGATCACTCACCCGGACGGCAATCGGAGTCCACTCATCAGTCAAATCTTCCGGCCTCATCATTTCAATGTCATGCTTGCCGGTAAGGAGGTCATAGCCCCTTGACTTTGCGATTACTTCCAGGGTAGCTCCATATTTCTTGCAGAGCTTTTTGAGCTGATTGATTTCCTGGTAAGCATTTCCGGTCAATTTCAGCATATAGGGTTCCATCTGACGGAGATTGATTGCCAATCCGTTGATGATTTGTTCTTCAGTAGCTTTTTGGATGGTGTTCATGTGTTCGTTCATGTCTTTACTATATCTTTTTTCTCTCATTTGTCAATAGCTTTTTATTATTTTTTTCTCTCATCAACATCTTTTTTTCTCCTGCTCTCCCTTCTCAAACTCTCTCCCTTTTTCTCATCCTTTTTTCTTTCCTCTTCTCATTACTTTCCAGGGGGGAGGGGGAACCTTTAGGAGGGGGGGGGAGGTCTTTCCGACTTCCTACATGTTCTTCTCCCTCTTTCTCGTCGCGGTCTGTTTGTTGGTGTTGGGGCTAATCACGTCGAACGGGACTGACCAGCTTGCCCTCCCTCCACCTAAATCCTCCTCCCTCCTGGCGGCCAAATGAGTCCATCATTGGATTTTTCGGAAAAAAGGCTATTTCCCGGCATTTTGACGTAAGGCGTTGATAAAGTGTGCGCTTAGGCAAGGCGAAAAACCTATATGCGAAATGTTGACAAATTTTCAATTTTGTGCATATCCGGTTGCCGCGTTGTCAAGCTTGCCTCCAAAAAGCGGGCAAGGGCGGCTAGCCTCAAATACCAAGTTGCGGTTAGTGATCCGCTTGACAAGGGCGATTTTTGCACCGTTATCGGTAAAACGCAACAGTTTTTTTTAGTGGAGCGTGCGCTTCCTGTGTGTAATCCTCATAACTCATTGATGCTCTATCATACTTCGCATAACACACATAATGCCAAATCGAGGGCCATAGAGGTCAACCTTGAATAACGCACTGCAAGCCACCTAGCACGCGCCGCATTTCCCGGACGATATGTGTATCGGCTCACCTCTCAAAAGGCCCGTACAAGCCAACCTCGCAAGCCGTTTTCCGGCGCAACCGTAAGAATTAGAATAATTATTGCAGTTTTGCCTAGTTTCTCGCATGTTTCGCCGCACGCACGCAGGCTGGCACAAGGCAAGGACGGCGGCCGTGAGAGGGCGCATGTACTCCTAGGTGCTTGGTGTGCTGCCATGCCATACAGGGGGGGGCGGGGAAAAAGTCGCGGGTGTTTTGCGCTGGACAAAGAAGGTATCACGCAGTGTAATAGGAAAGAAAAAGAGATAGGAAAAAAGAAAAACGGGCTATAGAGAGAAAACGTAGTTTGTTAGAGAAAAAGAAAAAAGGAGTAAAAAAAGGTAAAAGGGAAAAATAGTATGAATAAGGAGAAAAGGATGTTGTTTGAAGAGAAGAAGAGGGAAGAGGAAGAAAGAAAGAATAAATAAGAAAGAAAGAAGGAGAAGGGAGAAGAAGAGAGAGATGACGGGAAAAGAGCAGATGGAAGAGTTGTGTAAGGAGTTGGTAGAGGAGCTTAGGAGTGGAGTGATAAGGGGATTGGGAGAGGGGTTGGCGAGGCGAGGGATGAGTCAGGCGATATTCAAGCGGATGGGAGGGCCGGAGGTATGGGCGAGGGTGAGCAAAGGAGGAGTGAAGAGAGAAGTAGGAGAGGGGAAAAAGGAGGAAGAGGGAGAGTTGAAGAAGGGAGAGCTGTGTGAGTTTTTGAGCAGGGTGATAAGAGGGCGGGAGCTAGGGATGAGTGGGAAGGAGAAGATGAGTGCAGTGGGGTTGTACATGAGGTTGAAGGGGTGGGACAAGGTGAAGGAGAAGGAGGAAGAGATGGTAGGGGAAGAGTTGGTAGAGCTATTAGGAGGGAGTAAGGGAGTAGGAGAGAAGAATGATACGGAGGAGAGTTGACATGTGGTATAAGGATGAATTAAAGTAAAAGAGGAATGAGAAAGAACAGCGAAGGCGAGATAAGAGTGAGGTGTGCGGAGGCGGAGCGAGGATTTCTGGCAGGGGTGAAGGAGATGGTGAAGATGAGGGCAGAGAAGGGAGTGCTGCCGTGGGGGAAGCATGTATTTTATCCAAGGATGTTGCACAAGGCGAGGCCGCAGAAGGTGAGTGATTTTTTAGTAGAAGATGAGAGATGGTATGTGAGTGTGAGGGGGGTGGATATGGAGAAATGGGGTAGTAAGCATCATTTATACCGGAGTGCAAGTGGGAAGTATTGTTTGGGTTTATTGTTTAAGAGTACAAAGGCGAGGAGTGTGAGGAGGAAGATAAGCCTTGGGACGAAAGACGAGGAGGAAGCGAAAGAGCGGAGGGAGTTGTTTTATGAGGAGTGGGAAGGGAAGCATCTGACATGGGCGCAATGTGAGGGAGCGAAGTGGAACATGAAGGTGTCTGGGTGTGCGGTGATAGGGAGCAAGAGTGCGTTGGAGAGGAAGGCGAGGGAAATGCAGGAGAAGGCGAACCGGGAACAGGCGAAGGCAATATGCAAGGAGTTGGCATTAAAGCGAAAGGCGCAGGTAAAACTGGAAGGATTTAAAAAGAAGACGGAAGAGATAAAGAGGCGGAGGGTGTTGATGGTAGGAGGTGTAGAGAAAATAGGAGACGCCGTAGTAAGGAGGGCGAAGAGAAAAGGAGTGGAAAGGTGAAAGCTATGAAAGAAAAAGAAGTAGGAATAATGGTAAAAGAGAAGAAGGAAGGAGGGCTGGAACTGCATTTGTTTCCGAGCAAGGAGGCAATGGCAAGGTGGCGAGGGGAGGACAGCGAGTATGACGTGGAGGGGCGATATCAGGAGTGGGTATTGCCAGTAGAGGTATTGGAAGACCTTTGGGCGGCGGCGCAAGGGGAAGAGTAAAGTTTTTTTAAACGTCCGGTGCAAGAGGCATCCTCAAATAACAAACAAACAATAGAAGTTGGGTGGAGGCGAGGAGGCGTGGTGCGCGAACCGCTACGTCCCGGACGGCCTATGCCCAGCAAAGGGAAAGTATGAAAATAATCGTAGATATAGGGCATGCCCGGAAGACGGGATCGGAAGGGAATGGATTGGAAGAGCATGAGGTATCATGCGTAGTAGCGGGCTATCTGGTGGAAGAGTTGGGAAAACTTGGACATGAGGTATTGGTGTTGGACTTTTCGAGGATGAGCAATGCGGCAGACTTGAACGAAACGATAAAGGCGGCGAATGCGTCTGGGTACGAGGCAGGAGTATCGTTGCATTGCGACAGCGCCAGTAAAATTGTAGGAGGCAAGAAGGTATTGAATCCGGAGCCTCATGGGGCGCATGTATGCTTTTATCCGAGTAGCGTAAAAGGGGCACGGCTGGCGAGTGCGATAGCTGGTGAGCTGTGTGTATTGTTGCCGGGGAGGGCAAACAAAGTACAGGGGCGAGCGAACCTTGCGATATTGAGGAAAACGAAGATGCCGTTTGTATTGTGTGAGTGTGGTTTTATAAGCAACCCGGAGGACGCAGAGGTAATGAGGAGGCGGCCAAAGGAAATAGCGGAAGCAATAGCGAAAGGAGTGGACGCCTATGCGAGAGGAAAGTGAGGAGGCAATGGACAAAGAGGCAGTAGGAGAGTTTGTTGACAGCATCGTAATGGCCCCCGAAAGGGGAGGTGTTGACGAGAAGGCAGAGGGATTTGTGTGGGTATTGAGGAGCAAGAACAAGTTTTTGGTAAGGGAGGGGAAGAAGGACAGGAGTGGGCAAAGGTGGAAGCGGAAGCCTGAATACGCTTACATGTACTACCGAGGGATGATGGCAGGAGGGGTGCAGAAGGAAGCGTCGTGCCTGTTATCGGAGGCGAAGGTGTTTGACCTGCCGTTGCCTAGGAGGAAGTATAACACGGAGGTTTGGGACGTTGTGAGGTGCAGGCTTATTGAGGATGCAGTAGAGGAACCGATATATAGCGAAGCGGAATCGTTGCTAAAGTTTAACCGTTAGTTATGGAAGTAAGCGAGATAGCCAAGTTGTTGAAAGACCCGATGTGGAGGATATCGCATTTGTATGAGATAAAACTCACGGACGGGAACATCATACCATACAAGCCGAGGAAGTTTCAGGAGGAGTTGCACCGGGCGTGTTACTGTGAGGGGAAGCGTCGTTTTTTGATACCAAAGAGTAGGCGTCAGGGGTGTTCTACGGCGATAGGTGTGATGATGGCAGACATGGCGGCTTTTGAGGAGGGGTGGAAACTGGCGTTGGTGGACAGGACGCTGGGAGACGCAAAGGAAAAGCTGACGGACATTGTGAAGGTAGCCTTGGACAGTTTGAAGCGGAAATTGCCGGGGTTGTTTGAGATAAGCTATTTTCAGTCCCGCATCATAGTGAAGATGACAGGGAGGAGGGCCAGCGAGATAGTTGGCGGTAAATATTTCCGAGGCAGTGGGCTTGGTTTTGCCCACATATCAGAGCTTGGTACAATAGCGACGAGCGAACCGAAGCGAGCGGCAGAAATAGTAAACGGCACCTTCCCTGCGGCCAAGGACGGCTTTATATTCGTGGAGACGACGGTACGAGGCGGGAAGCGAGGGGTATTCTACGAAAACGTGATGAATGCGTTGAGCGTGCCGGAGGAGGAGCGAGGGGAGAAAGATTTCCATGTGGTATTTTTGCCGTGGTGGAGTGACGAGAACAACAAATCGAAAGGGGGAGAGGCGATAAATGCGGCCACAGAGAGTTATTTTGAGACGCTTAGGAGCAAGAGCGGTATTGTTGTAACCGAGGAGCAAAAGCGTTGGTGGCAACAGGCCAAGAGGCAACACGGGGTGTCAATGAATGAGGAATACCCTTCGACCTTGGAAGAGGCTTTTGAGGTTCCGATGGAGGGGGCCATATTGGAGGCGGTGTTGGACAAGGCAGTACAGGAGGGCGCTTTTCGGAAGTTGGCCTATGACGCAACAAAGCCATGCTATTGCACATGGGACTTGGGAGCGCCGCTGAACACGATTAACCTTGTATTCCAGCTGGACGGCCCCTTCATCAACGTATTGGAGTTGGACAGCGGGTTGCATGCAAGCGAGCGTGTGGCAGAGCGTGTAACAAGGCTCAAAAGCAAATATCCTACATTACAGGCAAACTTCCTTCCGCATGACGGAGGGTACATGACGGACACGGGGATGACACAGGCGCAGATGTGGCAGGAGGCAGGGTTGCCGGGCATACAGTTGTTACCGAAATCGAAAGACAAATGGATAGGCATCAATTACCTTTTGGGTATGTTTGACCTGTTCCGGTTTGACGTGGAGGGGACAGGCAGGGCGTATAGCTACTGGTTAAGCTACAGGTGCAAGCCGGAGGTAAGCGAGGGAGGCATATTCAAGAATGAGATTGTGCATGACAATGCGTCCCATTGGGCAGACCCGTTGAGGTATGTAGCGGAGGCGAAAATGAACAATTTGCTTGTGCAAGGTCCAACAATCCAAGACTATAAGGCAGGAATAACATGTACATTTGGGAAATATCATCGTGAGCGAAACATTGGACATAACTGGCGAGGACGGTTTGAGCGTACTTTCCGAATCTGACAAGGTGTTAAGGAGGGACGCAGGTATGGGGTTGAGTGAGGCATGGAAGCTTCACGAGGGAGGCGTGCGCCTCTATACCGGAGGCGGGCTTGTGCTGGGACACTACTACCGCATCGACCCGGAGGAGGTTCGTGTGTTGGGCATGGAGTCAGAGTTTCTTCGGACAAGGCATATTTCCGATAGCGCTGTGGACTATGAGGAGGCCAATGGCTTTTTCTTTTTTTTGGGTATTGGAGACTATGTTGGCTTTTTAAAGCACTTAAAGGCAAGTGCCCACCTTCAATTTGGTAGTGGACATAGGAGAGGAAAGTTGTATGTTTACTCACGTAAGGAGTTGGACTTATACATAAAACTTAAACTAAGGAGTAAAAAATGTCAGGAGTAGGAAGTGCAGTAGGATCAGTAGTAGGAACAATCATTGCGCCCGGCGTGGGGACTACAATCGGTGCGGCCTTGGGTGGTGCGGTTGATAGTGTTGCCAGCAAGGGTAAAGGTGAGTCAACCAAGGCGCCGGAGGCCCCCAAACCTGTAGAGACGTATGAGACGCAACAGGAGGCAGTAAGGAGCCAGTCGGAGGCAAACAGGCGCAGGAGTTCTTTCTCAAATACGTTTGTTGCATCCAGAGGGATGGGAACAGGCGGCATTGGTAAAAGCTTTTTAGGCCAGTAATATGTTGTACAACAACCAGAGTCCAAAGCAGAAGAGGGAGCAACTCTATTCGTACAGACAGAGATATGTGTCTAACTGGCAACGAGTTGCGGAGTTTGTAGAGCCAGACAGGCGGTTTAACCTGAATGGAGCTGTACAGGAATCCACACCTAATAATGAGGGATATATTGACACGACGCTTGAGCGTGCGTTGAGGTTGAACGCAACAGGCCAGCATGAGCTTGTAATGCCCAAGGCTAGTGAGTGGTTCACCTTTACGCCCTTGGCGAAAGCGGCAGACAGGGAGCTGGTGACAAGCACTGTTGACGACGAATATGCCGAGACAGCAAGGGTTGTGTCCATGTTCATGAGGAACAGCAACCTGCACACGGCAAGCGAGCTTTTCTTCTGGGACAGGGCGGCTTATGGCATTGGCGCTTTTTGGGCAGAGTGGGACACAAGGAAGCGAGGCTTTAGCTTTTATTCAATTCCCGTTGGGACATTCATGGTGGACAAAGACAAATTTGGCCGGATGAATATGTTCTGTTGGGACGACTGGATGCGAAACCAAGACATTGTAGCCACGTTCCCGGAAAAGAATTTGCCTCAAACGGTGAAGGATAAATACATGGCCAACTCTAACAGCCCGGACAACTACCTTGTGTTCCATTTGTTGGAGCGAGTGGAGCGCACCGGGGACGAAGGGCTTATTGCCCGTGCAGACGGCAAGGAGTGGGTGCTTCGTTCCGTGTACGATGCAACAGGCGACGTATTGCTTGAGCAATTCTTCAAGAACTGTCCTGTCATTTGTTGCAACTGTTTTGACTTGCCCAACAGCCCGTATGGGTATGGGTTTGGGAAGGTTTCCTTGGCAGACCAGATTGAGCTGGTGAATTGCCTGAAAGCGTTGGCAGAGGCGGCCCAACAGAAGATTTTCCCGCCGATGCTTGTACCCGAAGGCTTCCAAGGGAACATTGGCTATGGCGCCGGGGAGGTAACAACCTTTAACCCGCTGAACATTCAGGCAAGGCCGTCGCCCTTGTTCCAACAGGCTTCACAAACCTCTGACTGTCAATGGCAAATTGAGCGGTTCGAGCGTGTCATCAATGAGGCATGTGACGTTAATTTGTTTATGCCGCTGTTGCAGGTGAAGGACCCGCAATACATGAAGGCCACAGTAGCGCAGATGATTGAGTCTTATTCGGCACGCATCAGCTCTACGGCTTATACGAGGTTGATTGAACAATTCCTGCAACCCTTGGTGGACTTTTGCTACAACACGCTGGTGCAACATGGTTATGTCCGTCCTTTGAGGGATTACCATATCCAGTTCTGCACGCCGTTCCAGATTCTTTTGGACAGGCATCAGCCGACCTTGTTTACGGAGTTCCTGCAAACGGTAGTCATTCCTCTTTCACAAATCGACCCGACCGTTCTGGACTCTGTGGATGCTGACTATATTTTCCGAAGGAGCATGCTTGATATTGGCCTGTCGCCCAAGTATTCTAGGCCGGAGGCGAAGGTGCAACAGATGAGGAGAGAACGCCAAGCGGCTCAAGACGAGGCAAACAAGATGGCTAATGCCAAGACATTCTCGGAAGTGCAGAAGAATCTTGGAGCGGCCAGTAAAGACATGAATCTGATTTAATCATGGAAGCAGACAAAAACACGGACGCAGTAGAAATCACCAGCCTTCTTGGGGACACGGTAAGGATTCCCAAGGAGGTGTATGACAAAGCCAAGGAAGTATTGGATTCCGACCCGGACAAACACATCCTGTTCGTCCTCAAGGCGATTGCCAGCGGAAGCAGGTACAAGCTTCCAGGCGCATTGAAGGCAGGATTCAACGAGAACAAACTCTTCTATATTGAAGGAATAAACGCACTAATTGAAGTAATCGAAGCATTATATGAGCGAAACTGAAACCACCCAGCCCGCCACGCAACAGGCGCAACCTCCGGCCACACAGGAAACTAAGATGCCGGGAACCATGTCATTGAGCGACCCTTCCTTAACCCAAAAACCTGCCGAGACATTTACTGTTGACAGCATTGTAAACAAAGACGGCACGTTTAAGGAAGGGTGGGCCTCTTCTTTTGAGGGAGGCGAGAGCTTGTCCAATAAGTATAACAATATCAATGACTTAATCAAAGGCTTTTTTAATGCCAACAAGCTTATTGGTAAAAAGTCGGAACAGGTCACACGCCCCGGAGCCGATGCTACTGACGAGCAGAAGAAGGCATGGCGTGAGCATTTGGGTGTTCCTGAAAAAGCGGAAGACTACCAAGTCCCTGACGAATACAAAGAGACGGTGGACGCAGAGTCGTTTAAAGAGTTTGCCCAGTTTGCCCATGAGCATAACATCCCTGCCGACACGATGCAGGAGTTGCTTCGTTTTCAGGAACGGTATGCGGCCAAGCTGAATGAGGCTAATGCCAAGCGAATCGAAGAACAGGCAAAAGAGGCTAAGAAATACTTCCAATCGGAGTGGGGAGGCTTGTATGAGCGCAACTTCAACTTGCTCAAGGACGGCCTTGTGAGGGCAGGGATTGACATTGAGTCCCCTGATATGGCGGGCGCTCTGAACAATCCCTTCATCCTTTCTGCGTTGTTTGACAAGGTTTCCAGTATGCAGGACGGAACGATGCCCGTCCCCGGCTTCATGAAGGCTTCTGCGGCTGACGCTAAGGAGCAAATCATGGGGTTGATTAACAAGTATGGCTCGGTAAACCAAATGCCTCATGACGCACGAGAGCTGTACCACAGGCTCCTTGCGAACAAAAATATCAAATGGTGAAGCAAATTATGCTTGCATGCACCATGCTGTAAGGGTTTAATCGTCCCTGTGATGGTGTGAGTTTTTTTTCTCCGTATTTTGTCTCACACCAAAAACAAAATGCTAATGCCCGTTGGAGGTTTCTTATGTTGTGTTCTTTCCTCCAACGGGCATTTTTTTATTGCAATCTCTCGTCGTGTGTTGCATACTGCGCTTGCTGTTGTGAAACAGCAGTGTGATTGCATGATTCAATAAGAGCGAAAAGGCGATAACATAGGGATAAATGAGGAGGGGGTACGTTTGTGCATAGCGTACCCCCTCTGTTTTTGTTTGCTTTTTCATAAAGTTTGTGCATTTGTTTTCTTAAAGGCAACCCGTTTGGACACTTGCTTTAACACTCATAGTATAAGAGGACAGCCGTCTTCCTCATTAAACAGCCCTACTTTAAGGACACCTGTCGAACCCATTTTGACGGTAAGAATTAAAAGTATATTAAATTATGTCAAATTACGGAAACTTCCAGACGCTTGCTGTAAACGAATACACGCCCATGATTTATGCGGCTGTTCAGCAGATGCGCTCTAGAACGGAGCGTTTCATGAGGGTTTACGGCATGAATTCCAGACAGCGCAGGTTCCAAATCATTGACCCTGTGAACTCCACTCAAATCACCGACCTGTATGGCGCGACTAACCCGCAACAGGCCGAGTTCCGACAGAGGTGGCTTAAGACGAAAATCTTTAAGTCCACTCATGAAATTTCCCGCACGGAAATGCAACAGGCTGGAACCATTGATTCCCCTCTGCCCCGTATCGTTGACGCCGAACGCATGGAAATGCAACGCCGTCGCGACATGGTTGCGGTTGAAGGCCTCATTGGCACGGCATGGACTGGTGAGAACGGGGACATCCCTGTGACGTTTAACGAAAAGGCAAACACTATCCCTGTGGGATATGTGCGGACTGGCACTTACGTTGCGTCCGGTCTGACCTTTGACAAGATTGTGCGGGCCAAGACTATCTTCGGCATGCGCAACGTGCTTGGTCAGGATGTGGAACGTCAGGATTTGGGTGGCCCTGAAATGGTAATCCTTTGTACCCATGAAGAGCTTGCGGCTCTCTACGGCATCAATGAATTCACGAACATCCTTTACTCTGACCAGCGTCCGATTGCCAGCGGCTACATTGACAACGTGCTTGGCGTGCGTTTCATTGCGCTGACTGCGGACATGCTTCCGTTCGGTTCCCGTCCGCTTGGTACTGCGGCCGACCCGACCGGTGGTACATCCACGCCGAATGTGCGAACCCTCATTGCCTTCACGATGAACTCCGTTGCGTTTGGCGTGCTGGAAGAGCTGTTCGTTCGGATTGAAGAACTTCCGACCAACCAGTATGTATGGCAGACCTACTCTGAAATCGCAATGGGTGCGACCCGAATCGAAGACAAGGGTGTGCTCAAGATTGATGTTTCTGGTTCAAGCGGTAATTTCTAATCAAACAAAGGAAGGAGTATAATATATGGCTATTGTTCAAAGTGATGCGTTAGCTAAGGTTGAGGCGGGAATGCCCCCGTGGCTGAACTCTCAAATGTCTCGTGGTCAGGTATTGAAACATCTAATCACCTATACCACAGGGACTTCCGAAACTGCCGACTCTTCGGAAATCCAAGACATCCCTCTTCCTCCGGGAGTAGTGATTGACTTGTCCTCGGTTGCAATGTCCCATAATGGCGTAGGTGCAGGTACTTACACCATTGAACTGTATATCGCAGATAAGCAGGGCAACTTGGTAAACAACTGTGGAGACATTCTCGCACTAACTGCCACGGCAACAGTGGGTGAAATCGTTCGCGCAAGCGTCGCCGCCAACGCCGCGCCTTGGATTCTTTGTGACCCGGCGCAGTGGGTAGTAGATAACGGAATCGAAGTCAACGGTGTGGCCATGACATACGAACTTCTCAAAGAGAAGTATCAGTTTGTTTTGTGCATCAAGAACAGCGCCGCTGTGGCCGCAAGCAAAACGCTGTCCATTATCATGGACCTAATCATCCCCTAATCTGAAAAAACAATGACTGACCTAGATATTGCTAATTATGCCTTGGGGTTGTTAGGCCAATACAAAATCCAAAGCTACCCGGAAACGGGGAAAAAGTCAGTAGAAGGTCAGGCATTAGAGGCATATCTTCCATTCGCTATTCAAGATGTCATGATTGATGGCGAATGGAACTTCGCCCGGAAAAGGGTAATCATTGAGCCGTCACCCACAGAGGTGGCGGCCTTTGGTTATCACAATGCTTTCCCGAAGCCTGACGACTTGGTGACAATCATATCCGTGAATGGAGAGCCTTGGAATATTCAGGCGCAGTTTGTGCAGATAGAGGGAGAGTTCATCTTGGCAAACGTTGACCAGTTGAGGCTGGTTTACATTGCCGCCCCCACAGACGGGACAACGCTTCAAGGCATACCTGACCAGCTAAAACCGCTCATAGGAATCAGGTGGGCCTATCTTACGTGTGTACGCATCACGAACAACATTGAACTCTATAACATGATAGCGGACATGTACCAGAGGGAGTTGCACAGGATGCGGGACAACGACTTCATCAACAACACGGGAGGCAGGTTCAACTACCGCAACAAGCTTATGAGCCAGTCCACTTGGGGCCGCTATCCGTTTGGGACGACAGCACCCTACCAAGGCTCTTATACCTACATTCCCGATTAAACTAAAAACCTTCCAGACATATGGCCTCAAATACCCGGCAATTTCAAATGCAACTCAACTTCAACGGGGGGCAGGTTTCCGAGAACTTCACCCCACGAGTTGACATGCAGAAATACCAGACGAGTTGTTCTTTGATGAGGAACTTTATTCCTCGTCAGTTTGGTATGTTAAAGAGGCGACCGGGTTTTGGTGTGATTGACGCATTCAAAAATCCTTTTCGGATATTGAAGTTCCCTTGCACCAACAACGAGGAATACATTGTTTGCGTCCACTCCGACAACAAGTATGAGAGCGGTGGTTGCACTCCCTTCGCAACCATTTACCAATGCGGGTATTTTGGAGACGAGACGAGGAAATGGGAGGTAAATCTTGAGATAGATTCTGTTTTTCAGGCTGGCATCAACGGATGGACGGCTGATGTTGGCAATGAGAGGCATGGGCGTTTTTGGGACACGGACTTGGAGAAAATCAAGTATGTCTCCCAAAACGACAAAATGTGGATAGTGCATCCCGACTTCTTCCCGCTGGAATTAACAAGGACGGCGAAGCCAGCACAACTTCCGCAGACGTCGATGGCAGAGGACAAGTATGTTGTTGAGTTTGACACGTCTTCGCACTTAAACATTTCCACAAAAAACTCGCTTTGTTTTGGCCTGTATGGTGTTGATAAGCTCAATGCTAAAACGAATCCTTTCCTTACCTTAAACTTCAAGGACAACAAATCTATCAGCTTTGGTTTTAGCGGTAGTGGAAACAACATGAAGTGGGCCATTACTGACTCATCCGGTGTGGAACATCCCTTGGAGGATATAGAGATTGGCTCTGGACAGGTTGTTGCTTTCTCCGACTTCAATCAAAATATTCCTATCAACTGTTATTGTTTCCTGACATGGCGGGGAGGTAAGCTGTATGCCAGCATTGGTTGCAACAATTCTTACGGCACGCTAGGTCTTTATGCTCACTCATCATCCGAGGTTGAGATTGACAGCTCTCTTGGGGCCGTCACCAGTTTTTGCGTTGGTGGGACTCCGGGAGGATTAAACGCCGCCCAAAGCTATGTTTCGTTCAAGGAGTCGTTTAAAGGTGAAACCGGATATAGTGGCATTGGTATTAAGGTGAATTATGGTCAGGGAGACGTTCCAACCCAAAGCTTCAACAGCAATGACCACAGGACGTCGCTAATAATGGCTCAAATGTTTGGCGACACGTTGAAAGTGTTCGCTGGGAACGATTATAAAATTAAGCATTACAACAATGCCGTTTTCCCGATTAAACAGATATATCAGGGCAACGAAAAGATTTATCAGGAAAAAGCTGTTATCGGCTTCAAGTTGACAACAATGGACTTCCTGACTTATCCCAAGAGCGACGACTACTATATAAGGGATAAAAGCCAAGGAACTAATCCTGATAGTCCCATGTTTTGTAGGAACCATGAGACATACCCGGATATTCCCTATTACGTCTATGAGGACACCAGCGTCTCCTTAAACACTGTCAACGCTGTTTTTGGGGACAGGTATTTCCTTTCTGATGGTTCCGTCGCGCAATTAACAGGCAACGACGGGACTCGAATTGCCGAGTGGTTAAAAGAATATACTCCGGGGGATATTGTTATCGGCTCCTGCCTGATGAACAAAACGGACGGCGCATTGAATGGGAACATATACAACTTCGCTACTGGCACCAACGTTGGAATTCCCATTAACTTCTTTAGGATGGCAAACATCGTATGCCGCTACGTTCGAGGCGACTGGACTCTTAGCACAGACGCAGAAGTGGCGACAACCAAAGGGGTTCTTGTAAGTTATTTGGAGAATAGCAAGGTCTTTTCAGGCTATCCTTCTGGCGGCGGCTACACAGTCTTCCGAATCGGCAATGGCTATTTCTCACGGCCGAGGAAGCTTAGCATGTCGGGAAGCAACACTCCGGGCGTATTTGTTGGGCTTGTTTATATTGGTGAGAACGGAACCGTGTCCACCGATACTGGTGATGCTGGCCAGTCCATTGAGGTTGATAATGGAGGTGGTGTTTATCAGACAGACATTCCCTTTGCCGTGTGGCCTAATCAAAAGAGACTTACTTCAACAACGACAGATGCGACGGTATTCCAAAACCTGACCATTATGCCAATGATGTATGCCCCTGTGCTGGATGGCATATTCAAAACATTTAGTTCCTTGTTTGGGGGGGGCAACTACCAGCTGACTCAAACCAATGTCAGTAGCACCAACTACTATTCGGCCAAGTTTAACGATTTAGTCAAGTGTGCTTTCTCTGTAGAAAAAGGCTATCCTTCCTGCATAGCGTTGCGTAATGGGCGGCTGATATTGGCTTCAACCAAGGCCCAACCCCAAACAATATGGGCTTCCCGTGTTGACAGGTATAATGAGTTCTCTGTGGACGACATGACAGATTCTGGCTGGGATTTGACGATAGGCGCGAACCAGAGCCAAAAGATTCAATGGTTGTCTTCCTCTAAGGATTTGATAGTAGGAACAGACATTGGCGAATGGGTGCTGAACGACAGCGACTCAAGCAATCCTGTACCCATTATTAAAGAGCAATCCAGATGGGGTTCTTCTGTGGCGCAAGGGGAACTGATGACGGAGAGCCTGTTTTTCATCCCTAGAGACAAAAAGGGTGTTATCCAGTCAATCTACTCTTTCCAGATTGATGGCTACACATCGGAAGATGTGACGATTATGGCATCCGATTTGTTTGATTATGGGATTACTTCTCATTCGATTCAGAAAGACCCTGACCCAATCTGGTGGGGTACTACTGGCGACGGAAGGCTTTTAGGGTTGCTGTATAACCGGGTGCAGGACATCAATGGCTGGTTCCAATGCGATATTCAAGGAGCCTTCATAAATCAGGTATGCTGTTACAATAACCCGGTAAAAGGCGAAGAAGGATTGATTGTTTCCGTAAAAGGTAAAGGCGAGAACGATTTCGTAAACGCCAATCAATACTTCCTCTCTTATATGGAGGACAGCAATCCTTGTGTTGACTTCTTCTCCACGGGGCAGACGAGCGACACGGATGCCGGGAATGCGGGAGGATTTGACCCTATGTCATGGGATTTATTCTCCACGGGGAGTACGACCGATTCAGACGCGCTTAATACAATTCTAGTCAATGGGTGCTTCAAAGAAACGTCTAGTAGTGAACAAGTTACGATTCAGACAAAACCAGCTGACACTCAATCCTGGATATCAAGATTTTCTTTTTCCTTCGATGAGTCTGCTATTTTCAATAATCCGGCGGCTAATGGTAGCTCTGTTGAGATAACAGCATTCCTTTTTGAGAACCAATATGACCCTTCTCTAGGCCAATTAACCAAGGGGCCGTTTTATTTGTTTGTGTACGATTCAGAGACACAAGCATTATTAGCTCGCTCAACCAACTCGGTAGAGCTTCCTGACAACAAGAACCAGCTTCCTTTGCTTGAGTTCCTGTTTAGTGGCTTAACTGTAAACGCTAACCAGAAAATAAAGGTTTTCTTCTCAAGAAACGAATCAGCCGCCTTTGAGGGGAATGAAGAAATATTACAGGTTTCCTGTTTTAGTGATTCTACCCATGAGACGGAATACGGATACTTCCCGTACATGGACGTCAGAACAACCGTATTGAACTCCAAGATTGAGTATGATGACACCAAGCCTGTTTATCTGGATGTCATATCGGCAGTTAGTGGAACGACAACAGGTTATTGCTTTAGCGGAAATTCGATAAACAATAATTATTCTTATTATCAACAGGCACAAGAAGGGGAGGGCTTGTTCTCCGATAGCAAAATTGTATTCAACGTTGAATCCGAATTTGTATCCTATACAGCACAACCGGGTTATGATGGTTTTATTATGCCGCCGTTAGGGCTACAATCCATTTTCCCGAACTTCACTTTCGGGCTTCACATCTTTTCAGAGTTTGTGTCGATGCCGATGGGGAATGCTAACAATTACGTCATCCCTGCCACTACCACTAAGATTAGCCAACTTAGGTATCAAGTGTCACGAGACGAAAGCAACGACTTGATTCCTTCTGACGAATTCCTTAACGAATATGGACTTGAGTATGGAGCACCGAGGATTCAAGCGACAGTGCAAGCTTTAGATTACGATGCTCCTTTAGCTATGGAAAAGAACAACTCCTTGTCTGTATCTACAAACTTGATTAACGGGCGAGGACATGTTGTATTGAGTGGGCAAAGTTCTACAGATACAAGACTGTACTTTTCCTTAGATGATGCTAAAAAGGTGAACGTATTAGCGGCGTATATTCTGTATGATTCCACTATCATTAGCTGACACAGGCGGCCTAACCGCAGATGGTTTGTTGCCATTGACAGGCTTCCCCTCATGGATGTGGGGAAGCGACATTCTTAATGGTCAACTCTGGGGTGGAACAGAAATAGCAGAGCCAGCTTACAACGAAATTTGGACAGACCCTACGACTGGTGTTACGAATGCGCTCCTACCTTCGTTGACTGGATTGGAGCCAATGAACGGCCTGTATGATATTGATTATCAGATAGGTTATCCTGAAATGCCCCAGCCGCCGACATATAACCCTAACACAAGTTATTTATCATCAACGGCTTCAATAGATACGTCAGCTGGGTTCGAGAAGTCTAGTCCCAACAAAATAGCATGGGATGACACGTTTGACCCGTTCGGCTTCAACTCTGCGACGCTTAAAGGATTTGGTAGTGTTCTTTCGGATGTGTCGTCTTCCTTGAGCAAGAAGCGGTCATATGCCAACTATGTCGCCAGTTATGAGAATCAGGCACAGGCGTTAAGGAATCAAGCCGAGTCGGCATACAGGATTGCCGGAATAAACATGTCTCGCCTTCGAGGGAATCAGGAGAAATACCTAGCCCAGCAAAGGGTGTCAGCAGTCAGGACAGGCTTCGCCCCGACTTCCGGTTCCATAGGCGCTGTACAACAGGCGACAATGAGCCAGTTCGAGCAACAAATAGCTGATGCTTGGGTGGAAGCGGAACAAAAGAGGCAGAACACAATGTATCAAGCAAGCGTTGCTGATTGGCGGGCAAGCGAAGCCCGGAAGGCTAGCAAGCGCTCCTCCGGTGGATTCCTTGGCTCACTACTTGGCTCTGGTGTGGGAGCTTATTTTGGAGGCCCCACCGGAATGGCGATAGGTTCTAAGATAGGTTCATCCATAGGAGGGTTATTTTAATCATGGCGACCAACGATACTAGAGACATAAGACTGGGTGTCAGTAGTGCGAACAAGGAGGGGTTGTTGCCTTCTCCTTCAAACCGTTATTTGCGCTCCACTTATGATGCGGCCAGATATGTTCCTATTGGAAATGAGTTCGACAAAGAGAGCCGAGTAAAGGAGCTTGGCGACCTTGGAGAAGGACTCACAATGTGGTCGAAGGCGCAAGCGGAAGTCGAGACAACGAACGACAGTATTCAGTCACGGCGCATGCAGGCAGAGTACATGGAAGCTTCCACACAGGTTTTCAATCAGCTTCAAAAAGACCCCAGCACGATGAACAATCCTGCGGTTTGGCTGGACGCTTATACGGAGGAGATGACATCAAGGGCGGCAGAGATTAACAACAAGTATGCCAAATCGTTTTATGTTGGGCGCAATCAGATGTTGTCCAATGAAAGGCTCAACCTGTTGCTGAAAGAGGAGAAGAACAAGGTGGGCCTGATGGCGGCAGACAGAATATCAAAGATGGCCGCAGACGAAACTAATGCGGCGTTCAAGATTGCTGTGGCCAACAGGGATTTCGGGTTGGCTAGGGAGATAAATAAAAGCCCCTACCTAACACCTGCGGAAAAGATGTTGAATGAGAATGGAATTGTTCAAGCCCAGACACAAGACATCATCCAGCAGGAAACATTGAGGAACCCTTGGGGTGTTCTGGAAGAGGTGAACAGGGATGGTGCTGTACAGCGTCGTGAATTGACCTATGAGCAACAGCAGTACGCATTGAACCAAGCGCAGGGCCGGATAAGCATGATTCAAAAGCAATCGTATGACTCTCTCGTACAGAAGTTTTTGTTCAACCCGGAAGAGTTTGAGATGGATGTCGCCAAAAAGCTATTGGACACAAACCAGCTGACGACCCAGCAATATGTCAACCTCCTCAACATGAAGAAGACCATGAGCGCCAAGGTTGAGCCGACTCCAATGCAGTTTGCGGCCATGTCTAATTGGGCAGTCAAGCTTTCAGAGGATTATCACAAAGAGTCGCCAGAGGGACAGGCCAACATCCTCTCCCAAGCTGAACGGCTTCTTGAGCGGATGAATTTCAGCACCAGCGACAAGAACTCATTGCTCAAGCTTGTAACACAAAAGATTTCCCCGGAAACGTTCAATCAGGCTGACAAGTTGGTAGAGAAGTTTTGGGATAACGGCCAACTACCTCTGACCAAGACAGAGGATTACACCGGAACTCAAGGAGGGACTACTCCGATTTATTTGACGGAGGAAGAGTTTAATACCCAGTTCAAAGAGAGGAAGAACCAGTTTTTCTTAGACAAAAGCAGGACATACCTAGACCCGGAAACGGCAAAAGACAGGTATGCGGTAATGGAGTATGTGCCGGACTCGAACAATCTGTTCCTGCAAGAAAAGATAAAAAGCGAAGTTCGTTCCGTCCTTTCTGATAAGATTGCTGAATATAGGGCAGAACACAATGGGAAATCTCCTACCGGACAAGAGCTTTATGAGCTTGTTTTTTTCGCACAAGAAGAGGCGTTCTCCCGGAATAATATCAGCAGTATTGACCCATTATCTTCTGCCTCTGTTTATCCTTCTGGACAGCAAGACAGAGACGAAAGAAAGGCGACATTTATTCCGAACAACGTTAGAGTGTCGGCTATATCGAATAAAGCTTCTATAGATATTCCGACTAATGGTGCTTTTATTGTTTGGGCCGGAAGTAACTCTTTCATTACAAACGAGAAAGACTACTTGAGCATATATAAACGGGCCGGGGCGCCCCCTCAAGGATTTATCGTAGCAGATGAATCTTTCCTCCAAGCTCCACACAAAGATTTAATGGATGTGCAAGCTATGATTTCGGCCAAAGCGATAGCGGCGAAAGCTGGATTAGATGCACAAGGAGAGCAGGGAATTTATTGTGCATTGCTTTCCTATTGGAATAATTTATAAACAAATCATGGAAGAGCTTTCAGAACAACCCGAAGATTCTATCCTGTTGGATGAAATAAAGAAAATGAATTCGGGCCTCGCTTCTAATAAGGAGCAACCTGAAATAACAGAAGAGGATTTAGAAGCAAATCCTCAAGCTTACTCTTCTGAACAAATTGAAGGGGTTTTAAGAAACAAGAGAAGTATTCGCACAAAGCTTGACGATTATTTAAGGATGTCGTCTAGCTTGCTTCCTACTACTCCACGAGAAGCCTTAGATGCCGTAGGGACATTGCGTGAGGAACTGCAAGCAAATGGTATAGACTCGGAGTATGAGAGGTATCGTGAGAAGATAAAAAGAAACGAAGATATAGTTTATTCGGTTACTAGGTATATCAATCCAACAACAGGCTTGTTTGGGGATGTTCCTGCACAAGATGTAACAAACAATAAGCTGGAAAAAATACTTAGTGTTGAGCAAATTAGGGATTTCAATAATGCCCCGCAGTTTATGCGAGACAAATATGTTTTCAATCGCATTGTTGAAAACTTTTTCCCGGAAGGGGAGATGGATAAAGGGTATGCACTAGAACTCCTGAAAAAGCATTATCAAACCGACTCAATGCACGGAGTTGTCAGCAAATACGCTCAAGAGCTTCAAAGGAACAAGGATGAGGAGACAGCATACAATGAAGCCTCTACCAGATTTTTCGATTCCTTTATAGAAACAGGAGGCGATTACCAGAAAGCGATCGACAGCTTGGAAGGCAATCTAAACCTGTATGCGGAAAACATTTTCAACCAAGAACCTGCGCTTAAATACATTTACCAGCGTGCGTATAACTCCGTCTCATGGATTAAAGATGAATACATAGAAAGCGGAGAGCTGGATTGGGACAAGATGGCAGACAGGTTGTTGAAGCTTGGGGAAGGAGAGACGTTCTCTCTAGCCATTCAGATGCTTCCCTACATGTTGCCCAAAGACGACAGGACTTGGCTAACCCAAGCCATAGACGACACCGCCTCTGATGTCTCCCGCTTTGCTAGGCTCATGGTTGACGGAGGAGGTGATAGCGCCCAAGCAGAACGCCTTGCGTTGGCTATCCAGCAGGAATATCGTCAGGGCCGAGACATGCCTACTTCGTGGCTAGGAATAGCGGCTAAGGTAGTAACAGACCAAGTTCCCAAGATAACGGCAGTAACAGGAAGTACTCTTTTAGCTAGTGGTGGAGGCCCTGTATCTATGGCCGCCACAGGTATGGCTGTCGGCTCAATGGTGTATGGTTCAACGGTAGGTCTTGAGGCATATAGGACGAATTCTTCTAGGGCAGGAGCATTGACATATGGTGTTACTGTTGGGGCCTTGGAAGGTCTCCTTGAAAACATAACTCTTGGTGCTGGTGCTTTGGCCACCAAGGGTATTAAGGTGGCAGAGGCAGGTAGGAAAATGGCCTCTGTTGTCGGAAGAGTTCCCGCTACCGTAAGAGGTGCGGCGGCTGGTGCTTTGTCTGAATATACCCAAGAAGTCATTGCTGACCCAATTTATGTTGGATTGGAGAATGTAATGCGCTCTGCGGGGTTTGAGCTTACCCAGCAAAACACCCTTAAAAACTGGTGGGAAACATTGGACTTCACATCCCCTGAACTATTGGGGGCTACAGCCATTCTTGGCGGCTCCATTGGTGCTGTTGGGGGCTATCAAGCTAACCACCTCATCAACCGAGTAGGAAGAAGCGCTTCGGCTCTTCAAGCTTATGGTGTACCCGAATCGGAAGCTGTGGCTATTGCCGAAATGCCAGACGGCAAGGAGCGCACAAACAGGCTTATATCGGCCCTTCGCAATAACCGGGTAAGCCCCGACGTGCAAATAACAAACCAGCAAGCGGGGATATTCCTGAACTTTTTAGCTAAGAATGCAGAGAGGTTTAAGGATGTTGAGCTGATGCCGGAGATATCCGACAACGGGGACGGAACCTTTAATATTGTTGAGAGAGACCCGGTAAGTGGAGCTGAAAAAGTAACCACAGTAACAGACGAAATCGCAGGGACGTTCATGTCTCAAGCGTTGCAGTCAAATCCGGGATTCATCAGGGCGTTAAATATTTTCGCACAGGAAGAGATAGAAGCAAGTGTTGGGAAAGACGCAAAGATAAAAAGCTATACTCCTGACGAACTCCGAGCAAAAATCCAATCCACAGAAGACAACAATGCAACTATAGCACGACTTAGGGCTTTGGCTGTAATTAACCAAGACCCGGAATTGTTGCAGAGTTTTCGTGATGGGAAAGTAAGTATTGAAGATGTAGCAAATGAGCTGGAAATTGTATCTGCATATAGAGATGGCACGATTGCTGTTGCGAGGGGTGAAGCGAATCCTCTCAATATTCTGGAAGAAATAATTCACGCCCGTGCAATATCCGACTTGGAGAGCGGCGTTATTTCTCGAAGCGTCATTGAAACACAGGTAAGGAATTACTTGGAATTCTTGGGCCGCAGTAGCGAAGAAATAGGGGACTTGAGCAATGATATTCTGTTGCAGGAGCATCTTGCCAATATGGGGAAAGCTTTAGCTACAACGCCAGAGTTGTTTTCCTCAATGCCGGGGAATGTTCAGACAATTTTGGAGTGGCAGAAAGACGCCATTGCGGAAGTCGGCAATATTTTTGAAGAAGGCAATCTGATAAGAGAAGCCATTGAGCAGGGAGTTGTCTCTTCCGTTTTTGTTAAATGGTC
>ENA-OROK01001563-OROK01001563.1-human-gut-metagenome-genome-assembly--contig:-NODE-1563-length-21930-cov-5.113737_pt1 | contig 21930 bp, 21 predicted proteins | sample MGYA00242127_ERZ509046 | MGnify/ENA primary metagenome ERZ509046 (study PRJEB26280, sample SAMEA2338728) | human gut metagenome | biome: human gut; feature: human-associated habitat; material: faeces... | reverse complement strand
ATTATACCATATTAATTGTACCATTTTTTCGGCTGTTTTTCAAGGACGAAAAGTGTAGACAAAAACACGCAGAGTTCATTTCTGAATTCTGCGTGTTTTTGTTTGCACTCTCAATCGGCAGATTTAGATGGATGCATAAAAACATCCTTATGAGAATTTGCCTTTGGCACTCTTTTTTTGCTTTCTGGGGTATTCGAAGGCACTGTAATGAAGCCCACAGATGAAAGATATGTTCCTCTGCTTAAAAACGGGTTGAAAGTAGTGACATTTGCAACTTTTTTCTGCGGATTGACAAACGGTGCAAGTTGGATTATAATATACACGAATAGTGTACATTTCAACATTGAATATTATATGCACACATATCGTATACACAAAACAAGGATATACGAGACTCTGTTTCTATGCTATAATTAGGCAAAGGAAAAAGGAGGAATCATTTATGTTTACGTTGGAAAAAGACGATCGTAAGATCGGGATTTACTTAAGACAGACTATTCTTAAAAAATACGATTCTATCCGCAGATTTTGCAGAGCTTATCTTGAGCTGAGAGACGGCTCGACAAACGATGAAGAGATCCGAAAGCTTCTTAACCGTTTTTCTCAAATTCTGAAAGGGGTAAAGAGGATTCAAGTCGATGATCTGCCCTACGTGACCGAATTATTGGAGGTATCGTGCGAGGAAATCCTCTCTGCAGGAAAAGTGCATTTGCCGATTAGTAGCCATATGACCAACTACGATATAGCCTTCTCTCATGACCGAGAGGTTTGGGAACGCTATATGAAGCGCGAAGATAAGCTGTTTCTTAATTGCGACGAATATTGCAAGTCGGTGATCGACTATGCGCTCGAGTTTAAGAACTACGACTTTATTAAATATCTCATAAATGAGAAGTTTATTTGGTTTGTTGATATGTCGGAATGGAAACATTTTGGGTTTACATACGGTGCGGGAACCAGCGTAAAAAGGCGTGAAATCGGGTATATAGATACGCACACACCCTTGGAATTACAGTATCAGGACGAGCTTCGTATAAAAACGATCGCACTTGCCATAGAAAATGAAGATTTCGACGTATTGGATTCACTCCTTGCTCGAGAGATCCCCGAAATGCATCAAGCCAACATGGTCGGTTATCCGGCTATTGATTTACAGAGTCGAAAGAATATTGATTTGATTCGTGCTATTGCTTTGTCAAACGATCAAATTATAGATTATTATTCTCAAGAATTCATAGTAAAGAATCAGCAGAAAAAAGATAATACCTTCCTCTTTCCATATCTTGCTGATGTTATTGAAGAAATGCTGACAAATGGCAGAACCGATTCCGTGGAATTGTGTATCAGAAGAGCGATCTCACACAATAAAAAGTCATTTGAAACGCTGACAAATCTGATCGATAAATCATACGAGTATCAGAAAGAATCGTTTGGATTCGATTCTACCAACATGGAAGACTATCTAATGAAGCAGACTCTATACAATTTAAGATTTGACTCGAATAATAATCTCGTTTCATTTTTCTATAACCCTGCAAAACACGAGTACGTTGGTTTTGTGACCAATATTATTCATGTGGAAAGCAAATACGGAACGCCATTGATTAAAGAGCTCTTGCGAGAATTGAATGAGACGTTCGACAAAATCATTTCGTTGAAAGGAGAAGAATGATAGAATGACGAAATACTGTTTTAATTACGATACGGGTGAATACGAGTACATAGACAAAAACGGGTACAGTTACGACCAAGGCGAATACGTCTATAATTGGGACGACAGCGAATATAAGCGTGAAGAAGAGGAAGAAAAAAGAAAAGCCGAAGAGGAAGAAAATCGCCGCCAGCGTGAAGATGAGGAATATTAATAGAGCACCTGACACCCGGCTGCTCCATTGAGCAAAAGGAACTTTTCTTTTTCAAGGTTGAAAAATCAGAAAAAAACATTAGAAAAATGAGGGGCAGTTTCAGCCCCTCGCGGAAGTTATTCTCTGTAAAATGCTCGTATCATTTCACAGTGTTTCAGTGACTTTTTCACCATCCCCTCACTACACAGGAACTCGATCAGCTTGACCTTCGGGATATGGTACTGCGAACAGATACGCACGGCGTAAAGTGTTCCGTCTGCGATCCAGCGAAGGAGCGCTTTATCGCAGTACCCGGTCAGGGTGGAGGCTTGCAGGACGGACAGGTCATCCGGCACATCCGCAAGCAACTCGTTGAGATATCCGGCAAATGCCCGTCTGTCCTCCTCCCGCAGTTCCTTCTGCGGGAGGTTTTCACATTTTCTATGGTTCTTGATCGGGTGTGCGTTAAACTGTCCGGTCGGAAGTTCGCGCTGCCGCTCCGCGTCGGAACGGGAGAGGTAAATGCGCACATCCTCCATCCGGATGAGATAGGTGTGCGTTTTCGTACCGCGGTTCTGACATGGAATGATGCCCTCATCCAGCATCCATTTTGCCTTGCGCTTGGAGATATGGAGCAATTTATAAAGTTGTTCCTTGGTGATGATCTCGTGATCCATTTTCCTTTTCCTCCGCTTTGTTCTTTCCGAGTAACGATGCCATGGTTTCTCCAAGTTCAACTTTGGCGGAGTCATCCAGGTGCCCATAGGTGTCCATTGTAGTTGTGATGCTGCTATGCCCCATCCACATCTGTACCTGTTTCATGCCTGCCTTGTGCGCAATCAGCATGGAGGCGCAGGAATGGCGCAGGTCGTGGAAGCGGATGCGCGGCAATCCGTTCTTTTTCAGCATTTTCGGGAAGCGCTCGCTGATATAGTTTGGACGGATGAGATTGCCGAGCGGATCGACGCAGACCATATCGAGGTATTCCTTGGTGTAATCCCGACGGTAAAGGCGGCGGTAAGTATCCTGCAGTTCCCGGTGTTCCCGCAGGATGTTTTCCACCTCCGGCAGGAGCGGAAGCGCACGCTTGGAGGATTTGGTTTTCATTTCATCGGTGATAACGGTCTGTAATTTTCCGTTTTCCTTGACTTCGCTTGCCTTGTTGCGGATATAAATCCGTTTATTTTCAAAATCAATATTGCTCCACCTCAGCCCCACGACCTCACTACGCCGCAAACCGTAATAAGCGGCAAGGATGACCGGGAGGAAGAGACGCTCACCTTTGGAGGCTTCCATCAGCAGTTGCACCTGCTCCGGGGTGTAGTAGCAGGCACTGTATTTTTTCGGCTTGGGACGGTCCACCTTATCAAACGGATTGGATAATAAGATCTCCTGCCGCACCGCCCATCCGCAGGCATCGTGCAGGAGATTGTGATACTCCAGCACCGTCTTTTCCTTGCACCCGTCGGCGCGGATGGAGGCGTAAAATTCCTGAATCCGCACCGGGGTGATGTCCTTCAGCGTCAGCTTGTCTCCGAAAAAGGTGCGTATCCGCCGTTCGATCAGCTCCTCATAGCCGTCGTAGGTCGATTTCTGCACATTCGGTTTCTTGACATTGACAAGCCAGCTCTGCAGAAATTCAAGGAAGGGACAATCCTCGGGGGAAAGGATGCCGCGACATTCCTTTTCGTATTGCTCCGTAAAGGCGGCAATCGCATCCCGCAGTGCCGTCTTCACGACGGATTTTTTCGCATCCGGTGTAAGATTCAACCCGATCCACTTGTATTTCCTCTTCTTTGTGATTGGATCCCCGTACCCGATCACGGCATAAAGCTTTCCGTTCTTCTCCTGCACACTGCCTGAGAGCGCCGTTTCTTTTTTCATTCAGCATACCTCCTTTGCTTTGGCAAAACACAACATATCACTTTTCTTGTCACAAGTCCAGCCCTTAGGGTTCGAAGTTACAGAACCAACACACTTTTTGTAACCGCCGGGTGTGCGTCGATCCATGATATATTCCATCACGGTGGTTTTGGCAACGCGGTATTCGCGTCCGACCTTTACCCCGTAAATACTGCCCTCCCGCACAAGGCGGGAGGCAAGTTTTGTACTGATGCCAAGGGCATTTGCTACATCGCGCAGTGTCATAGAGTCAGGATAGTTTGCAAAAATATTTTTGTTACCGGTCATTCAACATCCTCTCTTTCTTACATAAACAGACCAAAGGTGTTCTCTTCGCTTTCCGTTTCGTCGGAATTCTCGTCGCAGTCGGGATCAAGCGCAGACAAAAGACCGATGGCGGAGCCGACGACCACACCGATCGCATTGCCGTTCTCACGGGCTTCCCGTTCGCGTTTTTCTTCTTCGCTTTCCTCGGAATCCCCGTCGTTCAGAATTGAAACAGCGGAAGCAATCCCTGCAAGATCACCAATATCAGAATGAGCAGGCTTGGCAGGGCGAACAGAATGTTGAGCACCCATCGGGTGATGAGATCCCGGCGATTGAATTTTTCTATCTGCAAAGAAGTCCGGTCGATCAGATTCCCAACCTGTTGTTCTTTGTCGCGGAGCAGTGTTTTCATCTCCTTCTGCAAACTTTCTATCGTCTGCCAATCCTTCCGGTGTCGGGTTTCCATCTCTTTGAGTGTCTCCTGCATCTGCGCTGTCTGCCTGGCGAGTGCCAAAGCCATAGCCTGCATCTGCAAAATCGTTTCCCGCAGGCTGTCGATCTGCTCGTTCCCTGGTACCGTTTCTTCCGGAAGCGGCACCGGCATATTCCGTTTCATCAGCTCTTCGGGCGAAAGCCTTGCGCAGGTTCTGTCGGATGATGAATTCATATTCCATGTTCTCCTTTAAGAATTTTTCGTCGTGTAATTTGTTGTCACGACATTTGCGGTAACTGCCATCCTTGCATTTCCCGTCACGGTAACAGGTGTAGGTAATCTGTTTTCTGCCGTCCTCCCACCGCACGCCGTAGCCCTGCAGACGCATGGCCTCGATAAAATCTTCGCGTGACAGACTGCGCGCCATGGCAAGTGTGATCGCACCGCAGAGACGAAACTTCCAGCTCTCCCCTTGAATTGCTTTGCGATATTCCCCGTTGCCGATACCGTGAACCTTGGTTTTTCGATAGGGCGGCAGCGTGGCGATTCCGTGGGAGCGGCAGATTTCGTCGCTGATAGCGCGGAGCTTTTTCAGATTGTCCGGGGATTCATGCAGCTTCTTTCCCGTGTCCGGATGCACCGTGTTCACGATCATATGCGAGTGAATGTGCGCCCGGTCGATATGGGTGGCAATCAGAACTTCATAGCCCGTCCAGGCTTTTGCGGCAAACTCTCCGGCAATTTCGTTTGCCTGCAACGGAGTAATATTTTCGTCCGGCGAAAAGGATTGCACATAGTGGCGGAAAAGAAGTCCGTCCGTTTTTCCCCATGATGCCTTGGTTGCCATAAACTGATTGTAGGCGATTGAGGGAACGCAGTTCTGACCCGTGACAGAAAAAATCTCTTCTCGAATCTTGGTTTTGGATGGCTGCAGGCAATATCCTATGACATTGCGCATGACGGACGGGCGAAAATCGGTGCCGCTTTTATACCGATCAGCTTCAGAATCGGCAACGGCATCCTCCTTTCGATGCAGGGCGATTCGCATCAGTGCCACATGAATCTCGCCCAGTGCCTCGGTGAGATCCTGCAGTCCGATCACACGAGCGGCGCCTGCGTTTGCAAGTTTTGTGAGTTGGTTGACATTGTTTCCGATCCGGCGCAGTTCGGTAAGGATCGGCTTCAGATCTTCCATCAGCGTAATTTCCTTACCGAGTGCGGCAGTAACCAAAAAATCCGTGCGGGATAGTTTTGCTTTTGCCGCCTTGCGGTCGATGATTTCCAGTTCCTTTTCCGTTACACGGATGGGAATATTTTTGTTTCGGATTCTCAAAGAATCACTCCTCTCCTGTTGTTTTTTAATAGGGGTGCGGGCTTAGCCCGCATAAAATGTGCGGGGCGGAAAGCCACGCGCTCTGCTCGCCACGGCAAAAGCCGTGAAAAAAACGGAAAGCCGTTCATGTGTCAGGGACGCAAGGGACGGAAGGAACGCAGGTTTCACACACCGTGTTTCGTGCGTCACTTGAGTCACTTTGCGTCACATCGGGTAATGCGGAAGGAAGGTAATGCACGAATAAGTAGCGTTGTCCGTTGCTCCGTTTGCTCTGAAACCTTACACCATTCTCGGCAAGGAGGCGCTGGCTGCGATTCATCATCTGCTTGAGCGCTTTGGGAGATAGGTGGGTTCCGGCGTAGGCGTTGTAGCGTTCGGCAAACTCCGAGTTGTCGCCACGGTATTCTTTTTCTGCCCTCATAAATTCCGACAGCAAAGAAAGTTCGGGCGGGAGCAGAATCTCCGGCGCGTCAAGGCTGTCCTTCATCAACGACCAGATGCAGGTCTTGGAATCGAAATGCAGTTCGATCCTTCGCGAAGGGATGTCCCTCCCCGTGCATTCCAGAACGCCGTCGGCTTGTCCCCTCTGCGCATGATCCAAAACAAACACTGCGTCCACCGCACCCGAAATGCCCGTTGAACCGGAGATCTTGTTCAGCGGATCGCTGTCTCCCATTTTGCGCAGATGGTGAATCAGCAGAATCGTCAGATTCAACTCGTCGGCAAGGCGCTTGACCTGTCGTACTTCCTCGTAATCGCTTGCATACGAGGTATCGTTTCCCGGCTTGCGGATGATCTGAAAGGTATCGATGATAATAAGCGCAAGGTCGGGGTGTTCTTTTTTGAAGTTCATCAGCTGCGGAATCAGCCCGTCATTCAACGAATCGGCTTCAAAGGACAGAAAGAGATTTCCCGCGCCCTCGTCGGTGATGGCATTCAGGCGGTCGTGGATGCGCCCGTTGCCGTCTTCCAGGCAGAGATAGAGAACTGTGCCCGGATGGACTTTCAGCCCCCACAGCGCCTCTCCTTTGGCGACATGCAGGGCAAGGTCGAGTGCCATCCACGACTTGCCGATCTTTGGTGCCCCGGCTAACATACACAACCCCTGCGGGAGCAGCGTTTCCACGCAGAATCTGCGTTCCGTAAATTCGGAATTCATTAAGGATTCGCTGTCGATGACAGCAAGAGGTTTTACATTTTTCATGTTTTTCCTTTCGTTTTTCACCGTTGGTACCACTTTGATACCAACGGTGAATCTGGTTTTCTCACCGTTGTTCTCATTTTGAGAACAACGGTAGCGGTTCTCTTTTTGGCGTACTGCGGAGTATCTCGCAGGATCTGTTCCGTGTCTGTTTACAAGGAACCGAGAATCACAAATGCATTCGCGGGTATCCATTCAACCCGAAATCGCATCTTCTGCCTGCCGGCAGACCGCACCGAATGCGGGAGTATCATTATTCGCTCCGATCCTGTCATCGCCGCTCCCGCCATCCTGTTTCCGGCAGGATCCGAAACCGTGATGAATCGCTCGGCGGCAAGAGGCGTCGACTTTCCTCTTGCCGTGTCGTGGCGCTCACGTTCGGGGGCTTGCCCTTTCGGGCGGACCGGGGAGTTCCCTCGGCAGTACGCTATTCGGTTGTCAAAGAGCGGAGGAGGAAAATATGCCTTCACTTCTATTGGCAAAATAATCGGTGCTTCTGAACCGGTCTGGAGAAGATCTCGCAAAAATTCCCCTCACCCTGTATTCCACACTTTTTTTGCGCTTGAGTGTACCAAAAACGCATTGTTTTCAAATTCGTTACAATTGGGCATCGGTCAGCATCGCAAAGGGCAAAAAGAAAAGCGCCCAACCGAGATTGGTTGAGCGCAAAAAGGCGATGTTCCGTTTCTGCCCCGTCCTGTTTGATATAATATAATCAAAAAAGAGCAGTGAGTGGAGGCAAGCGAATTATGTCAATTTACAAGGGGATTTTTTGGTACAACCCGAACGAGCATACGCTGATTACGAAGAAAGTAGCGTGCAATGCATACGGCACCGCAACCGAGGCGGTGGAGTATTCCTCGAAATCGGGAAATAATTTTAACCATAGAATCGAGTGGGAAAAGCTACCGAAAAGCATCACGGGCGGGCATCCCTACAACTATTATCCCCGCGGACGCGTGGAGGTAAAGCGCGAAGTCATGACGCTTTACCTTCACCCGGTTCTGCGAACATTTGAAATTGAGAACCTGATCGGAGAAGAGTTTGGTTTCGTCGGAGGTGGCATACTTGTTCGTGAAGTGGCGGACGGTTCGTCACATTATGCCTATCAGATGGACTATCCGCTGAAACGATGCAATGTCTGCGGCAAGGCATTTGATCTTTGGGACAATCAGGAGGATTTCGTCTTTGATTATCATATCGGTTACGGCTCCAGACACGACATGGAGCGGATTCAGTTGCATCTCTGCTGCGATTGCTTTGATAAAACCTTGGATTGGCTCCTGCCGCAGTGCAAGATCAATCCGATGTCGCCATATCGCTGACGATCGGACTATAAATAAAAAAATACCCCTGCCAATAGCGGTCGCATATGCGGTCGTCATTGGCAGGGTATCGTTATAAAATGTGTGTTGTGATGAATTTTCTATATTGTTCTAACGTTAAAAATCGTATTGCCTCCTCCCGACCCCGCAAAAATAGGGTAACGGGCTTTCCGAGCGAGAGCAGGTGGTGGATATCCAGATAGGTCCCCTTGCTTTTGCCGTCCCAGATCATGAGTCCTTCCGTTGCCTCACACGCCATGGCAATGTCTTTTTGCCGGTAAAAGTCGCGCCCCCGAAAGCCCTCTGCCGGAACGGCAACAACCGGGAGGCCACACGGATTGTTCCGAACTCTCCCTTCCGAGGCATACACTTTTATATCTGCTCCTTGGGACGCAAGGAAAACCTGCGCCGCACGATCCACACCAAAGCTGTCGCCGACGATAAACCGGACATCTCCCTCTGGAAGTTTGGCATCAAGGAATTCCATCGCACCGCGAGGCAACGCCTTAATGGTTTTGGATCCTCCGATAAAAATGATTTTCATAATAGTATGCTCCTTTTTGCTACACCTTCGGCAACTCTCCCGCTTCCTCTGTAAATTTGCCCGGCTTTTGCAGGTCTATATACAGATCCGAGGTATAATCCTCGCCGAAGAATTGGTGGAGATAAAGGTAATAGTTCTGTTCCTTCTCCATGGAAAACATATTGGTCTTGATGGTCGGGACAGTCCCCCAAAACGGGTGTCCCTCGTCTCCGTACAGGCGGAACTGCCCGTCATCATAGGTGAAGAAAACCACGCCGTTATCGCGCTCCCGCTCCAACTCCGGGGTGACATCTTCGCCGTCAAACATGCGATGAAACAAATCCCGGATATACAAATGTCGGGATTTTTCCGGGCTGACATGCTGCGCGTCTTCCGGCGGATCATCAATAGTATCATCCCAAAAGTATTTGCCGTAGTTGTTCAGATACCCGCACCCGTCAAACAGATTGTTCTTGGAATAGGCGTAGTGTTTCAGAGCCTTCCGCAGTGCTACCCGCGCCTCTGCAAAGGTATCAAAGGCGAAAATGCTTGTTCTGAGACTCCCGGCATCGCGGCAATATTCCGGGAGAGATGTTTTGATGGACAATATCCAGATGGTTCTTTGCAAGATTTTCTCCTTTTGGTGTTTTATTGCTCACAGTTCTGAAGGAGCATATGCGCCCGGGCGAAATCCTTCTTTTGGAGGTCCTCCTTGCGGATGCAGAAATCAATCAGCCCCATGCACCCGAAATCCACTCCATCCGAAAAAGACGGAAACTGCGCAAGGAGCACCCAATCGTCTGGATCGGGTGAAGAGTAGAAGCCTTCTTCCAACAGGGTGTCCATGGAGAACGTTTTTTCGTACAGCTTTGCTACCGTATCGAGAACTGAGTCCGGGAAATCCAGAGAATCCGGTGCCCCAAGCAGGTGACAGCAGCTTGCGGGGAGGTCGGCAAAGGCATTTCCGTCCTCGTCGTACTCCTTTTCCACCGAAATGCCGAACTGTGCCGCCACTTCGGCAACTTCATGCAAGCTGTGATTGCCCCAGATATGGCTGTACGCCATCTCTCCGTCGGGGGTAGCGGTAAAGAACGCATTGTCCATGGTATTCTGCGCCCGAAAGGACAGCGCCGATTCGGGAATCCGGTATTCTTCCCGCAATTCTTTCGGAAAATCGCGGATTTCAAGCGATTCTTCGGGATCGTCCGTGTAAAATACGCGGGCAAACCCCTCTCCTGCCATTTTACCCTGCCGACTCGCCGGCTCATAGAAAAAGTACAGCATTCCCGTGTACGGAAGTCGGTTCTGCGTGTCGAACGGCGCGGTTTCGGCAAGGTTCATCTGCGCAAGGAAGGCAAGCGGGCGGGTTGCCTTCTCGCCGCTCTCAATATCGGTTTCACTGTAATAGGGCCACACAAAATCCGACGGGACAAAAGGCTTGCCGCCAAAATGCGAAGCGGACGGACGTTTGGCAGGTCTGCCTGACGGTTTTATGCCGATTGCGGGAACGATATGGTCACGGAAATTGTGCTCCATATCGATTTTTTGGGGGGAAACCTTGTCGCGGAGGTGCAGCAGTTCTGCGTATTCCACTTTTTCCCGCATGCGATCGGCTGCAATATCCGCCCTTGCGATACGATCAAAGGTAAACAGCTCGTCGAGCCTGATTTCTCCCTTTACATAAGCGGAGACGGCGCAGAGCATCCGATCCTCTGCGGGGAGTTCCCCGGAAAAGCGGTCGAGATCAAGGACAGAAGTGCCTATCTCATCCAGAAGAAGTACGCCGTCGTCCGCGTTATAGGTCAGCGCATAGGCGCGGTCGGGATAAACCTTTGCGGGCAAAAATCGGTCGGAGGCGGAAAGCTCGGTGCCTTTTCCGAGGTACACCGCCGGGCGATCGGTCGTGCAGGGGGCAATCGGGTAGATCAGTTCCCCCGCCGAGAAGGGCGACGGAAACGAAACGTCCATACTCCAAAACGCTCCGTCCGACCAGTTGGGCAAGCAGGTAATATCCATCACCTCAGCGTTCTCATTGAGGTCTGCGTAAATAGTGGTTTCCTCGTGTTCGGGGCGCGTCTCCTGGCGTATGACTCGGATTTCTGCCGGGCGCTCCGGGTTCAGGACATCTGCCCTGTCGAAATACCCAAGGTCGTCCCGGCAAGCGGCGCGGCAGGTGTCAAAGTCCGCAAAAACGGTATCAAAATGCTCCATGTCGTCAAAGCTGCGCCGACGAATGTTATAGGCGCTGAGAAGATAGGAATAAACGAAATTCTTGTCCGTGCGGAGAAATTCGTCCAAAGTTTTCTGCTTGGTGTCAATCCATTCCCACAAAAGGACATGAAAGCGGTTGTTTCCGTCCGTATACTCGTCAACCGGCAGTTCAAAATCTGGCGAGGTATTCAGCAGTTCCTGCATAGCGGCAAGCTTTTCGGTAAGGCTCCGTTTGCGGCTGTGCCGGACGACATAGGCACGCTCCAGTGGCGAAAGGGCGTAACCGGTCTTTCGCAAATGCTCACGCAGAGCGACGGAATCCATAAAATCAAGAATATCAGCCATTTTTTCTCCTTTCGGGCGCGGCAGTGCTTGCCCATGCCTCGGGGTAATGCAGTTCAAACCATTTGAGTCGGTACTTTTGCAGAGCAAATCGGTAGAGCCGCCCGCGATCCTCCGAAAAAGACGCGGCTTGCGGGTGCCGCTTGCAAAGCTCCATCCACTCGCGGAAAGAAGACGGGGCAGCTTCTGGCGGATTCGGAAAATCCTCTGCCAATGCCGACAGTACCTCGTGGTCATCAAAACTTATCTTTTCGGTTCGGATGCCGATTTTGCTTCTGAGGGCATCCAGGCGGTCAAGATCGGGATTGGTGAGAAAGTACACCTTTGACGCCTCATCCCACTCCGAAAAATCGAAGCCGACGGCGGTGCGCCCGTTGACGGTCGTAACGGGACCGAAGGTGTAGAGCGGCTCGTCCCGCATGGCGCAGAACAGCGTTTGGTAATACTGCACCTCACGCCTCCGACAGTATTTTTTTAAAATTGCCGCGCGTTCCTCCTCCGAAAACGGTTTGCCGCGCTTTTCTTCATATTCGGCAAGTCTGCGCCTGTCCCGTCCGAGCAGCGGATTTTGGTGGGTACAGCTCAGATGCAGAAGGAGGTTGCCGTTTTCCTTCAGATAGGCGGAAAGATCTTCGATTGCCGCTTTGCGGATGGCATTCGGTACCTCTACATATATTTCCGAGCCGTGCACCCCGTGACGCGGCTGTTCAGCCAGGGAAAACCCGTCCGCGAGCATTTCCGTGCCGCACTGCGGGCAAAGGTGCGGCGGCATTTCATACGGGAATTTGTCGGGATCGGCGAAAAAAATCGTATGCTTGCATGCGGGACAGCGATAGTGCGGCGGGAGCGGATTCAGCCGATGGATGCCGAGCAGGTAGGAGAGGAATCGAAGTCCCACCGACGGACCGTAAAGCGCTGCGGGGTGCCCGTTCATCCGACAAAACTGTGCAATGTGCCGCCAAATGAGATAGGTAGCGGCAAAAGGCGTGCCGCGCGTCAGCGCAAGCTCCTTTTCCAATCTCTTCGAAAGAAGGGACGGTGAATTTTTCCCGTAAAGTTTCCGCAGAGCATGGCGGGCGGCGGATTCCAACTGCCCATCGGCATATTCCATATACGGCAGGGCTTTTCCCTCCGGGAACGGGCAGATATTATCCGAAATCATATCCGCGAGCTTTCGGGAATTTGTTACAACAGTCTCATAAGCCTTTTCGGGGGAAAGACTGCCAAACGCTTCAAGCATTTCTTCCGTCGTGCGCAGATGCAGGTCATACCCGATGGGCGGCATCTCTTGATTTTTCAGATAATAGATGGCGTTTGCGATCTGCGTGTCCAGGCAGTCCGCATATTCGGCATACCCGACCGCGACCACCGGCTTATTCACCTTTTCGGCAAGCCCGACCACCCAGCGATTGATATGGGCAACTTTTGCCGCTCCTAACGTATTGTCAGCCCCGCAGAGCGGGTATAGTTCGATATAGTCGTAAAATTCCGCAATCCCAGCGCAGGTCGCCTCGTCTCTTGCATCCTCCAACGCCTCAAAGACTTCCCCGTTAACGCCGCCGGAACCGATCAGCAGATGAGCGCGGCATTCGGAAAGCTCCGCGCGGGTGACATAGGTGAAATGGTATGCGCCGCGTTCGATGGCGCGGGACATCAGTCGGTACAGCTCGTAAAGCCCCTCTTCGTCGCGTGCGAGAAGCGTCACCCGATGCCAATCCGAGACGCAATATACGTCGCTCTCGTCTGCCATAATCAGCTGTACTCCGTAAATGACTTTGATGCCGATTTCCCGTGCCGCGCGCGCCGCTGCAGGGAATGCCCGAACCGTGTCCATGTCCGTTATGGCAATTGCCGTGCATCCCGCCGCTTTGGCGCGGCGGATCATGTCCTCGGGGGAATCAAACGCATATCCACCCGAATCATATGTCATCGCGCAAAGCTCGGCGCGTTCAATCGACATACCCATATCTTCTGTTCCTCCTGCTCTTTGTGGTTTGAAGACAGTATAACAGATGCATTGTGGCAAAAAAGGAACAGCACAGACCTTTCTTAAGTCCGGTGTTCCTTTTTTGGCAGTGCGCTGATGCTATAATACTTATATTCTGTTCAAAGGAGCTTATGATGAACCTTCAGATTTGTTCCCGTGCGGCGTTGGAAGACATGCTTGCACACGGGCTGCCGCAAAATGCGGCGATTATCAGTTTTTGTGACCCCGTAGGCGTCGGTCGCCATCGGCATGACGGATATGCCCCGATTGATTTTCGCGGAAAGTGCGACCGCGTGATGCAGATTGCCGCACGCGATCTTGACCCGGAGGCACTGCCGAAGTTCGGGCTTTCGGTAGAGGAGTATCTCCCGGAAGCCGCCGAGTTGGCGGATTTTATCCTGCAAGCAGTCGCGGACGGATGCCCGATTATCTGCCAATGCGAGTACGGACAGAGCAGAAGCGCCGCCTGCGCCGCGGCAATTTTGCAATACTTTGAGGGGCGCGGAATCGATATTTTTGCCGATTACCGCTACTACCCGAATCAGTTAGTCTATCATAAGGTCTATGACATGCTGAAAAAGAGGGCAAGGATCAAACAATAAACCAAAGGAGAAGCACACCATGTTTTTTATTACATGCTTTGAAAAATGCGAAAAAGATGTTGTAACGGGAATGCCCGATGTGGGCGACATGCGAACGGTGGGATATTACGAAGACCTTGAAATCTGCAAGCGCGCACTTCACGAAAACCGGTGCGACATACATGAATTTTTGTATGAATATGCTGTGGTGGAATGCATTGAACCGGGAATCTATTCGAGAGCGAAGGAAATCGAATGGTTTCAATGGGACAACGAAAAAGGAGGATTCTTTGAGATTCCAAAACCTCAATGCACCTACGGTTGCTGCAATTACGCGCTGGGTTAATACTGCTTCTTTGCACCGATTCAAGACTTCTTGCGAGCACTCGTTCAAGCTGTTTTGTAATCTATTTGTAAAGCGGCCATACGACAAATTCTGTTTGCAATACTGTTGCGGCGGAGCCGGCTACAAATTTGCGTATTTCTGTTTGCTCAGACATATAATCATCGTAATCGTTTAAATTGCTCCAAGTATAATTCCGCTGCGATTTTATATTTTTTCTGAATCGGATGTCATCCGCAAAACGTAAAATGTAACTATCCAGCGGCATGTGGCAATAGGTAAAATAGTTTTCATATTGGTTTACATTAAAAGATCCGGGGTTTTTGCTCAGGCAAGTATATAAATCTTTCATCAGCATATTCAGAAACTTCTGGGCATTGCCTATTGTAAAACCGTATTTGTTTTTGAATTTATCTTGGGATGCTTTGCGATATGCCGAATAATTTTGAAAATATTTGTGGCAATCGGACAGATTCGTACAAATCTCTTTGTGCCAATTATCATAATCAGCTTGGGAGGCAAAAGGCATTCCGCTTAAATAGTTTTTCACTTCTTCTTTTACATATTGTTTGGCATCGGAAATCTCCTCCTCATAATTGCTGATTTTCAAATAAGCACCTGCGCCCATGAGTACGGCATCGTCCCATGCACGATATCCGTTAATGCAAAAATTAATTAACCCATCAAGATTTTCCACATCATTTAGCAAATCGAGTCTTTGGGCACCGCCTTTCTGCTTGGCGTTCGGATAATAGTTATTGATTTCATCGTTTATTGCTGCTTGTGTTACCTGTCCCATTCCTGTAAATAGAGGATTCGGATATTTCATAATCGTTTCCTTTCGATATTGATTTGTAAAATGAGAAAAATATGAAAAGCATTTTTATCTGCGCCGGCACACCGCGGCGGGAAGCGGAACTGACGGTCAGTTGCCCAATTCCGGTGTGGATTTCCTCCTTACCGCTGTACGGACGGAAAGCAGCAGATTTCCGTCGTCATGAAGCCGCACGATATGGGTAAGAGACGGTTTAGTGCTCCCGAAAACCTCTTCGTAGCAGTGTTTTTCACCGCCATCCTTGGGGGTGTAACAAACAAGCGCCCTATCCGTCAGTCCGGCAGATTCGAGAAGTTCCAAAATTTTGTCGGTCGAGCGCTTGTCCCCGCCTTTGTTGATAATCAGGCATTGGTCGCGCCGGATAACGGATTCTTTTCCCCAATGGCAAAGATCCACTTCGTCCAGAATCAGTGCGTCGGGGTTGTGTTCCCACACGGCGCGGAAACAATGCGGTCTGCGTCGGTCAACGCATAGGCGTGCATCGCGTGACGGCGGAGAATGTCTTTTTCGTTCATGATTATGTACCTTTCGTTCTGTTTATTTTGAATTTATTTGTTTTGCATTTGAATGGTATAGCCGTTAGCGTCTTTCTGAATTTGATAGCCAAGCTCCCGCAAATGGGCAAGATGCGAACTTACGGTCTGACGCTTGATGGCTATGCCGTACTTTTGACGAATCGCATCGGAAATGTCTTGCATGTTCATCGGCGTTGACGAACGTTCAAACACATCAAGAATCAAAATCGGATAAACCGATGAACCCGGCTTCGTTGTCGGGGAAATGTGAAAAGACCCACCGACGGCATCAACAAGTTCGTACAATCCGTCTCCCGCATCGCGAATGACGCCAAGGGCGGTTAATGCTTCAATCCAGTGGGAAAGCGTCCGGATGTCAGCCGTGGTTTTGTTTGCAATGTCTTGGCGGCTCATCGGGCGGTCGCTGTTCTTAAGTATCGAAACAACGTCCAACAGTTCGGGCTGGAATATTTTGCAAAACTTTATACATGCCGAATTTACACGCGCTTTGCCGTGAAGGGGAAGCGTTTCCCCTTCAGACGGATCGAACTGGAAAATATATTTCGGGGCGTCATTGTCAAGAATAAACGTAATGTCTTCTTTAAGAAATTTTGAAAAGTCATCGATGTCCATTATGGGTTCCTCATAGCATTTCCCTTTTGTTTCTTCGGGGAAGATCAGATTTGTTACAATTCTCGGCAGCGCATTCTCGTCTTGTGTACTGATGCTACCCGTAGAAATCCAAATGCTCAATTCCGTATCTTCCTCGGGTTCGCTGTATTCGATGTCGTCAAAATCTTCGGTTTCTTCTTCCTCGGGCGTTTCGGGTTCCGGCATAGGGTAATCCCTTATATCGGTCGAGGGAATATCCTCTTCGCTCTTCGGAAAATTGGGATCTGTAAAATACCTCTCAAAAAAATTCCCTATGGCGTTACGGTAGTCCTTGTTGATTCCGCTTCGAATAGAAGCGACCACGTCGCTGACCTCAATTTCACGGATTTTTTCGCGTGCGGCTTTTTTTACCTCGGCAAAGCTATTGAACTCCATACCGTCTACATCCTTTACACCATCTGTCCATCTTACATCCCATAACATGACCCATTTGCTTTTCATGCTTTTTCCTCCGCTTTTGCTTTTTTGAGTTTTTAAATTTACAACACCAGTATACCAAGCCGTATCTCGGCAAAAATGGGACATGCATTACGTAAGCAAATAACGCTCCGCCAATTCCGCAAGGTCAAACCCATTTTTCGAGAAGTAATGATCCCGTCCGTCCGCGATTTCCAGGTGAATCCGCGGATTTTTCTTTTCCAGTACTTGAATCAGCTCGGCGTAACGATACGACGGATCAAGGGAGCCGTAAACAAAGGTTGCGGATTCACCAAAGAAGCGCAGAATTCCGGCTTTTGTCCGATGCCAATTCATCATGAGCGGGCCGTTGACAAGCACCATTCGCCGGATTTCGGGATGGTCCGCTCCGCACCGCGCCCCGATGAGAGCACCGTCCGAAAAGCCCATATAATAGACCTGAAATTTTTCAAACCCGCGCCCGGCGGCATATTCCCGGACAATCTGCATTGCGCCTTCCAGCGTTTTGTCCCCGTTTTGCGGATTGGAGGCGCAGAAGACGGTCCATCCGTGTGCGCGGTTAATGCGGTCTGCCAGATGCAGGTACTTGTCCTCATAGCCGCGATGAGAGCCGCCGTTTCCGGCTTTGACGAGCAGGATGGTGCTGTTTCCGTCCATTATGCCGTAATCTGTCACGATTTCGCCCGAAAACCGGCTTTGCAGGGTGCGGTCAAAATTGGTTCGGTTCGTCATAGAGGTTCTCCTTCTTATATTTCTATAAAAAGTATATCATATCGGAAGTGCCTTTTTTGGTACATGGCGAGGAGGAGCGCTTTTATATCGCCCATATCGGGACAATCAGGTTATCCCGGTCAAATGCCCCGAACTGTTCCGCCATGCAGAGAACGGCTCCCGTGCCGATTTGCAGTGGCGATTTATCGATGACACCGAATGTGCGGATAATCCGCCTGTCCGGCGTGGCGGTTTTCTTGATCTCCAGCGGGCAGAGCTTGCCGTCGCCCTCCATGATGACATCAATTTCTTTGGCATCGCGGTCACGGTAAAAATAAAGGTAAGGCTCAAGCCCGGCATTCTGATAGCCTTTCATAATTTCGGAAACCGTGAAATTTTCAAGCAGTGCGCCGCTCATAGCGCCGCTTTCGGCAACATCCGGGGACGACCATTTTGTCAGATAGCAGACAAGCCCCGTGTCATAAAAATAGACCTTCGGTGTCTTGATGGTGCGTTTCAGCACATTATTTGAATACGGATGCAGAAGGAAAATGATGCCGAGCGTTTCCAGGATGTTGACCCACGCCTTGGCGGTCTGAATGTCGATCTCGGCGTCCTCGGCAAGCGCATTATAATTCAAAAGCTGTGAGGTCCTTGCGGCAACGGCGGTGATGAAACGATTGAATTTTAGTGCGTCTACCGTTCCCGAAATGTCCCGCACATCCCGCTCCACATAAGTGGAGAGATAAGAGGAGTAGTACATATTGCGGTCGGTATAGAGTCCCGAAACGATACCGGGCATGGAACCGCGCCAGATGCGCTCGAAAAGTTTTGGTGTATCAACAGGAGGCATCTTCCTGCACTCGTCAATCAAAGTTTCCATATTCGTAGTAAACGGAACGCAGTCTGCCCCCATAATCTCACGTTGCGATAGCGGCGACATGTGCAACAGCGCCACACGACCGGCAAGGGATTCCTGCACGCCGCGCATGAGGCGGAAAATCTGCGAACCTGTCATCCAAAAATCTCCGGGATTGTGGTGCTCATCAATGTGGATTTTGATATAAGTGAAAAGCTCCGGTGCGTACTGCACCTCGTCAATCAGTACCGGCGGCTTGTGAATCTGCAAGAAAAGCGCGGGATCGTTTTTCGCCATGTCGCGTGTGCTGAAATCGTCCAGTGAAACATACTCCCGCCCTTTGTTCTCCTTTTCGGCAAGCAAGCGGAGCATCGTCGTTTTTCCAGACTGGCGCGGGCCTGTCAGCAGAATTGCCGAATATGAGCCCGAAAGCTCCAGGATTTTCTTTTCCATGTGGCGTGTGATATAGTTCATAAACACCTCCGAAAGGATAAATTGCGGCTGATTTTAGTTATGATACTATTATAGCCGAAAAACGCGCAGATGTCAATAAATATCGGCAGATTTTTGAAAAGATTAAAAATCTGCCGATATTTATTTAGCTGACGCCGCCCGTTTTAGATTTGTTTTTCGGAAAAACGTGCAAAATCAAGGCTGAAAAACACGGAAAAATGTGTTTTTACCAAATTGCTCCATACGTGCTTTGGCCGCAACAGTGGACAGCCAACGGGAATAAAAATATGTGTCTTCTAATACTTTTTCTAATATTTCATTAGAAACCGCATTAGAAAGCGGATGCTTGCGGGGAAAAGATTTTGCGGCGGTTCGAACAGAAAAACGCCAAAATCCCCGTCAATACAGGGGTTTTGGCGTCACTTATCGTCTGTTAAGTTGCGGTAAAGTCCGGAGAGGCAAGAAATCTTGAAAACCGTTTGGGGGCAACCCCACAAGGGTTCGAATCCCTTCCTCTCCGCCATTTAGCGGCTAATAACCGCATAAAAAGCCGCAAGGAGTTTTCTTGCGGCTTTTCTTATATGGGGGGATGCTCTATGCTTACTTTGAACTTGGAATTTCAAGAAGAATATAAACGCCTTGACCGCTTATGCAGAGATTATCTGTCGAGCAGGGAAGGAGTTTCCGAATACATCAGACAAATGGAGTCAACGCCGTTCTGTAATCGCCGATATGTATTTACCTGGGAGGAAGACTACAAACAGCTGAAACACGTCCGATGGATTCGTAATCAGCTTGCACACGAAGTCGGATCATTGAACTCCGACATTTGCACAGAGGATGATCTGGATTGGGTTCAAAGTTTTTACAATAGGATTTTAAATGGTAGCGATCCGTTCACCATAATACGAGAAGCAAAGGCGGAAGAAGCACTTCGAGCAAAGCAACAAGCACAGGCAAGAAAGGCAACCGTCGCCGATCACCCAAAACCACCGCAACCCAAACCGTCCCTTTGGGACAGGCTGATTGCGGATATCAAAAAGTTCTTTTCATAAACACCGAAAGCACAGCCCCACCTTCATGGCAGGGCTGTTCCGTTTTTTATTCCTTATTCGAAAACATCAGAATCGTATTCATATGCCACGCGGATTTGTTGACGATCCCGAAGGCGATTTCGCTGACGAGGAAGTCGACGATGGCGGCTTTGGATATGATATACTTGCCGCTGATGCGGACGGCATCGATGTGCTTTTGCTGAATGTGGGACAGCACCATGCCTCGGCTGTAACCGATGATCTCTGCCGCGGTATCGATGTCATGGGCGTCGGCTGTATACCGGAGCCGCTTCTCCACGTGCGCTCGGAACGCCTCCTTGCAGTCGTCCGCAAGGGTGATATAGCACTCTGCGATGGTGACGGTGTCCACGGGCTGGCGGTTCAGCAACACCTCCCGCTTCCGGGGCTTGGCATTGAAGATCCCCACGGGGATCTCCTCTCGCCTTGCCTTTCTTTGCTTCTGCAGGTAAATTTCTACGTCCTCCAGGCGAATGATATATCTGTGGGTTGCGGTCGGACGAATGCGACACGGAATGATTCCGTTGTTCAGCATCCATGCCGCTTTCCTCTTACTGACATGGAGCATTTTATAGAGCTGCTCCAAGGATATTTCGCCCTCCCCCGGCATATCAGCTCACCTCGCTTTCGTCATCGGCAAGGAGCTTGCCGAGCTTCATCCCCGCCTCGCCCGTGGCGTTGACATCAAGGTGAGAATAAATATCTGCAGTAGTGAACATCAAATATCGTCACACTTTTTCATTTTCATTTGCTCCCCACGCGGCGATTTGCTCTGCGGAGGATTTTTTATCAATCAATTTGTAGTAGATATGAATCTCTCTTGGCGCCTTGCTGTACTTACCGGGGCATTCGTCGACGGTGATGAATTCGATCAGCTCCAGGCACATCTCACGGGTCAGCTCGGGAATTTCCATATAGGCTTTCAGCCTGCGGATGAATTCATCGGCGTTTGCCGCATCATCACGGATGGTCTGTGCTTTCTGCTCCAATGCGGTGATCGTTTCAGTGAGAGATTTCTTTTCAGCTTGGTATTTTTCCAGCAGGCTGATACAGACTTCTTCGGGAATCTTTTCCAGCACCTTGTCCTCGTAAACCGAGCCGATCAGCTTGTCCAGCTCGGCAAGCCTGCGCGTGGATTGCGCCAGCTTCCTTTTGTCGGCATTGGCTTCGGCAGTGTTCTGCTGTTCGTTACGGCTGAGGAATTCCTCTCTTGCACGCTTTTCATCGGCAAGTACAAGGCTCATCTTGGAGCGAACGTCCGCAAGAACAAGTTGGTTCAAAATCTTGATCTGAATATAGTGGCTTGTACAAGCTCTCTCCCCGAATTTGGAATACGCACCGCAGGTGAAGTTCTCACGGTGATAGGTACGAGGGTCTGTTCTCTTGTGTCGGGTGTTATTCCACTTGATATACATCTTGTTCCCGCAATCGGCGCAAAAGACGAGTCCGGACAGCGGATTGACATATCCCGTTTTGTTCTTTTTGCCTTGGCTGACCGACGCTTCCATCTCACGGCACCTGTCCCACAATTCCTGTGTCACAATGGCTTCATGCGTATTGTAAACCCATACCATATCCTCGGGATCACGCTTGATCTGCTTTTTGTTCTTGTAGGATACGTTGGTCGTTTTCAGCTGAACCATATGCCCGAGGTAAATTGGGTTAGTCAAAACCTGCTTCACTGTGGCACTTGACCATAAATGGTGAGACTTGCGTGTGTTCGGAATTCCGAACTTCTGCTCCTTATAGTCTCCCGGCGGAAGGATGCCCTCATTGTTGTAGGTCTGTGCAATATGGTTGGGACTGACGCCGGACGCCCGCATTTCAAACATTCTCCGCACATAAGCCGCCGCTTCGCTGTCAACGATGGGAAGCCGTTTATCATCGTCGCCCTTGATATAGCCGTAAGGTGCTTGATTGCTACGGTAGATCCCTTCCCTGGCATTGGCTTCAATGACCGCGCGGATCTTCTTTGATGTGTTGGCGGCATGCCATTCGTTGAATACATTCATGATCGGCGTCATGTCCATTCCCGTGTTTTCGGTAACAGCCGAATCCACATTGTCGCCGACGGCAATGAACCGGATATTGTAGGTCGGGAAC
>ENA-OROK01001554-OROK01001554.1-human-gut-metagenome-genome-assembly--contig:-NODE-1554-length-22013-cov-5.487431_pt1 | contig 22013 bp, 21 predicted proteins | sample MGYA00242127_ERZ509046 | MGnify/ENA primary metagenome ERZ509046 (study PRJEB26280, sample SAMEA2338728) | human gut metagenome | biome: human gut; feature: human-associated habitat; material: faeces... | reverse complement strand
CCCTCCGGCTGCGTAACAACGACTTCCTTGTTGGTGACCTGAGCGTTCTTCGGCTCGGTGTAGATGTTGGTGATAGTGATAGGATTCTTGGTGATGTCGGAAACAATATGCTCAGTCTCACCATCAGTGTACGTGAACCCTGCGCGGGTAACAGTCAGCACGTTGTTGCCTGCCGTGACTTCGACTTTCAGGGTGTAGGTCTTCTCATCGTAAGTCACACCGCGGATGCTGCCCGTGGTTTCCTTGACCGTGTAGGTGTATTCACCTGCTGCCGGGAAGACGAGGGTGCCGAGATTGGTGAAGTTTACGGTCGTGTTGTCAACAGAGCCAGCGGGAACCGTGGCTTCGCCGTTGGCAACTTCTTCGTTGCTTTCATCCTTGACAGTGACGTTGAACTTCATTTCTTCCTTCGTCTCTTCCGTACCACCTGTGAGACGAAGATTCTTGACGATTTTGCCCGTGGTGGGGTCCGGGTTAAGCGGGAGTTCGGCGGCGGTGAAGGTGTTTTCGATGGTGAAGGTGTCGTTCGGAGTGCCCATAAGGTCTGCGACCTGTTCAGGCTGGTCGGCCTCGCCGGGCTTAGTCACCTTAGCCGAAGTGATCGACAGAGCGCCGTTGCTTTCCGTGACTTCGATGGTCAGGGTGTAGATGGTCTCGTCGTACTGCATGCCCGCGACGGGTGCAGCGGGCTTGACTTCCTGCACAGTATAGGTGTAGGTGCCTTCCTTGTTGAAGGGCAGCTTGTCGTTCGCCCCGAAGAAGGACTTCGTGATGTTGTACTGGTCTTCCGTGCCGGTGACCTTGACCGGGGTCATGTCCGTAACCTTGCCGGTGAGCGAAGTAGTATTCGTATTAGGCGTAGCACCGGTGATCTTCAGCTCGAATTCCTTGCCAGCGGTCGGGACGTCGGCGGTGTTGGAGTTGAGGGTCTTCTGGAATTTGCCGGTGAGGGAGAACTCGGTCGCAGTGGGGTCACCCTCCGTGATGGTCAGTGTGCCGGTTTCATACGTGACCTTATAGTTGTTCTGGTACGGTTTGCCGGCCGGCGTGATGGTCGTATGATCGCCGACAGTGTTATTATCTGCGTCTGTACGGGAGATGGTGTAGGTCAGTTTCTGCGCGGCGTCCTCGCCGTTGACCATACCCTCCACTGTTGCATCAAAATCGGGATCTGGTTCTGTGGCCTTTTTGCTCTTATTGTTTGCCGTTACCTTTGCTTCTGCATAGTTGATCTTGAACTTTGCATTTGTGTTGGTAGAGTTCGAAGCGTTCGAGCCTTTCGCTGCGTCCTTGAAGGTGATGGTAACGGGGTACTCATACGCTTCGGTGACACCGTCCTTGTTGTCATCCTTCACGTCTGCGCTGGTCGTCGGTCTGGTCGCGGCAGACCATGTGCCGGTGGTCTGACCTGCCTTTATCTTGTAGGTATAGTCCGTACCACCGACTGTCACCTTGACCTCGATATCGACGAACTTGTTCTTCGTGCCGTCCGCAAGGCTGTTTGCCTTCGAGGCAACATTGCCAAGGATATCAAAGCCGGTACCGTCGTAGGGCTTTTCGGTTTCCTGCGCGAAAATATCAGCAGGTGCAGAAATCTTTACGAGCACCTCGGGGTCAGAAACCTTGATGATTTCCAAGCCATCCTTATCTGCGATGCCTGCACCATCGTTCGTCGGCTGCGTACCACCGTAGTTGTTGTGCTTAATAGTGAATTCGATGATGAGCTTCTGGCCGTGCGCTTTGCCATCCTGATCAACACCGCACCAGTTGTCAGAGAAGTCAAAACCAGTAACTGTGACCGTGTTATTCTTATACTTGGCTGTTACGCCTGCAGGCGCAGTGGTGGCGGCTTCAAACGATCCATCGGCCTTATAGTTCGCAACCGTCAGCGTGATACCCTGCGCATTTGCCGGGATAGCGAAGTTGCCGGGAATCTTATCAATAATCAGTGCTTCTTCGCCGAGCGTGGTCGTGTCGGTGCTGATTTCTTCGTTGATCGTTTCAAAAACGTCGCTGAGCGCACCGGCGCTGGAGGCTGCAAGGTAAAAACTCTTATTTTCGCCGAGGTTTTCATTGATCGAACCAGTCACAGTCATGCTCGTTGCTCCCGGATAGTTGGAAGAAACAAGGTGCATGAAGCGGTTAGAATTAGAGGCTTTGGCTTTATTCCTATCAACGCTCCAGTCGTTAGGTTCCGGATAATACGTCGGAAGTGTAGCCGGATTGCCAATCGCCGCACCGTCAAAGATACCGATGGTGTAGACGGCAGCCTTGTGCTTTTCGATCGCTGTTTTTGCATAAGAGATTGCGCTGTTTGCTGTCGAATGGCTGTCACCATATGCATCCCACTCGCCATTCTGGCCGGGACCGCCATCCGTGAAGACGATCATCACGCGGGCCCGGGTTCCAGCTTCAAATTGATTTGCGTTGAAGATACTATTTGCCGTCTGAATGCCTTCATCGATATAGGTGGAGCCGTTCGCCTGTAAGCCGTTAATCACACCCGTCAGACTATTCTTATTTTCAGCAGTATTCACCGTAACAAATGCACCGTTTGCCTGTTTGTTGCCAGACCTGATTTGTGCATTATAAGAATATGTAACGACCGCAATGCGGTGATCCAACTTGTATTGAACCGCCTCGCCATATACTGCATTGATAAAACTATTCGCTGCATCTTTCAGCGCTTTGTTTTTTGAAACCGTCGTGGTCGTGTACTTGCGGTAGAGATTCAAATAAGGTTTTTTATACTTGCCCGAAGAACGCCCGATCAGTACGTCCTGTCCGGCAGAATTTTTATATGTATAAACATACTCTTTACCGTTTACTGTAACTGTAACCTGATAAAAGTTTCCGTTAATATCTTTGAAGAAAAGGTTTCCACTATCCGCCCAATCTTTATACTTTTTATTCCTTTTATCCCGATGAAGTTCATATTGCGTTGATTCGGTCGTCGTGAAATCTTCTTCCATCGAACCAGACTCATCCAAAACAAGCACGATATCCAGAGGAATCTTTGTCTCGTCGATAACTGTCTTGCCAGTCGCCCACGCTTCAAGCTTAACCTTATAGTTATCGCCGTCTTCCGTGACTGTCTTAACGAGATTCAGGTTGTCCTGATGTGTTTCCTCGGTCTTGGACACCGAAGTCTCCGTCGTGGCAGCCAGCGCTACCGTCGGGAGCAGGCCGACGGTCAGGATCAGCGCCAACAACAGGGCTATGATTCGTTTCATCATTTTTTCTTCTCTCCTTATGTATGGTTCAATTTTTTTGTTTTCTTCTTTCGTTTTTCTATGTGCAACGGCCGGGGGGCCGGGGTTTAGGGGGAAGGGTGCAATCGGGGGACGACCTCTCAGTCGCCTGCGGCGACAGCTCCCCTTCGCAAGGGGAGCCAAGGGGCCTACAGGAATTTCCTTCTGCAGTTCCTGCAGAAGGAAAAAAGAGGGTACCCTCTTTTGGCAGTTCATGGGGCGGATGATGTAGCAAATACTACCTGCGCGCTTATTCTAGCACAGTTGGCTGTCAAGCGCAAGAAGTTTTACTGGAATTTAACATTTTTTGATTTCTCATGGTATATGAGCCACGGCGTTTGAGCCATTGTAGCACATTTGGGGGAAAAATGCAATAGGTTCACAAGATTTATGATTTTTTTCAGGAATGTCGAAAAAAATTACAGGCGGCCCGGGGGGGGCCGCCTGCGGTTTTTAATCGCCTTCGATCATGCGGTAGCCGACGCCGGATTCGGTGAAGATGTAGGCGGGCTGGGCGGGGTTTTTTTCGATCTTGCGGCGGATGTTTGCCATATTGACGCGCAGAATCTGGTTATCGCTGCGGGCGCTGGGGCCCCAGAGCTCCTTGATGAGATAATCATATGTCAGGACCTTGCCCGCGTGCAGGCCGAGCAGCGCAACCAGCTTATATTCGTTCTGCGTGAGATTGGCGTCGCGGCCCGCGATATAAACGCGGTGCTTATCGTAGTCGATGGTCAGCTCTCCGGCGGTGAACACGCCGGAATTGGCGACGGCGGCTGCGCCTTCCGGCGTCCGGGTGTGGCGGACGGCGGCGCGGATGCGCGCAAGCAGCTCCTCCGTGCCGAAGGGCTTGGTCAGATAATCGTCCGCGCCTGCGTCGAGGGCTTCGACCTTGTCGCGCTCGTGGCTGCGGGCGGAGACGACCAGAATGGGGACCTTCGACCATTTCCGGACGTTTCTCAGGATCGTCATGCCGTCCATATCCGGCAGGCCGAGGTCGAGAATGATGATATCCGGACAGTGCGATGCGATCATGGTATTCGCCATCGCACCCGTGCCGGCCATAAGCACGTCGTAGCCGTTTGCCGTCAGGATCGCCTGCATAAAGCTGCGGATGGTCCGCTCGTCCTCGACCAGAAGAACCTTATCTCTGATGTTCATGGCTGTTTTCCTCCAATGGCAATGAAAATTGCAGCAGAGCGCCGCCTTTTTTCCGGTTTTCCGCACGCATCGTACCGCCGTGCGCCTGCACGATGGACATACATACAGACAGGCCGATGCCCATATTGCGCCGCTGGTCGGAGATCTCCTCCTGATCGCGGGTGAGATAGCCATCGAACAGGTGCGGCAGAAGCTCCTTCTCGATGCCGCAGCCGTTGTCCGCGACCTCGAAAACAGCAAGGCCGCCGGCGCTCGACAAGCGCAGCTCGATCCTTGTGGTCGTTTTGCCATGCTGGACGGCATTTTCCATCAGATTGATCAGCACCTGCTCAATGAGAATGATATCCATCGGGATCATAAGCAGCGTATCGGGCGCGGTGATGCTGACCTCGACCGCGGGATAGTGCCGCTTGAATTTCATGGAGGCTGCGCCGAGAACCTCTTCTCCCGCCTCCAGCTCCTTTTTGATATTCGAAGCGCCGGACATACGCGTGACGCACGGCAGATTTTCCACCACGCCGATGAGCCAGTTGGATTCGTCGCGCATATTTTCCAGCAGATCTCTGCTGGTTTCCGGTGAGATCTGACTGCCGTTTTCCAGAATCGCGTCGATGCCGCCGACGATGGCGGTCAGGGGCGTACGGATATCGTGAGAGACGGCCCGCAGGAGATTGCCGCGCATTTTTTCTCTTTCCGCTTCCGCACGGAGCTTTTCCTGCTGCTTGATCTGGGTGGTCAGCGTGCCGACCACGACGGAGACGGCCAGCATGACAAGGAAGGTCAGCGGATAGCCGGAAATGGTAAAATTGAGCTGCATATAGGGGTATGTAAAGATCCAGTTCACGCCGACGACGCCGATCACCGAAGCAAGCAGGCCAAACAGGTACCCGTCGGTGAAACGCGAGACGAGCACGACCGCGCATTCGAAGATCAGCGCGACATACACGTCGGATGAGTCGATCATCCGCAGCAGCGCGCACAGCAGCCCCGCCGCTGCCAGAATGCCGACGCACACGGCACAGTCGCGCCAGGAAAACAGGAATATCTGCCGCAGCCGCCCGCGTAAGGTCTGATCCTTTGTATTTCGTGTCATATCCATCGATCCTCACCCAGTATATAATAGCATAAAAGAAAACAGCCGGTATGTTAAGGGTCTGTTAAGAAGCGGAAAACGCATGCACCAGCGGCTTCCCCGGTGGAGAGGCCGCTGGGTGCTGCGCTAAAATCAGTCAGATCACATATTCATCCGCTGCGTCGGCGGTGGCCAGGGTGGAGAGGGGGATGGCGTCGAGACAGGCGGCGATTTGTTTGTCGAGCCGGTTCCAGACGGTGGACAGGCCGGAGGATACCTCGCAGCGCGTCAGCTGTACGTTCGTGCCGAGGCAGGACAGGGAGCCGTCCGCCGCGCGGATGATCTCGCCGATGGAATAGTCGGACGGTTCGCGCGTCAGGCGGTAGCCGCCGCCTTTGCCGTGCGTTCCTTCGACCAGTCCCTGCTCCGTCAGCGTGCGCAGGATGCGCTCAAGATATTTCTGCGACAGTTCCTGCCGCTCGGCAATCTGCCGCGCAGGGACGAAGCCGCCGCGATGCTCCGCCAGATCCAGCAGAATCAGAACAGCATAGCGGCCCATGGATGAAATCAGCATGCGGCATCCTCCCTTGCAATGATGCCGCCGCCAAGAACCATATCGCCGTCATAGAGCACGGCGGACTGGCCCGGCGTGATGGCGCGCAGCGGCTCGTCGAAGACGAGGCGCACACCGTGTACCCCTGCCGGATAGACCGTGCAGGGCTGCTCCGGCTGACGGTAGCGCGTTTTCGCGCTGCACCGGAACGGAAGCGCGGGCGCTTCACCGGAGATCCAGTGCATGCCGGGAACGAAGCACTCTCTTGTAAACAGCGCCTCGTTCGGGCCGACGACGACGGCGTTCTGCTCTGGAAGAATCCTCACGACATAAATCTTGCCGTCTGACGGCATACGAAGCCCGCGGCGCTGACCGACGGTGTAGTGGATAATGCCGCGGTGCGTGCCGATAACATTGCCGTTCAGGTCAAGGAATGGCCCCGGCTCCGGCGTTTTGCCGGTACGGTTTTCAATGACCTTTGCGTAATCGCCGTCCGGGACAAAGCAGATGTCTTGACTGTCGTGCTTGCGGGCGTTGATAAGCCCGGCCTCGGCCGCAATTTCGCGCGCCTCGGTCTTGCGCAGTGTACCGAGCGGAAACTTGACTCGCGCAAGCGTCTCCTGCGTCAGATCGTAGAGCACATAACTCTGATCCTTTGTCTCATCAAGGGCCTTTTTGAGAACATACTTCCCCCCTGCCCGCTCGATGCGGGCATAGTGCCCAGTGGCAATATAACGGCAGTCCATGATATCGGCGCGCTCGAACAGCTTGTCGAATTTCAGATAGCGGTTGCAGTCAATACAGGGATTCGGCGTGATGCCGTGCTCGTAGGCGTTTACGAACCGGTCGATCACACACTCGGCGAACTTGTCCTTGAGATTGAAGACGTAATACGGCATGCCGAGGCGGTAGGCCACGCTGCGCGCGTCCTCTACATCGTCAAGTGAGCAGCAGGTGTTTGCTTTCGGAATGCCTGCGTCCTCATTGTCATAAAGCTTCATCGTGCAGCCGATGCACGAAAAGCCCGCATCCGTCAGCAGCTTGGCTGCAACGGAGGAATCCACGCCGCCGGACATGGCGACCAATACCTTTTCAGTTTCCATTGGCAGCCGGGGACGCCTGCATGGCGTTGATCGTTCGTTCCATCAATTCGTCAAGGCTCCAACCGAGCATATCCGCACCGCGTTCGATAACCTCGCGCGAGCAGCCGGCGGCAAATTTCTTGTCCTTGAACTTCTTTTTGAGTGACTTAAGCTGCAGATCCTGCACGCTTTTCGTCGGCAGCATGCGCACGACCGCGCCGATAAGGCCGGTCAGTTCATCCGTGGCATAGAGCACCTTTTCCATCTGGTGCTCCGGCTGCACGTCAACGGTGAGCAGATAGCCGTGGCTGACGACTGCATGCACAAGGCGCTCGTCCATGCCCTTTTCGCGCAGGATTTCCGCCTCCTTTGTGCAGTGCTGGTCGGGATACTGCTCGAAATCCAAATCGTGCAGAATGCCGACGGTCTGCCAGAAGTCCGCCTCATCGTCATAGCCGAGTTCGACGGCAAAATACCGCATCACATCGCCCACGATGCGCGCGTGCAGGCGATGAAACTCGCCTTCATTATATTCGCACAGCAGGTCCCATGCCTGCTCTCTGGTCGGAATCATAGTTCTGCCTCCTGATCGTCCAGTTTTATTTGATAATTATAGCACAGATCGACACCGGTGTACAGGGAAAGTGTTTGATGCGGCGCGACATCATGCGAAAACCTCCCTTTGCCACAGCCTGAACTGCGAAAAAGGGAGGTAGTATTTGCGCAGGCAAATATCGAGCAGGGTTTGTAGCGGCGAAGCACTCTGCTTCACCTCTTACCGACGCGCAGATAACCTTGCAGCTGCGCCTACTAACCGCATTCGGTCTTCGCCCAGATTGATGTCGCTGCCTTACAGATATGGCCGCATGTCCTTGACAAGCTGGTCCTCCAGCCGGATGAGGGACTGGGCAAGACCGCGCGCATCTTCATCCGCTGTGGGGGTACTGGTTGCAGTAGCGGGCAAGCGACTTGATGCCCATGGAGCAGCCGGTCGAGATGAGGTCGGCAGTCGTCGCGTCGCCGGGCTTCATGGAAAGCATCGCCTGCGTCTTCAGATACGACATAGCGCGCGCCGCCGGGTCTGCACGCTTCGGCTCCTTGCCCTGATGGCGCAGCCGATCCTCTGCCTGCGCGGCAAGCTGCTCGTGCTGGCGTTTGCTGTCAAGCAGACGCTTTTGCAGCGGGCCTTCCGCGCTGTTTTTCAGCACATCCTCCAACGAACGGATGGCCATATCCGTCCCTGCCGCGCACTCTGACAGCAAATGCAGGGTGTCTTCGTTCATATTGCATCTCCTCCTTCTGCAAGTATTGTGTTCCAAAACGAGAAAAAGTATGATACAATAAAATATCAGATGACGCAAAAGGAGGCACTGCTATGCGTATGGAACGGACAGTCCGCGAGATCGCGGGCGATTACGCCGTGCTGGAAAACGAGACAGGCGGCACGACAGAGGTTGCGCTGGCGCTGCTGCCGGACGGTATTGCCGAGGGCACGGTGCTGATTTTTGAAAATTTTGAATACCATATAAAGGAGAGTACGTCATGATTCGTCATATCGTCATGTGGAAATTCCGCGAAGGAGAAGAGGAGAACCGCGAACAATTCCTGTCCGGCCTGCAGGCGCTGGACGGCGTGATCCCGGAGATCCGCCATATGGAAATTCACCGCAGCTGCAAGCCCGGCAATCCCTACGATGCCTGCCTGATCGCCGATTTTGACGATCTGGACGCGCTGTCCCGCTATAAAAACGACCCGCGCCACGTCGCGGTGTCCACGCTCTGCAAATCCATCCGCGAATCGCGCGGCGCGATTGATTACGAACTGTAAATCCTGCACACAGGCTTATTTTTTCAGGAGGAAGCTTCATGAAAACCGAACATATTCAGAAGCAGCTGGATTTTTTCGTCCGCGACAAGGCGCACCACGCCTACCGCAAGCCCGCCGAAGACGTGCACGCGCTGGCCGCAGAATTTGCAGCGCAGGGACTCGACGATATGCAGCGCTCTGTTGCGCGGCTTCGCTATGTACTGGCGCAGGAGACGCCCGTCGTTTTCCCGGACGAGCGCATCACGCTGCTGCGCACCGTGCGCACCATCCCGGAGATTCACACGGAAGAAGAGGACAAGCGCCTGCACGAGACGCACGCATTCCACGAAAATGGCCGCGTATTCAACATGTGCCCCGACTACGGCATGCTGATGGCGGACGGCTTTACGAAAAAGGCAGAAAAAATCCGCGCGCAGCTGGAACAGGCGAAAACAGCGGAGCAGAAGGAATCTCTGCAGGCTATGCTGGACGTGCTTTCCATCGTGACGGACTTCGCCGCGCGCTACCGTGAGGAGGCTCTGCGCGTGGGCAATCTGACCGTTGCGGACACGCTTTCCAAAATTCCCGCGAACGCGCCCAAAACGCTTCTTGAGGCGCTGCAGTTCCTGCGCCTGCTGCACTACGCCATGTGGTGCAACGGCAACTATCACAATACCATCGGCCGCATCGACCAGTTCCTGTACCCCTATTACCGGCACGATCTGGATGCGGGGCTTCTGACAAAAGACGAAGCACTCGAGCAGCTTGAAGAGTTTTTCATCTCCTGTAACCGCGACAGCGATCTTTACATCGGCATCCAGCAGGGCGACAATGGGCAGACGATCGTATTGGGCGGCTCGAACGAGGACGGCACCGATGCGTATAACGAGCTGTCCGAGCTGTGCCTGATCGCCAGCCGCGACCTGTGCCTCATTGACCCGAAGGTCAACCTGCGCGTGCACAAAAACACGCCGCTGTCCGTCTACGAGCTTGCCACGACGCTCACGCAGAAGGGGCTCGGCTTCCCGCAGTATACGAACGACGAGATCGTCATTCCCGCGCTGCTGCGCTGGGGCTATGAGAAGAAGGACGCATACAACTACACGCTGGCCGCCTGCTGGGAGATCCTTGTGACGGGATATATGGATCTTGTCAACTGGGACAGCCTGAACTTCCTTAAAACCGTGCAGGACGCCTGCGAGCATCTGCCGGAATGCAAAACATACGAAGACTTCGCGGCGTTTGTAAAGCAGAATATTGAGGCGCAGGCCGAGGCGCTCATGGCGGAGACGAAAAACGTCTATAAAGAGCCGTCGCCCCTTGTGAGCCTCATGTGCCCGGACTGCCTCGAAAAGATGCGCGATATCTCGAAGCCCGGCAAGTATAATAACTACGGCTTCCACGGCGACGGGCTTGCCACAGCCGCCGATTCCATGGCCGCTGTACGCAAATACGTCTACGACGAGAAGACCTTCACGCCGGAAACTATGCTCGCCATGCTGCACGCCGATTTCAAGGGCTATGAGCGCGAACAGAATATGCTCCGCTACGAAGGCCCGAAGTTCGGCAACGACGATGATTTTGTCGATTCCATCGCCGTGCAGCTGCTCGACTGGTATGCCGACGCGCTGGAAGGGAAGAAAAACGACCGCGGCGGCTGCTTCCGCGCGGGCACGGCCTCGGCCATGTATTATATCTGGCATTCGAAGGACGCGCCTGCCTCGCCCGATGGCCGCAGCGCGCATGAGGCGCTGCCCTGCAACTACTCGCCGTCCCTCTTTGCCCGCTGCGAAGGTCCGATCTCCATCATCAAGTCCTTTGCCAAGCCGCATCTGACGCGCGTGGCAAACGGCGGCCCGCTGACCGTCGAGCTGTCCGACACCATGTTCCGCAATGAGGACGCCATCCGCAAATGCGCCATGTTCGTCAAAAGCTTTATGGACATGGGCGGCCATCAGATGCAGATCAACGCCGTCAACCGCGACAGGCTCCTCGACGCACAGAAGCACCCGGAAAATTACCGCAATCTCATCGTGCGCGTCTGGGGCTGGAGCGGCTACTTCGTCGAGCTGAACGAGGTCTATCAGAACCACATCATCAAGCGCTCGGAAATGAGCCTGTAACATCGAAAGAAAGGAAGCATCACTATGCTGGAAGCACTGAAAGAACAGGTATTGAAGGCCAATCTGGCCCTGCCGAAGCACGATCTTGTCACCTTCACCTGGGGCAACGTCTCCGCCATTGACCGTGAAAGTGGCTTGATCGCCATCAAGCCGTCGGGTGTGGAATACGACGAAATGACCGCCGACGACATCGTCCTTGTGAGTCTGGAAACCGGCGAGCGTGTCGAAGGCCGTCTCAAGCCCTCATCCGACACACCGACGCATGTAGAACTCTATCGGGCGTTCCCGTCCATCGGCGGCATCGTCCACACACACAGCCGCTGGGCGACCAGCTTTGCGCAGGCCGGTGTCGGCATCGACGCCATGGGCACCACGCAGGGCGATTATTTCTACGGCCAGATCCCCTGCACCCGCAGCATGACGCCGGAGGAGATCAAGGACGCGTATGAAAAGAACACCGGCCTTGTCATCATCGAGGAATTCAAGCGCCGCGGCATCGACCCGGCACAGGTTCCCGCCGTGCTCGTCCACAACCACGGCCCGTTCACCTGGGGCAAGGACGCGGACGAGGCGGTCTACCACGCCGTTGTGCTTGAAGAGGTCGCGTTTATGAACTTCCACGCCAAACTGCTGAACCCCGCCGCAGGCCCCATGCCGCAGGTGCTGCTCGACAAGCATTACCTGCGCAAGCACGGCGCGAACGCCTATTATGGACAGGGCTGAGGCGCAGAAGGCGCTGCAGGCCTGCATCGCAGATGAGCAGGCCTATCAGTTCACGAGCTTTTCCCACCGCGACGCGTGGGAGCTTGGCCATGCGCTGGTGGACGCGTGCGAAAAGATGGGCGCGCCGCTTGCCGTGGAGATCGAGATCAATCACGTGATCGTCTTCCGCTATTACCCGGACGGCACGGGCGCATATCACGAGCAGTGGCTGCGGCGCAAGCGGAATCTTGTGAATCTGCTTGAAAAAAGTTCCCAACGCGCCTATTACGAACTGGAAGCAAGCCACGCAGATCAGGAGCATGACTGGCATCTGCCCCGCAGCGACTATGCTGCCTGCAGCGGCGCGTTCCCCATCCGCATCCGGGACGGAAGCGTGATCGGCGTCGCCGCCGTCTCAGGTCTTCCCGACCCGGGAGATCAGATTGCACTTCTGAACGGTCTGCGCGCCTATTTTGAGGTCCATCCATAAACCGCCGCGGCGCCCCCGCCCGGGGCGCCGCATTGGTTATGCGAAAACGCTCTTGGTAATGCGCAGGAATGTACGGCACGAAGTGATCTGGTGCGGAAAGGCAAGCTGCCGGAAAAGGATGTGAAATTAGAATGCCTCTTGAAATTGTCCGCAATGACATTACAAAAATGAATGTGGACGCCATCGTCAACGCAGCAAACGAAACTCTTCTGGGCGGCGGCGGTGTAGATGGCTGCATCCACCGTGCGGCAGGGCCGGAACTGCTGGCCGCGTGCCGGCGGCTCGGCGGCTGCAGGGTCGGAGATGCTAAAATCACCGGAGCGTACCGCTTGCCCTGCAGCTATGTGATCCACACGGTTGGCCCCGTGTGGAACGGCGGCAGCTGCGGCGAACGGGAACAGCTTGCTTCCTGTTACCGGACGAGCCTTGCGCTGGCGAAGGAATCCGGCTGCAAAACTGTGGCGTTCCCGCTGATCGCCTCCGGTGTCTATGGCTATCCAAAGGATCAGGCACTGCGCGTGGCGGTAGACACCATCGGGGAGTTTCTGCTGCAAAACGATATGACGGTCTATCTTGTTATTTTCGACCGCAAGGCTTACCAGATCGGCAGCAAGCTGTTTGCAGCCATTGCCGAATACATCGACGACCATTATGTAGACGCGCACACCGACTTTATCCGCTCACGTCCGTGTCCGACTTTTCCCGCAGGCCGGACAATGGCCCCCTGCACGGCTCCCGCGCCGGAGTTCCACGCGGCTTCCACATCTATCCGCAGTCTGGATGATCTGCTGATCCATCTGGACGCAGGCTTCTCAGAGACATTGCTGCACCTCATCGACCGCAGTGGTCAGAAGGACTCCGAGATTTATAAGAAAGCCAATGTAGACCGCAAGCTGTTTTCCAAAATCCGCAACAATCCAGACTATAAGCCCTCCAAGGCTACGGCGATTGCCTTTGCCATCGCGCTGGAACTGAATCTGGATGAAACCCGTGACCTCATCGCCCGCGCGGGCTACGCCCTCAGTGCCAGCAGCAAGTTTGATGTTATCATTGAGTATTTCATCAAGCAGAAGCAGTACGATATTTTTGAGATCAACGAAGCGTTGTTTGCTTTTGAGCAGAATTTGCTGGGCGCGTAAAAATTGTCGCTTTCCAAGCGACCAAACCCTCCTCCTGATTCGCTACAATGACAGCGTAATCAAACACAGGAGGGTTTTTATTATGACAGAACTGGTTTTTATTTTGGATCGCAGCGGGTCTATGGCAGGGCTGGAGGCAGACACCATCGGCGGCTTTAACTCCATGATCGCCAAGCAGAAGAAGGAAGCGGGCGAAGCGCTGGTTTCCACGATTCTCTTCAGCAACGACAGCGTTGTCATTCACGACCGGCTGCCGCTCAGCGAGGTGCCGCCCATGACGGAGAAGGAGTACTTCACCCGCGGCTGCACAGCGCTGCTCGACGCGGTGGGCGGGGCCATCCATCATATCGGCAATATCCACAAGTACGCCCGTCGGGAAGATGTGCCGGAAAAGACGCTGTTCATCATCACCACTGACGGCTGCGAAAACGCCAGCCACCGCTACAGCTATGAGACGGTACACAGAATGATTGAGCGGCAGAAAACAAAATACGGCTGGGAGTTCCTGTTTCTCGGTGCAAACATTGACGCGGCAAAGGAAGCGGCCCGCTTCGGCATCGCCGCTGAGCGTGCAGTAAACTATAAATGCGACGAAATGGGCACAGCGCTCAACTACGATGTTATCAGCGAAGCGATCTGCACCGTTCGCGCCAAAAAAACACTCGGCGCTGGCTGGAAACGCCGCATCGATGCGGATGTGCAGAAGCGCGGGCGGTAACGAGAGTATCCAGAGCAATTTGGGACAATCAATGTCCCTATAAAAGTACATTTGTCATCCGCATATTGACATGAAATCGCTTTTTTGTTACCATAGCGTCAGATGATATGGAGCGCGTATGCCCCTGTCAGCTGACGCTATGCACAATTATGGCCCCAGACGGGGTATATTGTTTGGAAAGCAGTTAGTTTTATCTAACTACCTGCTTGCAGCCGCAGGTTAGAGCGGTTTAACAGCATTTCGGAGGTGTGAACCATGCAGATTTTGGAGCACGGCCAGGAGCAGGAACAGACGCTGCTGTTTTTTCCCTGCACAGCGGAACCCGTTTGGGCATTCCCTCCGGAACGTTTTACCCTTCCCGGACATGACCCCGTGAAGGAGTATGACACCATGGAAGTGTATCTCAAAACCTACTCCGACCGGACGATCCACAATGTGTTCTGGTCGGGCAACAATTACGCCCTGCCGCAGCCGCGTCATATTGTGGCTGTCTCCCCCGGCGAGGTGCCGTGGAACGACGAAGAAAAGGCGCGGATGCAAGCGCTGAACGACAAGGACGTTTCCATTGATTATGCCTTTATGGTGACGGTTGAAAAATTCATGCGGCACGGTGTAGAAAACGTGCCGGATTACATGATCTCCGGCTCGCGCGGCGATTTTACCGGTGCGGGCGATATTCACTTCTTCTATTCTGCGGACGAAGTGCTTTACGGCGCGCTGCCTGATTTTGAAGCGGCGTGCAGGCGCGCGAAGGTCCCCTATACGGCATTTGCCCGGCCAAAGATGGTACACTGCTACTGCATGCTGCCGATTTTCCGGGAGGCGAAGGAGGATTTTGCAAAAATCGCGGAGATTCTGAAGCAATAAAGGAGCAAACAGAATGAAAGACAGTGAATTACAATTTGACCGCACCTGCCATGTGCTGTATTCCAAGCCGTGCAAGAAGGAGATTCTTGCAAAGATCGCGCTGCATTATCCGGAAGCAGAGCGGGAGGCGGCGTGGGAAAAGGTGCAGCGGCAGTATGTGGAATTTCTCTCTGACTGGCGCACCGACCTCGGCGGCAAACAAAATTTTCACAACGGCGCAGGCGGAACCTATGACTGCATTGCGATTATGAGTTATTATGTGGCCTGCAAAGCCGTCACATCGTTCCGCGAGATTGAGGAGATGGAAGAAGACCTGATTCTCCCCTCTTTCCGCAAGCTGAAATTCGCAGACTGCAACAAGCCGTTTTTCAGGAAGCTGATGTATAAAGCATTTCTGCGGGCAAAGTCGGCCTGTGACAAATGGCACGACTATGAGATGGACGTCGCACCTCTCGACCCGGACAAGCCGATCTACTACGAATTCACAGCCTGCCCGGCGGCGGAGTTTGCCATCAAGCACGGTCTTACCGACATCATGCCCGCCCTGTGCAACGTGGATTTTGCGTCCATGGAGTTGATCCACGCAAAACTGGTGCGCACCACCACCTGTGCGAACGGCTGCAAATGCGACTATACGATCTGCGGCGACAAAGACCCGTATCTGAACAATCATCCCGAATACCGCGACGAGGCAGGATACAGAAGGAACAAATAGGTCCGGAGGCAGCTATATGCAGACATTTCTCGGAATTTTAATCCCGTTTCTCGGAACGACGGCCGGAGCGGCCTGTGTGTTCTTCATGAAAAAATCGCTCGGTGATCTGGTTCAACGCTCCCTTGCAGGCTTTGCCGCAGGCGTAATGGTGGCCGCCTCAATCTGGAGCCTGTTGATTCCGGCGATCGAGCAATCCGCAGCAATGGGAACGTTTGCTTTCTTCCCGGCACTCCTCGGCTTCTGGCTTGGCGTGCTGTTTCTGCTTGCGCTTGACCATCTGATTCCGCATCTGCATGTCGGCAGTGAGCAGGCAGAGGGCCCCAAAAGCAGGCTTGCACGCACGACCATGATGGTGCTGGCCGTCACGCTGCACAACATCCCGGAAGGCATGGCGGTCGGCGTAATGTACGCGGGTTTTCTTGCGGGAAGCACGCAAATCACAGCAGCAAGCGCACTTGCCTTATCGATTGGAATTGCGATTCAGAACTTTCCGGAGGGCGCGATCATCTCCATGCCGCTTCGCGCCGAGGGTCAAAGGAAGGGTAACGCCTTTCTCGGCGGCGTGCTTTCCGGCGTTGTAGAGCCGATTGGTGCCGTACTGACAATCATTGCTACCCAGTTCATTGTTCCCGCGCTGCCATATCTGCTGAGTTTTGCTGCCGGCGCCATGCTTTATGTGGTCGTAGAAGAATTGATTCCCGAAATGTCACAGGGGCAGCATTCCAATCTCGGCACGGTATTCTTTGCCGCCGGGTTCAGCATTATGATGGTTTTAGACGTGGCCTTGGGATAACGACATGGGAAAAGAGAGGTTTTTGACATGAAAAGAGTTTATGCAAACTCCCAATACGCAAAGCCGTGTGAGCGGTATTGCCGGGAGGTTTACCCGGATGAAGCCGAACAGATCTTCAAAAAAAGCCGAGGCGTATTATCTCAAGTTCATGAAAGATATGCCCGACCTCGGCGAAAACATGATGGCGAAGAATATGCTGGACTGGTTTACGATCCTCGCCTTTTGTGAGGCAAGTGACCATCGCATGGATGGTGAAACGCTGCTTGAAATCAAGCGCCGTTCGGTTGAAAAGATGAAGTTCCTTGGAAAGCTTATAGACGGGAATAAACAGAAATGGCCGTGCTGTGACTATTTTATTACAGGAAATAACGAGTGATAGATTGATGCCATCGATGAGACTTATGTATTCTGCATAAGCGGATGAAGTAGGAAATGGTGCTGCGATTGCTGCACCGCTATCAAAAAACAAAATTAGAATTTATGAGGGTTTGGTATGAAGCGGCTATACTTACTCGGCGGAACAATGGGAGTCGGCAAAACAACGGTAAGCCAGCAGCTGAAACAGGATTTGCCAAACAGCGTTTTTCTCGACGGCGATTGGTGTTGGGATGCCGACCCGTTCCAGGTTACAGAAGAAACAAAGTCCATGGTCATACGCAACATCTGTTATTTACTGAACAGTTTTCTCCACTGTACCGCCTATGAGAATATCATCTTCTGTTGGGTCATGCACGAGCAATCCATTCTTGATGCAATCACCAATCGTCTGGACACAGATAATTGCAAAGTCACGAAAATTTCTCTGACAGCTGACGAGATAAATTTGAGAAATCGGTTAGCCTCCGATATCACCCGCGGAATCCGCACTGCCGATATTATCGACAGAAGCGTCGCAAGAATCAACCTGTATTCTCTGCTTGACACCGTAAAGATCGACACAAGCAATAAGACCGTCTGTGAAATTGCAAATGAAATCATAGCGCTTTGAGCCTGACAATTTTTCAGCAACTATGCAATTCAAATTCTGTTTTTTCCGGAAGAAACTCTGCGCGGCTGCGATTGTGTTTTGGCGCCTGTTTTGTTATCATGAAACAAATCTTGCTAATGTTTGTCAAGAACTTTTTTCTGGAAGTTGCACAGAAAAAAGGGCGTACTAAATGAACCCACCAGATTGCGGGCTTTGAAAAAATGATGTAGAATTAAAGTGGTTTACTTGTAGAGCTCCATTGCTCTGGCGTAGTAGATCCGGAGGAACTTGTTCACGCCAGCCATCTTGGCTACGTTGAAAGGCTTCCCTTCCTGCTCTTTTTTGAGCATAAAGAGGTACACAGGGTCGTCTTGAGGTTTTGTCAGTTTAAGGGCCTGCATTACCTCGTAACAAGCCTTCCGGAGGGTAGAGCTGCCACGTTTTGAAATGTGGTGGTTTCTGCTCTCGAATTGTCCGGATTGATATGGAGGGGCATCGTTGCCGGCATAGGAGTTCAATGCCTTACCGCTGTGAAAGCGATGGACATCACCGATCTCGGCAAGGATAATCGGTCCGAGGCGGTCACCAACGCCGTGCATTGCTCGGAGTACCTTGTATTCCGGAATTGTCTCGGCGATGTTTCTCATCTGAGAAATGATTTCGTCGGCAGCATTTTGTGTTGCGGAAAGCAGGTCAACGCATTGATTTTGTGAGAGCCAAATGTAAGGGTCTTCGCCGCGGGTGGTAATGCTGTCAACAGCGAGTTCGTAGATACTAAGTCCCTTGCTGGATGCACTGCGTTCTGAAGCCTTTTTCGCCAAGACGTCATAGGATGCCAGGAAGCGCGCCTTTCCAATTCTTTGAATCTCATCAAAGGACTTGAATCGTTTGATAAAGAGCAGCAGAGCGCATTTTTCAGGGTTTCTGCTGTTCAGTGGCAGTATTCTTGTGATCCCAGGCATCGTCTGATCCAGCAGAGCTATGAGCTGAACTTTCAGTTTCGCGACATAAGTGATTCGTTGGCTGTACTGACGGGAAAGAAATTTCAAGTCCTCATACTTTTGCTCCATTGAGCTATACGGTACGAGTTTATAAGATTTTTCAAGTGCATAGGCTGCTATCCGAAGCGCGTCCTTCTTGTCCGTCTTCGCCTTATGAATCTCGACATCCCCGTATTTTTTCATCTGGTATGGATTGACAATGCAAACGGGAAACCCTTCGTCTTGAAGCTTCTTGAGCACCGGATAATGGTAGTGGCCAGTGTACTCCATGAGGATGGTCGTGGGTTCTCCAAGTCCCTTCAGATAGGTCACGAAAGCTTCCATCTCCGGCTGCGTATGAGCCATTGTGAATGGACTTGCCAGAACGGTACCGTCTGAATCAATTACCGCAACGGTGCTTTTGGCTTTGGATATGTCGATTCCAACTGCGATCATGAAACTCCTCCTTCGTAAATTGAGATACGATTGGTTCCAGCACTTCAAGATTCAATCAGATTAGTCCGTGAAACGGGAGCAGTGATTTGTCCCAACTTGCTGAATCGAATGCAGAATGATGAAGGCTGGCTGACACATTTGTTTACGGGCGTGGAGTCCCAATCGGAAATTCCGTCAGCCAATCACCTTCATCTTAAAGGAAAAGCGAAGGCTGTAACACCCTCGCTTATATATTACTAATTGGGATTTGTTGCTCCATACGCCCTTGACAATAGTCCTTACAATATACTATAATAATATTTACAAATACTATTTGTAAGTGGGGGACTTATGGAAAACAATCATTTTAACGTTGCGTGGGCGAAAAGCACTGCTCTATATACAAAAGCAGCTTCGGTACTTGGCGTCGGATACCCGGAAATGATGGTGCTGTATGCGCTGGAATCCATGGGAGAACTGACGCAAAAGCAGATCGCAGAGAATTTCGGTATGCAAAAACAGACGGTTCATACGGTCGTGAGCGCACTTCAAAAGAAGGGCTATTTACTGTTGGAGGCCAGCGAGGGCGATAAACGTGAGAAGCGGATCGTCTTGACTGAAAGCGGACAGGTATACGCCCACAGAATGATTGCGCCTTTACGAAAAGCCGAGGAGAAGGTTTATAGAACAATCGGGAACGAACGGCTCCAAGCCATGTGTGAAATTCTTGACCTTTTCAATCTTCTCTTTGAAAGAGAGCTGAGCGGAGGTCTGGGCAGTGAATAACAAGCGGACTTTCTTTCAGTATGTGATTCCGTCCGTGTTATCCTTTGCGCTTTCCGGGGTGTATGCCATCGTTGACGGTTTCTTTGTAGGCAACTCAATCGGGGATGCCGGACTTTCCACAATCAACATTGCATATCCCATCACGGCGGTCCTGCAATCCGTAGGGACAGGAATCGGAATGGGTGGTTCAGTCAAATACTCCATTCTGAAAGCAGCAGGAAATGAGAAAAAAGCACGGGAGTTCGTTGCCGGTGCAACATGGCTGATGCTTCTTTTCAGCGCTGTCCTGACTGTCACCGTTTTCTTCACTTCAGAGAAAATCCTTTCTGCCCTTGGTGCATCGGGCGAGTTGCTTACTCTGGGAAATGAGTATATCAAGGTAATTGCCCTTGGAGCGATTTTACAGGTGTTCGGCACCGGACTGGTTCCGTTTATGCGTAATTACGGCGGTTCTTTGTGGGCAATGATCGCTATGATCTGCGGCTTTGCTACCAATATTGCTCTTGACTATACTTTTGTGTGGGTTCTTGGACGGGGCATGTACGGTGCGGCATTGGCGACCATTATTGGGCAGGGAGTTACCATGGCGGTTGCACTCGTGTATTGCGCCATCAAAAAGAACCTCACTCTGAAAATCGCACCTGTTGATACCCCGAAAACGGCATTTCAGATATTAAAAATCGGACTTGCTCCATTTGGCTTGACCCTTGCCCCAAATATCTCTCTTGTGATCATCAACCGATTTTCGGTTTCTTATGGCGGACAGGAGGCTATCGCCACCTATGCCTGTATCTCCTATATCATCTGCATTGTTTATCTTCTTTTGCAGGGTGTCGGTGATGGTAGCCAGCCGCTCATGAGTCAGTTCTACGGAGCAGGCGAAGAAAAATCGCTCAAACAAACCAAAACGCTGGCGTATGAATTTTCCATGGTTTTGGCGGTAATCAGTGCGATTCTGATTTACCTGCTCCGTGGAAAGATTGGACTACTGTTCGGTTCATCTGCCGAGGTAAACGCAGGGGTCATAAAGGTCATGCCGATCTTCCTTGTGTCGGTTCCGTTTGACGCCATCACACGAGTTTCCACGGCGGCTTTCTACGCAACCGAAAAAAGTGTGCTGTCCTATGTTCTGACATTTATCGAACCCATCATCATGCTGGTGTTGATGCTGATGCTGCCGCCGGTGTTTGGCGGTCAAATCATGATTTGGTGGAGCACCGTATTTGCAAAGGTCATTACCGCATCAGTAAGCATTGTGCTGTCCGTTAGATATAGCGCACAAAGAAATCGATAACTTCCAGTTTGCCGAATCCGCAGCGCAAATCCTGCGCCGCAATAATCAAAGAATAACTTTTTGAAAAAATCGAACAATTTACATATGAAACCCGCTGAAATCTTATGATTTCAGCGGGTTTTCTGGTCCGAGTGACTGGTTTCGAACCAGCGGCCTCGTGGTCCCAAACCACGCGCTCTACCATCTGAGCTACACCCGGTTATGAAATTGAAAGTCTAAGCTGTCTGTAGTCAGCCATGTGGTCAAAGGCGGATTTTCGGGTGATTCCGAAAAATGCGGAAAACCCGCAGATGCCCGTGTGTCAAGGGGTTCGGGCGTTTTGGTTGCTGCCTGTCGGATGGATGCCGATACGCTCCCAAACCACGCGCTTCACCATCTGAACTACACCTGGAATTGCGAAACTATTATAACGGATACGGAGAGAAATTGCAAGGGGAAAAGATTCGCAGAGAAGAATTTACGTCAGGTGCAAATTTGAACCCCCTAGGGGGCTTCCGCGGAGCGGGATGGTCGGGTATAATGGGCGCAAAGAATTGAACAAAGGAGTTTCCCGATGAAAAAAACAATTTCCGCGAAAAATCTGGCGTTCTGTGCGCTCTGCATTGCGCTGTGCGTGGTGCTGCCGATGGCGTTCCACGCGATTGCAAACGCCGGCCCGATCTTCCTGCCGATGCACATTCCCGTGCTGCTGTGCGGACTGGCCTGTGGGTGGCCGTATGGTCTTGTCTGCGGACTGCTGGGTCCGGTGCTGTCCGGCGTGCTGACGGGCATGCCCTCCCCTGCTGTGCTGCCCGGCATGATGGTCGAATGCGGCGTTTACGGTCTGGTCAGTGGTTTGATGATGCAGGCCGTTCACACGAAGAAGCTGTATGCTGACCTGTATATCAGCCAGATCACGGCAATGCTGCTGGGCAGAATCCTGTCCGGCGTGTGCAAGGCGCTGATTTTCGCACCCGCGACGTTTACAGTCGCGGCATGGGCGACAACGTCGTTTGTGACTGGTCTGCCCGGCATTGCAATCCAGCTCGTGCTGCTGCCGACGCTCGTTGTCGCGCTGACGAAGGCGCGGCTGCTGCGTG
>ENA-OROK01001550-OROK01001550.1-human-gut-metagenome-genome-assembly--contig:-NODE-1550-length-22053-cov-18.631330_pt1 | contig 22053 bp, 10 predicted proteins | sample MGYA00242127_ERZ509046 | MGnify/ENA primary metagenome ERZ509046 (study PRJEB26280, sample SAMEA2338728) | human gut metagenome | biome: human gut; feature: human-associated habitat; material: faeces... | reverse complement strand
GAGGTAGGGGCAAGCCCCTACCCTAAATATGAGCCCCTTTCAGGGGCGCTGTCGCTCACTTTGCTCGCAAAGTGAGGGCCACGGATATGGGGCGAAGTCGGGGGCGAACTCTCTGATTTATAAAATTGTGAACGATCGACCGCGCTTGCCCGCTCAACATTCGTCCCCCTCACTTTGCAAGCAAAGTGAGCTACAGTGCTGCGCCTCATGCCTCGCCTCTCTACCAATCTTGATTTTTTCTTGATTTTAAACACCCTACCCCAAGGCTTCACAAAAAGCTGACCTTATCAATGCAAATATTTGCCGGCACGATGCGCCAAAACGAAAATCCAAAACGATACGCCGAAACGAAAAAAACGAAACCCCAAAGCAAAGCCCCGAAACAAAAAAACGAAACAAAAAATCCGAAACAAATAAAGCACTGCAACGAACTAAAAAAGCCCCGCGACCAACAAGTCGCGGGGCTTTTTTTATTGAAATACTTCATTGCTTTCCCGTCAGTGTGGCGGGGAGGCAAGAATGTGGATATTAATACACTGGGTTCTTGAGATACCAGTTGCTCTGGTTCTGGAGCTTCGTGTAGAGAGCACCGTTAAATTCGTTCATGTTCTCGTATGGCTTAGCATTGACAGAACGGCGGGCAATGGTCCATGCGAACCAGTTCGTACCGAAGTCAGGAGTGGCATAACCCCAAGTGTCCTTGTTCTTGTGGCGTGCGATACGAGTCAAGTCGTAGAAGCGGCAACCTTCGAAAGCTGTTTCGAGCGCCATTTCGTCGCAAATCAAAGATTCAACGGCGTTGATCTGCTTACCAATGCTGGCAGGGATAACAGGATCTGCGGCTGGCAGCGGTTCGGCTGGAGTTTCGCCAGTTTCAGCATCGGCGAGAGCACCTGTCGGATTATAGACGTCTGACACGTTAGTGCCTTCCTTTTGGAGTAAGTTGGTGTAGCGGAGAACCTCTGCAGGGTTAACAGCCGTGCCTGCTGAGCGGGCTTCTTCTGCTGCGATGCGCTGACCAACTACGACGTGGTAGAGAGAAAGCGTATCTTTGTCGCTGGTGACGTTGCAACCAGTCTCGTGGATACCTTGAACCTTGTCGAAGTAAGACTCGCTGTTGAAGTCAAGCCAAGGCATGTTCTTCGCACGACGCAACTCATTGATGTCGATGTAGCTGGCACCATCAACCACGCGAGAAGCGTAAGGAACAATCTGGTTGTTCTCGTTGATAGAGTCGGTCATGATTGAAGGAATGGTCTTCGAGCTCAAACCATCGCGCAAGATGGCGTAAGCATAACGCGGATAACCGGCACGGTTGACGGCTTCAGCGAAGCGCAAGTAAATCTGACGCAAGCGGTAAAGCGGGAAAGTGTAGTTGTATGAACATGAACCCGTTCCGATAGAGAAAGAACCAGTGTAATTAGCACCAGAATTAACAAAGGCACGCTTGGTAACGAAGGTCATCTTGCCAACCGTTGTGTTGAACTTGGCAAGATTTCCATTGATACGGCCATCACCGATTTCAATATACTTCACGTCCGTGACATTGTCAAAACCTTCATTGAAGTGCGCCAACTGGCTTTCGCTCAGATTGAGGTAGCTCTTTGAAGCACTTACCTGACGATTCTTGAAGTTGGCAGAAATTGAAATCTTACCAGAAGCAACTTCTTTATCTTTACCGTCATCATCCTTCTCGATAGAAGAAGAGGTCGTTGAGTTGGCATCAAAACCGTAAATCTGGGCAGCACGTGTCAGAACCGTACCGAACGAAGAGTTGGCTGCTGAAGCCATCAAAGTAATGACATCACTACCAACCTTTGAGCCCCCGTCTGCGAACAACAGACTATATGAACCTGCACTACTCCATTCATAAGATTCCTTACCATTGAAAGTGTTTTTGCTAAGACCACAATAATCGCCTGACGGGACGTTACTCTTGAGACGAGCTTCTTCCTCAATAAAATTATAATAATACTGAGCAGCCATCTCGTAGTCCTGCTGGTTGTCGCCGCGCATCAAATAAAGGTCGCCCATGATGATGTCTGGCTGGAAGACGAACTTCTTGGGGTCGATGTTCATTGCACCATTATTGACGGAGGGGTAAGCAGGCGTTCCTTTCTTGGAATAGTTGTAAGCCTGCATCAAGCCGGCCTTCATGAGCTTGCTGAGCAGGTTGTCAACACTGACGAAACCTTCTTCAGGATTCTTTTCCCAACCTGTGTTGGCATTGTCAACCGGCTTCGTGATGAAAGGCACTTCGCCGTAGTTCTGCACGAGCTGCATGTAGGTCCAAGCACGTACCATCTGCACCTGAGCGTACTCACATCGCATATAGTAGTTGTTGTTTTTCTTGGCCATCGTGTCAGCCTTGGCAATGTAGAAGTTACACTGGTTGATGACTTTGTAGTAGGCCGAACGATTCAGCAATCCGTTGTCTCCGTCTTCCACTTTATCGAAATTGGAAATGCGGGCCACCGTGTCGCTCACATAGGAAGTTGTATCGACCATATCGCTGCGGAGGTCGCCCAAGAGAATATTGTTTTCAACCATATCCTGGACATTGGAGAGGATACCATAGTAGAAATTGATGGTATCACGTCCAGAGAAGTTCTCCGTGTAGAGATCCATGTCTGGAGTGAGCATATCCTCGCAGGAAGTCGTCGTCATGCCCAATCCCAAGAGGGATACGAACACGCCTATAATCGATTTCTTTTTCATTGTTTTATTTCTATTTTGCAGGATCCTTGCATAAGACAGGAGCTGCTCTGCATGGCTATCAAGCGGACTTGGAAGCGCTGCCGAAATTTCCTGTCTATGAATAGAAAAGCATGCCCCACACGCTGAAGGTGTTGCCCCAAATTGTGCTGGGGCACGCTTGTTATTCAAACTGCTTTTGTTTTCAGATTACAAGTTGATGGTCACACCAAGATTGAAGCTTCGGTTCTTCGGAAGCATGCCAGTGTCGATTCCCTGATAGAGAACGCTATTGCCAGCAGAAACTTCAGGATCGTTTCCTAAGTACTTCGTAACCGTGAACAAGTTGGTGGCTTCTCCGTAAACAGAGAGGCCTTGCAACCAGCTGAGGTTGACAGGGAACTTGTAAGTCAGACGAACTTTCTTGAGCTTCAAGTATGAACCGTCTTCAATCCAACGGTCTGAGAAACGTTCGTTGTTGACCCACTCTTCGCTGGTGCTTGCCATGGTGCGAGGCATATCCGTAACCTGTCCGTTATACTTCCAACGGTTGACAACGGCAGCGGTCTGGTTGTAAATGCCGTTGGCACTTTCAAGCTGTGAACGCTGGTAGTTGTAGATATCATTTCCGAGAGAGTACTTGAAGTCGAGAGAGAGCGTCAAGTTCTTCCAAGTCAAGTTGGTAAAGATGTTACCATAGATATCTGGGTTGGGATCACCAATCTGAACCATATCGGCTTCAGAAATCCAGCCGTCACCATTCTGGTCTACGAAACGAACGTCACCAGCCTTGAAGTCGCGGTAAGGATTCTGTACGAGTCCAGTCGGGTATTTCAAACCAGCAGCCTTGGCTTCAGCATCGCTGGCGAAGACACCGGCGGTTTGATAACCATAGAAGACGCCAGCAGCAGAACCGACAGCAGTCAGGATGTTGTTCTGTCCGTAGATGGAAGAAGTGTAGCCGTGGATGGTCTTGGCCGTGGAGAGGTCCTTGTTGCCGTTGGCATCCAAAGCGTAAGTGGTGATGTAGTTGAGTGAGCCGTCGGGCAACTCAGTGATTTCATTCTTGTAGTGGCCTACGCTGAAACCAGCTTCCCACTTCCAGTTGCGCGTGTTGACCAGAACGGCATTAACGTTGGCTTCAACGCCGCTGTTCTTCAACGCACCATCGTTGGCCCACATGTATGGCAGACCAGTGATGTCGCTCACAGGTTTGCGGGTCAAGAGGTTGGTGGTCTTGCCGTAGAAATATTCAACACCGAGGGCCAAGCGGTTGTTCAGCAGATTGGTCTGCAAACCAACATTGAAACGGTGGTTGGTTTCCCACTGGATGGTTGGGTTCTGGATGTTGGCCAACTTCAAGGCTGTGGCTTCCTTCATGAAGCGGAGGTTGCGGAAGTAGGTACGTGCTGCGTAGTAGTCTACGTTGTCGTTACCTGATTCTTCGTAACCGGCGGTGAGCTTCAAATAGTCAATGCCTTTGACATTGAACCACTTTTCAGAAGACATCAACCAACCGAGCTGTACAGATGGGAAGAGACCCCATTTGACACCTGCAAACTTGATTCCCTCAGAGGCTTCCTTACCGAAACGTGAAGAGGCTTCCATCGTTGTACCGATGTTGAGGAAATACTTGTTCTGGTAGTTGTAGTCGGCATTGAGGTAGTAAGCGAGGTTAACCCACTTGTCGCTCGTACCGCCTGCTTCCTTATACTGCAACGACATGCTCATGTTTGGCATCTTGTCCTGGTCGTTGTTGTAACCGACCATGTTGCTGTTGTTGTATGAGAAGGAAGACATACGGAAGCCGCCCAATACGTTAACGAAGTGACCGCCGAACTGACGTTTCCAATCGATGCGGAAATCGTTGAAGAGTGTGGTTTCTTTCGTGAACTGCGAACGGAGCGTAGAAGAAACAGCACCAAGACCAGCGACAGTTGTCGTAGGCGTACCGTCGTGAGGCAGATAGTACTTTTCGTTGTTACGCGTCATGATGTAGCTGAAGCGGTTGCTCAACTTGAGGTACTTGCCAATCTTGTATTGCGGCATCACGTTGATGGCAAACTGGGTTTGCTCCATGTTGTTCTTGTTGTCGCCGTCGCCGTTAGCGAGAATCCAATAAGGATTGACATAACCAGCATAGCCGAAGTCCTCAGCGAAACGGTACGGGTTGTTGGCATCCGTATAGTTCTTACCAGAGAACTGCGTTGTGGTGTGGCCCACGTGCAAGCCGCCGTTTTCATAATATACGTAGTGTGCATACGGGCTGATGAACGGAGACTGAATCAATCCCAACACATTGGGTGAAGAGATAATGCTATTTGAATAGTCGGAAGCCCAACCGTTGTCGCGGAGGTTGTATGCGTTACGCACGTAAGAGATGTCGATGGCCGTGTTCAAATCCTTGAACAACACGACGTCGCTGTTGAAGCGGATGTTCAAACGGTTGAAGTCGGTTTTCTTGGCCGTTGCATCAGCAGCGGAGTAACCCAAAGAGAGGTTGTACATGGCGACATCATCACCACCTTCTACGTTAACCTTGTAGTTTTGGGTGAAAGCGTTGTCATACATGCCGTCCTGCCAGTCCGTATTGTTGTGGTAAATCGGATAAAGCAGATAGTTGGGGTCTTCGTTCATGAAGGTCGGAACAATCGTATTGTTCTTGAAATAGTCCTGACCTTTCTGAGTTGTTCCCAAGAATTCCGTAACGTAGTTGCGGTATTGGTTGGCATCCATCATTCTTAGCTTAGAAGGGGCCAACTCGTAGCCACCGTAAGCGCGAATGTTGATTCGAGTTACCATGCTCTTACCACGCTTGGTGGTGATTTCAATCACACCATTACCACCCTTGGCACCGTAGAGCGCCGTACCATTCTTAATGACCTTGACATCGGCGATGTCTTCTGGGTCGAGAATGTTGAAGACGTTGTTAACGAAACCTGTGTGGAGCGTTGTACGATCGTACTGCATATCCCAAACCACTCCATCGACAACCACCAAAGGCTGTGAGTTGGAGTTCAAAGAATTCAAACCGTTGATGAACATGGCAGCGCCCTGTGCTGGATTACCGCCACGATTGATGGTGCGAACGGCACCGTTCAACTTTGATTCGATGTCTTCTTCGATGGTCAGCGCCGACGAAGCGTTGACATCCATCTTTGGCTGGTTGAAGAGCTGCGTACCATCGAAGTACAGGTTCTTCAAAGCGTTGGAATACAGATAGACATTCTGGTCTTTAAGACCCTTGATTGCATAATTGGATGCGTTGTAGTCACTGTGGTCATCAGGAATGGTGACATACAAAGAGGTGACGAAATCGGGGATGCGAATCGTGTAAGCACCTTTATCGTCGGTCAAAGCGGTATAGAAGCTGTTATTGAGAGCCTGTACTTTAACACCAGCCAAGGGAGCATGCGTAGCTGCATCGTACACAAAACCGGAAACTTCCTTCATGACATACTTGTCGTGAAGAGCCGTAGCAGGTTTTGAGGGCTTTGCTGCTGTTCCCTCTGTTTGTGCAGAGAGGACGCATGCGCCAGACAACATAAAGAGACAGACGCCTGCACGCAAAGCACTTTGCATCATATTGTTTCTTACGTTCTTACTCATCTTTTCTTTTTTAGAAGTTAACAAGAAGCTAATTAGCGAACTGGTTCAAGAATTACCTTAGCAATACTCAAAGCCTTGCATTTGCCTTTACGCTGCTGGGCATAAGACATGGAAACGCGCAAAACTGGGAAGCTTTCATAGCCTGAAGGAAGGCCGAAATAAGCATACGGGAACTCAAATGCTTCCCAAAGCACCTTCTTCTCAACCTTGTCCTGATCAACAGAAACGTTCTTGACGGCCTTACCAATCTCAGAACCCTTGTCGTCGCGAATCTTCACGTCAAACACTGGTTTTTCTTCAATGATTGTACCGTCTTCCTCTGCGCGGATGTTGTTGATGTTCACACGGTTTGGCAAAAGAACAATGGAAATCTTGTACTTAGTGCTGAGAACATTGTTAAGCTTGAAGTCGATGTTCAACTGGCTGTTACCAGAGACGGGGAAGTAGTAATAAAAGTTGTCTACGCCCAAAGCGTCAACATTGACTTCTGCGTTCTGGTTTTCATTGTTCAAAGTAACGTATTGTGCCTGCTCAGAGGTACTACCTGTTACCTGTGACGTGTTATGACCATTGATGTTCATCTTTTGGATAAACGAATAGCTGGGGTCGTAATTGTAGTTGTCAACCGCAAAGATGTAACCATTAGAAGCCTTGATGGCATCGTCGGCAGTCTGTCCGTCGAAAATTGGATTGACATTCCCCTTGTCTTTGTTGTAAATGACAAGGCGAGCATTGGAGTTGAGCGAGTCGGCCGTCAAAACATGGTTCAAGAAAGCCTGCGGATTGGAAGTCGTGACAGGACCTTCTGAGTTGTAACCAACAGAGAATGAAGAGGCAGAGAGAATGCGAGAGGTGACGTTATAGGTTGTCAAAGAGTCCGTATTGAACTTCAAAGCATTGGTTCCCTTGTTGGTCCAATCGCGCTTGGAAGCATCCCAAGCATAGTTGTAGTTCTTGGCATACTTGAACAATCCATGAATTTTCTGACGAGCAGCCTCGTAAGCGGCATCCGTGGGGATGACAGAAACATAAAGGCTGTCTTCATCGGTGAGTTTGTCCAACCAGGCACCAGTCATCAACGAATTTGTGCGCGTCCACACAGAGTCAACGTATTCCATGCTACCGTTGTGGTTCATAGAACCCTGAGTGCTTGAAGAGGAGCTGAACGTGTAGACGTTATACTTGTCAATATCGCCATAAATCTTTGCAAAACGGCTGTCGACCTGCAAACGCTCGAAAATGTTATAGGCAAACTGAGATTCGCCGTCCAAAACGTGGAGCATACCGTTTGAAGAGAGGATGTTGGCATTGGCTGCGTCAAGCTTGACACCATTGAATGTGCCTTCTCCTGCGTTGTAGTTAACGATCTTGGAGTTCATCAAAGCGATACGCTGCTCGCCCATGTTCGACTCATAGTTGAAGCGGGCGATGTGGTTGCGTGCGAAACGGTTGGCAACGTCGTATTCAGCACGCGTTCCTGCCATCTCGTCCTTGGCACGCAAGACAGCAGCGCTGTCCAATTCATCAAGATACTGCTTGGCATTGAATGTGCCGTTTTTAGGCAACCATGCAGTGAGCTGCTGAGACGTGGCGAGAAGCTCGGCATAAGTCTGCTTGGCAGACTTGTCTGTCTGAGACTTCATCACTTTGCAGCGTCTCAAAATCATGGCCACAGAATCAAGGTCTGCATTGGCCTCGACGTTCTGCCAAATGGTGTTCGAGCCCGACACCGTGCTTGGCTGAATATCGAAATGATCATCGGTACAAGCAGTGAAGCCGAGGAGCACTGCCGCGCCCAAGAGGCCCGCTTTTATCGTATTTTGATAGATACTTTTCATTGTATTTTTGTATTACGTTGATTACCAATTACATTTGATTACCAAATGTCTTCAGCTTTAACACCATTGAAAACTGAAGTTGGAACGATTTCGAAGTAGTCGAGGAAGAGCTGAGAGTCGAGCTTCTTCAAGGCAGACTTGAAACGCAAGTAGTATGTCTTGTCTGAACTCACGGTGACAATTCTTCGAAGAGCGGCACTTGCACCGCCGATGTTACGTACCACGTCGGCAGGGTCGCCCTTACCGTTGGTGATGCAGAAGTAATTCGGCGCCTTCATGTAGCCCTGGTTACGCATGTTCTTGTCGTTTTCAGCATTGACAGCAGCATCGTCGCCGTCGGCTACCCAAGGAATGGCTGCCGTTCCAACAGACTGGCGCATATCGTAAGGCAGTCCTGCAGGAACAAGACGGAGCGGATCTGAACCGAAGTAGATCTGGGCCATACCACGCAAGGTGTTGTGGGAAGCACCCATACGAATTTCGTATGTTCCGTCTACAGGGACTGGAGGCAATTTGAGCACGAAGTCGTAAAGACCTGCCACCATGACCTCGTCACCCTGATAGTCACGCCATGCACCGCCAGCAGGAGAGTAGGCATCCATGAGGTAAAGCAGGATGGTGCCGCTCGATTCGCTGGTGATATTGTCGAAATAGCCATTAGGGAATCTGAAGTAACCATTGCCACGCACACTGTTGGAAGCGATTTCCGGTAACATCGTCGTGATGTCAACACGGATACGTTCACTGCCTAAACGGCTGCGGACACCAGAATCATACATCAAGACTTTGTTGATCGGGAAATAATATCCATTGACAGCGCTGTTGTCAAACGCGCCGTTGTCTGGAGATATTTTCACGCCTTCGTCTTCAACGCCTGTTTCGGTGTAGTCACCATCAACACCATCATTGTAGATGGACTTACGGTTGGCATAAATGCTGTGGTTGAGGTCACGCTGGAAACCTGTATCACCAACCTGGGTGATTTTGATGAGACCTCTGTACTTACCGATGGTTGCGTAGTAGTCCCACACATTGACCGGAAGGTTGTTGGTCTGAGGTTTCTTGTTGTCGCCGTATTTGTAACCATACTCGTTGTAGTGGTGGACAAAACGGTCGTAGGCCATGCGGCCTTGCATGAAGTGGTAAGCAACGAAGCGGTTGATGGCATTGTCGGGGTTCTTCAAGTCGCCCTGAGCCATTGTGCCGTAAACGGCTTCACACTTTTCTTTGACAACCGGCATTATCTGCTCCCAGTTGGTAACGTTGCCTTCTTCGTCCTTGACCAAGGTGATACCCCACTCTTTTTCAAAGATGGAATCTGGCTCAACCAACGCTGTATAGCCCATATAACGGTGCTGCATGTATTTGGAATCAGCGATACCGCTCAGCTGGAACTTCTCTGGATAGTCTTCCTTTTCATATTCGTTGTCGATAGCAGGAAGCGCCATCGTGTCGGAATAAGAAGTGGCTTCAATCAGGTGTGCGATGATCTTCATGTTATCTGCAGAAGCAATCAGCTCATACACATTGTCTGATGAAGGTGCGATGACCGAATAAACCTCATGCACCATACCATTGGAAACTTCCGCATTGGTTTTACCGACACGGGCGTTACCATTGATGACATAACTTGCGTTGCCACCTGTGGTGTCTTGTGCACATGTCAGCAAGCGGTCGTTGAAGTTTGGAATGGCGAATGTTCCCGGAGTTGGGAAATCGGATTCTTCATAAGCGTCATCGTTGCCATTGTCGATCAAGCAACTGTAGGCAATCAACTGAGCCTGCTCGTAAGAGAGCTCTGTCACAGCGTTGAGCCCTAACTTATGGACGTAAGCATCAATGGCATCATTGTTTGGTGCAAAGAGCGTGTAGTTACCACGGGCAGAAAGAACGCTGGTCAAGGAAGAAGCATCGTCAGACTTTCCAAGTTTCACTTTGTCGAAAATGTACTTCAGGCTGGAATATTTGGCCGGGTTGTTGGCCAAGTATTCAGACATCGACTCTTCTGACTTTATAGAGTAATCGCCTTCATTGATGTCCTCCTTGCAGGACGCAAGGAGCACACCAAGTGAAAGTACACAAAGCCATCCAAAGACGCGAACTGAAGTCGTGAACAGACCTTTAAAATGTCTTGATTTCATAGGCTATTAATTATCAATTGTCAGAATAACGTTTCCAAACAGGATTCTGTTCGAGCTTGCCACCGTAATCAACACCGTTGACCTTCATTTCCTCACTGTAGATAGGATTGTAGAGTGAGTAGAGAGCCTTCAGACGATTGCGGACAGTTGTTGAAAGCGTAATGTAGTTGGTAAGCACATCGGTGTTTGCATTGGTGGCTTCGCACTGACGCACGATGTCGAACCAGCGCTTACCTTCTGCAACGAACTCACGCTGACGCTCATTGTAGACGAGCTTCAACAGGTCGTCGGCGCTCTTGACGTTACCGCTGTGGGTTGCGTAGTCGTCTCTCAGACGGTCACTTCTCAAATCGGCAACCTTGCCATAAGAGTCCGTAGCCTTCATCTTAGGATTGCAGCGAGCGAAGATGGCATTAACCAAGTTGAAACCTTCAACCAATGCGTAACCGGCATCGGTCTTGGTGGTAGAAGCCTTCGTTGAAGAAGGCAAAGAACGGGCAATGGCTTCAGCCTTGATCAACATGATGTCTGACAAACGATAGATTGACCAGTTGGCATCAGCGTTTGTTGAATAAGAGGCATCACCACCCTTTGTTACATCTTCATAATCATCGATGTTAAGGTTGTTGATCACATACTTGTGGCAGATGGGCTGAGAAGCCGATGAAGTCTTATAGTCGAAAGTTTCGAGCAAACGGATGTCGCACTTGCCAAAACCACGGTCTACATTATATGAGCTGGCAGCGCTGCTGGTCAGCGTTGAGCTACCAACCATAGCACCAACCTTCAACGAACCGCTGCTGTTAGAAGCCAAGTAGCTTCCCGGCGTTCCGTTTGACTCACCACTTGTGCTGTTGTACTTGAGCTGCAGGATGTGTTCATACATAGAACTGCTGTTGCCCATAGTTGCGAAATACACCACGTCAGTACCAGAAGTGGTATAGCTGGAAATAGTGGTCATGTAAGGATACTCTTTGTCAAGAGCCGTGAAATTGGTCTGTTCCTTGACAAATGAACCACCAAGCTGCTTCATTTCCTTATCATATTCTCTTCTAACATGGTTGAGAACAGAGTCGGCATGAACGATAGACTTCTTGAAGCATTCCTTGCTCAGGTTGTCTAACTGCGCAGAAGCAATCGTGTCACCATTCTCGTCGAGAACATAGTCGCCCTTGGCCTTAGACTTCAAGAGCATACATCCTCTCCAAAGATACATATCAGCCAAAAGGGCATGGATACCAGTCTTGGTGAAACGACCTACGTTCTCATTCAGAGAACCATAGTTGTCTGGCGCATACTGCCATTCTTCCTGACCTTCTGTGTCGAGGTCGCGAATCAAAGTGCCGAGCAAATTGACGCCCTTCGTTGCAGGAAGCAAGTTGGCACGTGCTTCAGCATCGGTGCGGATTGGGGTCGTGTTGTAAGGCACGTCGCGGTAAGCGCGAACCAAATAGAAATAATAGAGGGCACGCAAAGCTTTCACTTCGGCACGCATTGGTTTCCAGTCGCTCAAGCGGAAGCTTGGGTCGACTTCCTTACCAGGCTGAGTCATGATGTCACCCTGAGAAAGCACCAAGTTGCAATAGTTGATACCCGTATAGAATGAAGACCAGTCGAAGATATCTTCGGTTGGCATCAAGATACCCTGCTGAAGGTGCTGGATGCCAGTCTTGGTCATATCGTTCAACGCCAAGTTGTCTGAACGAAGCTCACCCCAATAAAGGATTCTCGAGGTGACAGCGTCGGACGCCATCTGACGGTATGCCGCTGCACGGACGTTGTCCACGTCGGTCTTTGACTTCCAGAAGTCATCCTCTGTAATCATGTTTGATGGAGACAGAGTCAAGAAATCTTCACAAGAAGCCAATCCCATGCTGCCGAACAAAAGTCCGACAGCAAGGATTTTATTGATAAACTTATTTGTTTTCATCATATTAATGGTTTAGAAGCCAACATTCAAACTAACTGTAAATGAGCGTGAACGCGGAGTCTGAGAACTGTCCGTACAAGGACTGAAACCAGAAGCTGAGTGGTCTGGGTCTACACCTTTATACTTCGTCCAGAAGATAAGGTTGTTACCAGAAGCAGCCAAACGCAACGAGCTCAAACCATATCTCTTCAACTTCTCAGCCGGGAAGCTATAACCAAGCTGGAAGTACTGGAAGCGCAAATAGTCACCCGGTTCAACATAACGGTCGCTGATCAATGCGTTGAAGATGTCACCAGAAACGTTGGTGTTCATGGCACGAGGAATCTCAGTCACCTGACCATTGGTTCTCCAACGGTGGTTAACCGCAGCACTCTGGTTTTTGTTAGTACGCATATCCTCGGCATACATACGTGCCAAGTTGATAATCTTGTTGCCGACACGGAAGTTGAAGTTGGTCTTCAAAGTCCAACGGCCGTAAGTGAGGTCAACACCGAAACCACCGTTCATCTTAGGATTAGAAGAACCTAAGTAAACGATATCCAATTCGTTGATCTGACCATCGTGGTTGATATCTTCGTAGATAACGTCACCACCTTCGAACTTGTATTCGCTACCACCACCGTAGTTGTAGACCATCTGCAACGGGTTGCCGTTCTTGTCGTAGATCACGTTGCCTTCAGCATCGCGAACGATAGGAGCAGTTTTGCCAGTTGCCTTAGCCGTGTTGTAGAGGTTGCCGTTGGCATCTGGTTCCGTCAGATAATATTCATTGTCGTCAGGATTCAAGAAGTAACCGTTGTGCTTGTAGTCGTAAGCATAAACGCCCTTGAAGCGGAAACCATAGATACCACCCAAAGAGTGTCCCACCTGAACACGCTTCAACGGACTTTCGTTGGCGTCCTTATAGTTGAACTCAGCGTTAACCGTGTTAAGCACAGAGGCATCCATCTCAGTTACCTTATTGACATTCTGAGAGATGTTGAAGCGGAAGTTAGCGTGGAACTTACCGAACTTCAAAACGTCGGAAGTGCTGACAAAGAGTTCCCAACCCTGGTTGGTCATCTTACCAACGTTGGCGCTACTCAATGAAGTGAAACCACTCGTTGAAGGAACACGAACACCAGAGTTCAAGAGGTCGGTTGTTTTCTTGTCATAGATATTGAGGTCGAACTTGAGCAAGTCGTCGAAGAAGTTCAAGTTGAAACCTAAGTTCCAAGACTTGGTCTTTTCCCAACGGATGTCAGTCAGACGCAAGTTAGACGGACGGATGGCAGTCACACCATTGTAGCTACCGTAAGAAGCATACTGGTTGTAGATCAAACCTTCGCCGAAGCTTGAGTTACCAGTGACACCCCAACCCGGACGGAAGGCCAACATGCTGATGACCTTCTTCAATGGTTCGAAGAAAGCTTCATCGCTAATGTTCCAACGACCAGAGATACCAGGGAAGAAGCCCCACTTGTGGCCAGAACCGAACTTCGTGCTACCATCAGCGCGGATGGTGAAGTCGAAAGCATATTTAGAACCGAAAGCATAGTGAACAGAACCTGTACCGCTCATGCTGTGGCCCTTACCCGTTGAAGTGCTCATACCAGTTGTCCATCCAGGTACAGTTGGGTCGGTCAAGCCGCCACCGATACCAGAAGAAGACTTATACTGAGTAGTTGAGTTGCTGGTGCTTGCTTCGATACGTGCCATCACCTGGAGAGAGTGGTTTTCGTTCTCGAAGTGAGGACGGAAGACCAAAGAGTGACGCGTCGTGAAAGCCAAAGACTTGAACTCCTGGTTTGAAGTGAGGTCCTTATTATAAGTAGAAGTGTTGCTCAAAGAACCAGGTTTGTAAGCGTTCTTAGTTTCAGTGTAAGCGTTCAAATACACTTCACCCGTATAGTTCAACTGAGTTTCCTCGTCTTCCTTGCCGAGCAACTTATATTCGATAGAGAACTGCGGCGTAATGGTATAAGTGGACCATTTACGCCATGACTCATAAGCCTTGGCAACTGGGTTGCCATTGTTATACATATCATCCAAATACTTAGAAGTCAAGCCTTTTTCTACAGAGTTGGTAAAGCCAAGCTCCGTAGCAACATTCGGCATGATATACCATTCGCCGGTGTCAAACCAGTTCTGGGCAGTTCTGTCATACTCATAACGAGTGACAGACATATTAGGCATTGCCTGATAAGCATTACCCATCAAACCGTCATCGTAGTTCTTGTTCTGGTTCGTGTAAGTCAACGCGAAGTTAGAAGAGAACTTGATACGGTCGGACACGAAGTAGTCCAAAGCCAAACGTGTGGTGAAACGATCAAGCGTCTGCTTGATAACGGTACCAGTTTCATGGTCGTAGCTACCAGATACACGGAATGATGCCTTGTCACCACCACCAGAAATGTTCAGACCATAGTTGTGAGTCTGACCAAACTGCGTTACCTCGTCAATCCAGTCAGTGTTCTTGTTATAGTTTCCATAGAAAGAAACGTATGAAGGTTTATCCTGCAATTCGACCATTTCGTCTGCCGGGTTACCTGCAGCTGGGTTCGGATTGTGGTAAGCCTGCTGAAGCATCATCTTATACTGGTCACCATTGAGCATCTTCATACCAGAAGGCTGCCATGCGCCAGAGAAACGATAGCTGAAGTTGACCTTGGTCTTACCATGAGAACCACGGCGTGTCTTGATTTCAATCACACCATTAGAACCACGTGAACCCCAGATAGCCGTTGCGGCAGCGTCCTTCAAGACGTTGATGCTGGCGATGTCTTCAGGGTTGACCTGCAACAAGTTAGCAAACTTTTCTTCGTTCATATCGTTAGCGTCGAACTCTTGCTTGTCATAGTCCTCGAGGATGTATCCGTCGACAACGATCAAAGGTTCCTGATTACCATTGATAGAGGTAACACCACGCAAACGCATGCTGGTACCAGCACCAAGGTTACCTGAGTTAGAGACGATGTCCAAACCTGCAATCTGTCCCTGAAGTGCTTCACCAGCAGTTTCAAAAGACAAACCCTGCATTTCGTCCATGTTCAACGACTGCTGAGCGACAGAGATTTCGCGCTCAGGGATGACCATACCATTGGACTTCACCTTACGCGTAACCACCTTAACAGCAGTGCTTAAAGTTGTATTGTCAACCAACTCAACGCGGAAATTTGACTGCGTTCCAATAGGCATTCTCTGAGTCTTATAACCAATGTAAGAAATCTGCAACGTGTTGCCTGGATTCTTAATTGAAAGAGAGAAGTTACCATTAGCATCAGTCTGAGTAGCAGAGATGGCACGGTTAGACTTATCAATCTCAGCTACGTTCGCCATCACGACAGGACCTTTGTCGGCAGAGCTCCAAACGTGTCCTGTAATGCGCTTCTGAGCAAATGCGACAGCACAGCAGAAGCACAAGGCAAGGGTCAATAAATATTTTATGCTATTCATGATATTTTATATTATCTGATTCTGTACTTCTTGACGAAAGAACGTGCTGCGGCTGCCGTTGCCCATTCGCTGTCGTAGCGTCCGTTAGGAAGAGATGCGAAATTAAGCACCTTATCTACCTGGTGGAGGACAATGTATGAAGAATTTTTGATTGATGAAGCGCCACCTGAAGTTGCTCCATCGAAATCCATATCGCGAGCCATGAGGTTGTTTGGAGCTATAACATGCACTTTTTCACCAGTGTTATCCGTTACAGTGATAGCATTGTCAGACTGCTTAACATGCAAAGAAAGGTAAATATTCTTGACATTGTCAATACATGAAGTCTGATATTTCATACCATCTGCGTTGTCAGCATTGGCCATATTAGTGGTCACGTGGTCAACAAAGAGAGACTGGTCTTGGAAGTGGTACTTCAAGAAATTGATCAACATGGTAATCATTGCCTTAGCCTTCGCCTGGTTTTCTGGAGAAAGCGTACCTTCAGTTTCCTCAGTTGCACCTTCACGGTGAGCTTCCATCCATTCAACGATTTCGTCGTAAGACATCAAGCCCTTAGCCTTGGCTGCATCAATAGCCTCATTAGTAGGCACATAAACCGTGTAGCGGTAGTTATTGAAGAAGCGCACCAACATTTCGTTGTTTGAAGGATTGACACCTTCGTCGGTGAAGATACGGTATTTCTTCTGTTCAGAAGCCCAAAGCGTCTTGTCGGTCTTCATTTCTTCAGTCTGGAAACCAGCGAGAATCAACTGATCGGCAGAGAAGTTAGCCTTGCAGAGCTCGAAGAACTTAGAGAACTTGTCGCCCTGTTCGCCCATGACAGCATAAACAGATTTCGTTGTAGGCTGCATCGGACGGTTGAGCAAGTAAGTCATACCGTTACCATAACCGTTCTTCTCCGGAGACATATCGTATGCTTCGATGACTTCGCAGTCGTGGTCGTTGGCATACTCGTCGCGCTGAAGCTGGAGTTGGTAACCACCATCAACCAACATACCTAAGCCATTCTTAGAAGCATCGCCCTTGTACTTCACATAAACTGGAGCACCGGTACGAGCCAAGAAGTAAGTACGCTTGCCGTTGACACCCTTGTCGTTGTCCTCATCATCGGTGTCGTGAACAACGATGTGCTGATCCAACATATCAATCAAGAGTGCCTTCTTAATCTTACCAGAACCGTTGATGGTCAACTGAGCGTTTGGTTCAGAAACGTTGGCAGCATTACCACCAATCGTCTGACGCTGGTCGGTTTCAGGCTTCTGACCTGTTTCGATGTTATATTTATAGGCCTCAGCACGAACAGGAATCACAGCACTTGCCACATTCTTATAAGTGAAGCGCCAGTATTTCCAGTTCTTCTTCTGGTCGGCAGAGTTACCGCGAGCCAAAGACATCGGATCGACATAACCATAAGAGCCCAAGCCTTCATCCGTCGGAACGAAGAATGAGAAGCGAGACTGCATGGCCTTCAAGTAAGTTGAGTAGTACTTCTGCAACGGAGCGTTGTTGTATGAGTTTCCTTCAATGTACTTGTCGTCGGCACGAACAACAGACTTAATGATCTGCGTGTTAGAAGAATAAAGAGCAGGAGCGATTACTGAAGCATAGTCGGCCGGCGTGATCACGCGGTTCATAACATAAACAACACCGTTGTTGGCCAGCAAACACTTGTCGATACACTTCTTATACTTATCCTCGGTTTCATAATCAGCATTGGTTGCCGGGAACATCTGGTCCTGAGCATCGTTCATGATGGTCAAGTACTTGCTCGGCACACTCTCGAGGAAGGAGTCCTTCATCAAGTTGTTGATCAAAGCCTGAAGGATGTCGAGAGGAATCTGATAGAGGTTGTATTCAATATTCTCAGGAGTGTTAGGCAACTTGGCATAACGGTCCATCAACACGCGACCACCACCATTGACGAAGTATTCAATCATGCCAGCATCCGTTGGTACAAACATGGCACCCATATCCTGCTCCTTCGGCGTTGAAGAAGAGATGGCATACTGGTTCCATCCTGGATCGTAAGTCAAGAGAGGGAAGTCACCCAAAGACTTCTTGTCAGGACCAGTGGTCATGGCGCCCGTGCTTGAACGGCCAGAGATGTAGCGCTTTTCAAACACAGAGTCGTTGCCGATGTCGTAGATCTGACGATACTGTGCAGTCAGGGTAGAGTTATAATAAGGTGCGCTGAAACGGTCGAGCATCTTGCTAAACAAATCGGTTGCACCGTTTGTGCGGATAACCTCAGCCATATTAGGAGGCGTTACCAAAACAGTGTCCAAAATATTGAAGTAACCATTCAAGCAGGTCACGTCTTGCTTCAAGACCTTGGCACCATATACATAGGCACGCTTACCACCCTCGGGACCGTTAACCCAAGGTTCCTTATTATTAAGGATGAAGCTAACGTCGTCGTGGGTGATATTCTTCACCTTCATCTGGTCTTCAATGAAGGTAAGCATCATCGGAGAAGTGGCATCGAGGGCCATATAAATGCCCGGATGACCCATAGTTGTATACTTGTCCCAGAAGCGCTTGTCGCCTGTGTTGTTTCCATCAGCATCGACTTCGCCTACGTTCTTGTTAACAGGAAGTTCGTTATAGTACCATCTACGAACTGAGTCGGCAGCCGAATACGCTGTTGTACGACGCATTGTCAAAGAACCGCCGCCAGTTGAATACGGCAACATTTCCAAGACATCAGCATTGTCGAGCATGGTGGTAAAGAAGAGCATCTTCTTCTGCGCCAAAGACAATTGGTCATAGCTACGAATAGGATTGCCATTACCATCCTTCCAGTCAGTTGTTTCGAAGAACTTTCTATAAGCCTCGTCGTCAGCAACAAAAAGCGTCTTACTACCGGTTCGAGAGAGCACGTTGGCATAACCCAAGTCATCAGCCAACCGAACAACCGTGGTAAAGTTTCTTGCCTTCAATTCGTCGTAAATACTCCCGCCCAAGAAACTTGGCATCGTTTCATCCAAGTCGTAATCGTCAGAACAAGAGTACGTCAGACCGCAAGTCGAAAGCAGGCACATTGCACCAAGCAATGATTTTCCCATTTTGCTAAAACGGTTTTTCATACGCACTAATAATTTGTTTAATATTTGTTTTCTGTTTGTATTCACACATTTGTACACACTTTATTTGCAGCAAAATTAATAGAATTTTGTTATCTAACTATCAAATGCCCGTGTTAATATTCGGCCTATTAAAGATATTTAATAATTGGCCGAGTTTGAAATGTTAAATTCACAGGAAAAGCCCGCTGCGGAATGGAAGCACGATTAAGCGCCGCATTTGCATACGCGACTTTGCATTTCAAAGGCAAAACAGAGCAGCGACGGCGCATTTTTTTGTAAAATATTAAACCAGTTATCCGCTCAAAACGAAGGCTTTTTTGTAATTTTACATGCGAAAATTCAACCTATTTTTTCGACATTAGACATGACAAAAATACGACATAAAATCATCCTCTGCTGCCTCCTCGCCGTTGTTCTGACGGGCAATATCATCTATCAATGCGTGGGATGTAACAGCAGAAGCGGAGGGGCGCAGACGGAAGAAAAAGAAGAGCGCCTGCCGCGGCTTAACAAACTTCTGACCAACGAACTTTCCAGCCGACCGGAGACGGAAGGGATGGACAAAGACATCGAGAGATACATGAAACGCTGGGAACTGCGCGGGGTGCAAATCGCCGTATCAAGAAATGATTCGCTGGTGTATGCAAAAGGCTTCGGATGGGCGGATGAGGAACGGGGCGAGGCGATGACGCCGGGCCACATCATGCGGATTGCTTCGGTCAGCAAACTGCTGACGGCGGTTGGCATCATGAAGCTCCGCGAACAAGGACGCCTGAAGCTTTCCGACCATGTCTTCGGCGCGAAAGGTCTGTTGAACGACACGCTCTACACCAACGCGATTCGCGACAAGCGGCATTTCGACATCACGGTGGAACAACTGCTGCGCCATGAAGCGGGGTTCACCAACTACGCGGGCGACCCGATGTTTTCCACAAGGTATATCATGATGCAAAACGGACTGAAGACGGCGCCAGACCACCGCACTCTGCTGAGCATCGTGCTGAAACGCCGATTAGGCTACACCCCGGGAACGGCCACGCGCTATTGCAACATCGGCTATATGCTGCTGTCGATGATCATCGAGAAATGCTCGGGCATGAGCTATGAAGCGTATTTACAGAAATACGTGCTCCATCCAGCGCATTGTTTCGATTTCCACATCGCAGGCAATTATTATGAGGACCGCCACCCTGGAGAGGTGCGTTATTATATGCACAGCGATGCTGAACCGATTGAGGAGTTCAACAACAGCGGGCGCATGGTGGTGAAATGCTACGGCGAAAACGACCTGCCACGCCTGCAGGGGGCTGGAGCGTGGGTGGCGTCTGCGGCCGAACTGTGTCGATTTGTCGCTGCCATCGATGGCGACGACCACGTGCCCAACATCCTCTCGAAGGAATCAATAGAGACCATGACCCGAAACCCAGACGACCACCATTTCGCCATCGGCTGGAACCGCACGATGAAGGGTACGCCCTGGGTGCGGACGGGCACACTGTCGGGTACGAGTTCACTGGTCATGCGTTACCCCGATGGCCAATGCTGGGTGTTCATCACGAACAACAGCACCTGGAAGGGACAGGGACAGGCGAAAGACACTATGGCGCTATTTGCCAAACTCAAAGCGAAATACGGCGCGTTGCTGAAACCGCTGAAGGTGGATTTCGAGAGCAAGGGCTGACGGCGCAATCAGAGCCTATGCAACGCGACGATGGTATGGACGGCAAAGGCAGCGCATGTGAAAGGAAGGGGAGCAAAATTGAAATATTAAGTAGGTGGAGATTGTGCGGAAAGAGCCTTGTCTGCGGCCAGGCGCGGGCTGAAAGCCCAGTAAGTCCACAGCCCAGGGCAACGCCCTGGGTGCCATGTCCCCATTCCCTACGCCCTGTAAGGGCAAAAGTAAAAGTCAACCGTTCGCCCATACTTTTGCCCTTACAGGGCGTAGGCGTTTATACACTGATACCCAGGGCGTTGCCCTGGGCTGAGAACTGGCTGCCCTTTCAGGGCGCTCCCTTTCGCGCTTTGTTCGTTTATCATGTGCGCATGCTTATTGCCATCCGCGCTAAACATCAATCTCTTTCCGCGCCCTTATAGAGGCGTCCCTGCCAAGTGTCGCGTTGCTCCAAACGCTTCTTGACCAGCTCCACAAACTGATAGTTTTTCAATCCCCATTCTGGTGCCAACAGAAGGTCGGCGGGCGATTGCGACGTGAATCTCTCCACCACGATGTCGGGGCGCAAGCGCTCCAGAAAATCCACAACGACATCAACATACTCATCCACCGTGAAGAGCTTGACGCAAGCAGGATTTTCCTGATACTCGCGGGCCAAAGGCGTGCCTTTGATGATCTGAAGCTGATGGAGCTTCACGATGTCGACAGGCAGGGCAGAGACTTCTCCTGCCACGCGGCAGACGTGGTCCGCACTTTCCCCGGGAAGTCCCAATATAAGATGTATGCCAACTGGCAAACCAGCAGCGGCAGTGCGGCGCACGGCCTCAACAGCGCAGGCATAATCATGGCCGCGGTTGATGCGGCGCAACACGGCGTCATCGGTGGATTCCACGCCATATTCCATCATCACGAAATGCCGCCGCCGTAGTTCCGCCAGATAATGCAGCAACTCGTCGCTCACGCAGTCGGGGCGCGTCCCAATCACGAGGCCCACCACGTCATCAACGTCCAAAGCCTCTTCATAGAGTTGCTTCAAACGGGAAACGGGGGCATAGGTGTTGGTGAACGACTGGAAATAAGCGAGGTATTTCATCTCTGGATATTTCCGCATGAAGAAACGTTTCCCCTCCTCCATCTGTCGGGCGATGTCGCGCTTCTCTGCGGTGAATCCCGGACTAAACGAGCGATTGTTGCAATAGATGCAGCCTCCGCTGCTGATGAAGCCGTCGCGGTTGGGGCATGAGAAACCTGCATCGATGGTGATTTTCTGTATCTTGCCATCGAAATAGCGGTTGAGGAAAGCGGAAAATGGAAGATAACGTTGCATGGAAGAGGGTGTTACTTATGGGTGAAGCGGCCGATGACGGAGGACAACTTTAGTCTTTGCGTCATCATTTGCAGGCACAAAAATACAAATTTAGTAAGTAGACCATATATATAGGCCCCCGAAAACCGCTGCCTGAGAAGAAAACGCCTAAAAAATTTGGCCGTTTGAAGAAAATGTTGTAATTTTGCACACGCATTCGGCAAGATGTTGGAACCATCAAGAAAGAAATTCCACTGCAAACACAACATCATTCTGAAAACATCTGCGGAAATAGCTCAGTTGGTAGAGCACAACCTTGCCAAGGTTGGGGTCGCGAGT
>ENA-OROK01001545-OROK01001545.1-human-gut-metagenome-genome-assembly--contig:-NODE-1545-length-22122-cov-4.578466_pt1 | contig 22122 bp, 22 predicted proteins | sample MGYA00242127_ERZ509046 | MGnify/ENA primary metagenome ERZ509046 (study PRJEB26280, sample SAMEA2338728) | human gut metagenome | biome: human gut; feature: human-associated habitat; material: faeces... | reverse complement strand
CAATTTTTTTCAAAACCAAAACTGCAAACTCAATCAGCAATAAGAAAATAGAAAACAAAAGAACAAAGAATAAACAAAACAGAAGAAAAGAACAAAGAAGAAGAATGAAAGAATAAACAAATCAAACAAAACAATCCAGACATCTCAAATTCAATCAAGACATATCAAACAATAAACCAATCAATCAATTCAAACTCAAAATAAATCATCAACTCAAATCATATACTTCGACTCAAAAACAATAAAATTCAATATCAAAATTAAACTTCAAAAATCATTTCAAACTTCAATCAATTCAATTTAACTTAATTCATTCTCACTTCATATGCGCAGGGGAATATGATTTGATTTATGACGTTCCCCTGCGCTTGATGATCGCCGTTGCTCATTTCACAATTGCATGATATGTGCGTAAAGACAGATTAATTGAAGAATAAGCATTCGTATTTTGAGAAATAAACAGAATGACTTGACATCAAATATATTCAAAAACCAAGAGTGCCGCAGGCCGGGCTCGAACCAGCGACTTCAAGATCTTCAGTCTTGCACTCTCCCAGCTGAGTTACTGCGGCGTTATGTCGAGAGTAAATACCAATTCCTTATTAATCTTTGCCTTCTATTGTATCTACAAATTATGAATTTGAAGCGAAAGTAACAAAAGCAGTATTCAAAATACACGGTACGTGGATGCTTTAGCTGGCGTGGTAATAGGCATAATCGCAGTATGCGTGCTTCTTTCCTTTTTTAAAAAGCTGGACTTATCTATAACGCTTGTTCTCTGTAATATTGTAATCTTCATCTTAACCATGTTTTGGTCTGGATCGAATTCAGCATTGGCGTTCAATCCAGTTTACCTTGAAACAGGCGATAATCTATACACCATACTAACAAGCATGTTTGCACATGCTGGCATTTTTCATCTGCTGGGAAATATGCTTTTCCTAATTCTGTTAGGGCCAGCCTTGGAACAGAGAATAGGCAAACTAAAGTTTGCAGCGGTTTATTTTATTTCAGGGATCATAGCAACATTAACCTTCAGTGCAGTTCTGTGGAATGAGCCGGTATATTTACTCGGGGCATCCGGGGCAATATCTGGAATCATTGGTACTTTTCTAGTCACATATCCAAGAGATAAAATAACAATGATCATGGGATTTATCTTAATTCCTGATGCTCCAGTCTGGGCGGTTTCAGCAGTATGGTTTCTCTTCAATGTAATACTTGCAGCAGGAAGTCCCCAGACTGCATGGGAAGCTCACCTTGGAGGATTTCTGGCCGGAGCCGTAATCGGTCTTTTATTCTATAAGTCAGTAATGAGCGAACATGAAGATAAAGTTCCAGAGACGAGTTCTTTAGAGCAACTGGTTACAAACAGCAAACAGAGAGAAGCCATTGACGCCTTGAGAGGCGAAACCAATCCAGATATCAGAAAAGCATGGATGGAGCACTTTGCTGAGCATACTCCTTGTCCAAACTGCGGCAGTATGATGACTTGGAGTAAAAACTCACTTAAGTGCAACTGCGGTTATTCAAGGAAGATGAAATGATCAGAGTGCTTGTCGAAGGTTATTTAAGAAGGGAAAACGGGCAGCTTCTGGAAGCCCACTCCACTGTCACTGCCGTCATTCAAGATGGTTTCATTCTGCTGGTGGACACATCTTCAAAAGAATACAGAAACAAACTCATCGATAATCTAAACAATGCAGAGATAAACGCAGAAGATGTTGATGCAGTCGTACTCACACATTCACACGAAGATCACACAGCAAATCTTGATCTGTTCCCAAATGCTGAAGTGATGATGCATCCTTTAGAAGCATCAGATATCTCATATTCACCGGTACATGACAATGAAGAAATTTTTCCAGGTATCAGAATTCTTCACACTCCTGGACATACTGCCGGTTCGGTAAGCGTATTTGTAGAAAACGAGCATTGTATAATTGCAGGGGATGCGATTCCTACTGAAAGCAACATTCTTAAAAACCTGCCCCCCGGCATAAATATCGATAGAGATTTGGCTATGGCAAGTATGCACAGAATTCTGTCGATGGCAGACTGTGTGATCCCGGGGCATGGAAATCTCATAAATCTGCGTGTGTAAGAGATTCAATGGACAATATAATATACAGCTTGCTGAAAAAGTAGCACCAGCTCCTGAAGAGCGTGGGGAAATGCTATGAAAAAATTCAGTATGGCTATAGTGATTATAGTGGCTTTGGCGTTGGTCGGGGCTGCAGCTTACGCCGTGCTTGTTTATGACGATAATAAGGCTGATGATAGTAAGAGTAACAGCAATCAAAATCAGCCAGAACAAAACAAGACGGTTGTAGCTCCAGTAGAAACGGACAATAAAAGTCTCACTCTTTCTGTAAAATATCCTGGACAGGGTGTAGGCGGATACAGTTATTCCACTCATCAGACATATACATTTGAATTGACTGTAGATTCTAATGGCTGGGCAGGAAAAAGCAATATTATGATTTTCGGTGAACGCAGCGATGGCGGCATAGATATCGGATGCATGAGCGTGTCTGTTAATGGAAACACCATACAGACAACTAAAAATTATGTTGAACCTGAAAATGTTCTGAGCGCAATGGTCAAAAATGTAAACATGTCAAATGGAGGAAGTCAGAATATTCCTGTTGAAGTGACATTCAACCGTGTAGGTACATTCACTGTAACATTCCAGGCGTTTGATGAAAAAGGCAATCCCGTGTCTGCACCTCTGAAGTGTTCTGGATTGAATGTACCCGAGAGCGGTAAAGTCGGGCTCAGCATTAATGAACATTCCATTAAAGACGTAAATGGAAAGAAGTACACCGAAATCAAAGCTGAAGTTGTAAACAATACAAATGTCAGAGTTGTAATAAACGCTTCTGATTTTTATCTTGTAAACGGCTCCAAGTCTATCCAGGCTGATTCCGGGCTGTCTAATCCAGAAAGCAGGGAGTTAAACTTCAGCGGAGATTCATTAAGAAATGACAAGATGGAAATCGATCTGTACTTCGATTATTCAGGCTCTCTTGCCGGGTATCATCTAGAATACAGAGGTGCATATGGTGCGGATAATGTACCTTTGAACTGAAACTCCGTGTACAAACTTTAAGATATTTCGCAGTCCTAGCTCTGCCTATGAATAATGTGTCTTCAGAGAAAATCAAGCTTCGCAACGGTACAGAAATGCCGGTATTGGGATTCGGGACGTTTAAGATCTCCAATGAAGACGTATACCGGACTGTACTGGATGCTCTAAACGCCGGCTACAGACACATAGATACCGCAGCATACTACGGGAATGAAGAAGGAATAGGCAGGGCAATCAGGGACTCAGGAATTCCTCTGGAAGAGATTTTTGTAACAAGTAAGGTATGGTATAGCGAAGACGGGTATGACGAGACGATAAAAGCTTTTGAAAAAAGCGAGATGCTTCTCGGCAAGATCGATTTATATCTGATACACTGGCCTCGCGGCAGAAACCGGCTTGAAATGTGGAGAGCTCTTGAACATTTGGAGCAGGAAGGCAGGATAAAGGCTGCCGGTGTAAGCAATTACATGGAAAGGCATCTGGAAGAGATTGAAAGACACGGCATGAATATGCCTGCTGTAGATCAGGTTGAGTTTTCTCCGTTTCTTTATAAAAAAGGACTTCTGGAATACTGCAGGTCTAAGCACATTATACTGGAAGCATACAGTCCTCTGACCAGAGGAACACGTTTAGATGATCAGGTTTTAAAAGAAATTGCTCAAAGATATGATAAGACGCCGGCACAGATTCTGCTTCGCTGGGTTGTTCAGAAAGACATGATGCTGATTGCCAAAACAACTTCTAAAGAGAGAATGAAAGAAAATGCAGACATCTTCAATTTTAAAATTTCTAAAGAAGATATGAGCAGATTAGATGCTCTCAACGAAGAGTATCATACAACTTGGAATCCTGAAGAGATAGAGTAGTTTCACCTACCCCCTAGCAAACCACTTAAAAGAAGTGCGTGTTCTGACTGATGGTGATTGGCTCTTGTCAGAGCGAGAACGCAAAGAAAAAGCGGAAAGCGAGTGCAGATTAGGTGCCAAATTTGAGAAAAGCGGCAAGATCGATGAGGCTATAGAAGCATACCTCAGAGCTGTAGCTGAATATCCCGCTCACAAAAAGGCCAATTATCGCCTTGCAGAGCTGTATGAAGAAAAAGGAGAACTCATCAAGTCAAGCCATCACATGGACATGGCAATGCACGGGGGTCCTGCAAATATCCCCAAGTATCCGAAGAAAGCTCCTGTGAAAAAAGCCGTGGAACCCGTACCTGATAAAAGGAAGATTCCTACAATTGAGCCGAAAATTACCTACAGCAGGAAAATCGACCCTCAAAACGAGGAGCGTCTGAATACAAGAGAAGACAAAAAAGTAAGAGGACTTCTGCCGCTTACCGGAGACAACTTCTTCGGCGGATTTGAATCATTGAAGGAAATACAAAGAAAAGCCGTTCCGCTGATTCTCCAGGGGCGTAATGTGCTTGCTATCTCTTCTACAGCCAGCGGGAAGACTGAAGCTGTATTTGCACCATTGGCAGAGCGCTTAATACAAGAGGGATGGCTGGGACTTTCAATAATCTACATCTCCCCTACCAGGGCTCTGATCTCAGACATCAGGCAGAGATTGGAAACAGTACTTTCTCCTTTAGGCATAAGGGTTGCGCAGAGAGACGGCGACATCAAAGACTTTGATGAATCTAACCCGCAGGAAGTTCTGGTAACAACACCCGAATCGCTGGATTCCATGATCTGCTGGAAAAAACACCAGCTTAATTCTGTAAAAGTGGTCGTAATTGATGAAGTGCATATGTTGGACGGCAGTTACAGGGGAGATCAGCTGCAGATTCTTTTGAGACGTTTGAGAAGAGAGGTAGGGATCAAATTCAACGTGTGTGCAATGTCTGCCACAATAGGAAAACCTGAGAGGACAGCCGCCCGCTTCATGCCTTCACCAAATATTGTCGAATCCAAGGGCGGAAGGGGCATAGAATATCACATAACTCCGACTCTGGAGGATTCTCTGATCTGGGCGAGACAGAATAACTGTTCCAAAATTCTGGTTTTCTGCAACAGTCCCAAAGATGCAGAGACTATTGCTTCCAACACTCTGAAATATTATTTCCCAGCAGACTCTGTGAGAGTCCATCACGGAAAGCTTGAGAAGGAAATGAGGAAAGAAACTGAAGCTTTTCTCCGAGAAGCTAAAACTGCAGTCTGTGCGTGCACTTCTACATTAGAAGTTGGAGTGGACATAGGAGATGTAGATCTGGTTATCTTGTACTCGATTCCCAAATCTGTAGCATCCCTTGCTCAGAGAATAGGGCGCTCAAACCGCCGCGGTTCATATATTTCAGTCGCTGCTGTGGGAAAAGGCGGATTAGCTGATTATTACAGAAATGTTCTGGACACAATACTCTTTGGAAAATTCGAGCCTGCTGACGAGACTTTTGATCCCTCTGTGATCATCCAGCAGATTTTGTCATGTTTGGCAAGCGGATCCAGGGGATTCGGGTTTTTCTCTGATATTTTTAAAGATATCTGCAGCACTGAGGATTTGAAATCAATAGTCACACACCTAATGGATAAAAAATACATCCTTGAAGAGAACGGTATGCTCAGTGAAGGCCCGGCTGCGAAAGGTCTTGGACCCAAAATTTATTCAAATATTGCTGGATATGAGCAAAATTTAGTTATTGAGGCATCTACCGGGATGCCGATAGGGCATGTGGAACTTCCTGTAGATAATATCTTTATTTTGTCAGGGCAGGCATGGTCTGTAAAAAAGAAGGAAGAGAATAAGATCATCGTTGAAAAGGTTGACAGACGTGCTGATGTTGCTAAATTTTCTACTTATGAGCAGAACGGAGCATTCCACAACATGCTACCGGACCAATTAAAATCTAGAAAACTGATTACCGAGGTGAAATAATGAATGAGCTGATAAATGCATATTATGAGTACCTCACAATGTTTGGGGAGTCTTCTCATGAGATACCTTCTCCTGAGCTGAGAAGCACAATCTCCAAGTTTATTGATAAGAAGGTAAATTTCGCCACAGTAAAATTCAAACTTGATAATTCAGAGGATGAGAGCTACCCAGTCCCATCACAGGACGCTTCCGCTTCAATGAGCTGGCTTGTTTTAAATCTGGATCTGGATAAACTGGAGATTCAGATGAGAACTCTGATGGAACTGCCTGAAGATCTGAATGATGCTAAAGGAAAACTTCTGGATTTTGAAGATTATCTGGGCAGCTATACATCCAATGCCGGATCATGGCCTGAACTGGCAGCTTGTTTCTGGCATCTGCAGGCTCCTGAAGAATGGCCTGTTGTAAACTCATATTCTATGAAATATCTGCAGAAAAACGGTGAAATCGGCAGGGGCGATAATGTCCAGAACTGTATTGAATGCATTATGACAATGAACCGGCTTTCAGATGAAACAGGAATAAGTTCTGCAGCCCTTGCTACGCTGATGTATGCTATACTGAATGATATCTTTGAACCTTCTGAAGAAGATATAAGCGGCGAGCTTTTGGACTATGCAGAAACCTGTGATGCCGCTGGAGATTTGGAATCTGCATTAATGTTGTATGAGATCCTGCTGCATGTTGAGCCCAAATCAGATTTGATGATACGAAAATCAGAAATCTACGAGTCTAAAGGTCTGATTATGGCTGCGATTGGAGAAGCAGAATCAGCCGTGGAACTGAATCCTGAAAGCATGAAGTGTCACAAGAGGCTTTTATCGTTATACAAGAGTAAAAAAATGGTAAAAGAATTCAATGCAGAAGTCAAAAGATATGAACCCATCTGGGAGAAGAAAAAGGCTGAAAAACAAGGACAAAATTAATCTACAGCTGATTGATGAGAGATATATGATGGTTGACGTAGAAAGAAGGAAAGCGCTGCTCTGGAGATCAGTAGCTTCGATAATCCTTCTTTTCGGCCTTATGATATTCATGGTTTGCTGGGTGCTTTTGGCCAGCCCTGATATGAGCAATGCTGTGAATGCTGCTGTAACTCTTATCGCAGTGCTGGTTGCAGTCGGAGCATTAATTTCTATCTGGATTACCTGGTCTATCTCATTTCCGGTACCTGTGCAGCCTGGTTATTATCACAGCAATAGGAAAATCCGAGCCGTCACTGCAGGCGTTTGTCTTATTATTTGGGCAGTGTTCGGCATCATGTGGATCATCTTCTTTTCAGGAGATTATTCAATTTTTCAGAACACAGGAATTCTGCTTGCTGCCACAGTTGTTATTCTGGGGGTAGGCTGGGTGGCATCCGAAATCGGACGCCACTGAAAAATTTATTCTACACTGAATTCTGAAATGCTGCGTTTGGGGCGCCGTCCCTTACGTCTTTCAACGTAAACCGTGCGCCCTTCTTTTATGAGTGTGAAAACGTCATCGAATTCCTCAATGAATTCTTTGATCCCTTTCTTCTCAAAGTCATTAAAGTCAAGATCAGGGGCCATAGCGCCGACTTCCCTTGAAAGGCGTGGAAGATATACTCTGCCATCGTCTTTCACGATGCTGTCAAATGCAGATTTTACAATTTTAAGTGCATCAATCTGACTCAGCTTCTTCTTGGCCGGACGTACCTCTTCTACGATGACCTCTTCTTTAACATCTTCTTCAGGTACGAGCTCATCAGCAATTTCCTCAACGGTATTTTCTACAGTTTCCTCTTCTTCAGATGTGCTGTCATCTACCATCATAACCATCATAGCTTTGCCGCGGCGGCTGAGGGTAAAGTATTCCGGCAGGGCTTCGAGAAGATGTGAAATCTTTTCTTTCCCATAGTTTATGCTGTCAAACTTAGGATCCAGCCGGCGTGCTGCTTTGAAAAGATGGTATGTATCAACAGTCCCATCACGGTTCTTATCTACTGTTGTATATGCCTGTATTAAAATTGGGAGAGCATCAATCGGATTCTGCTTTGCAGGCGGCATGGGAACGATCTCTTCTTCGCAGGTGGATACTTTGCGGCCATCCTTTCTGCGTATGTATATGGCACCGCGGTCATACCTTTCTACTTCGAAGATATCTCCTAGTTTTTCGATAAGGCTCAGCAGTGATGATTCCCCGTATGTTCTGGTATCGAATGCCGGATCAAGACGCCTCAAAGCTGCGCCTATGTCTCCATTTAACGCCATTCCATCATCATTTACTGCATACTCGAATGCTCTGCAGAGCAGATCGATTGCATCCTTTGCCTGTTTCTTCTCTCTGCTTCCGCTGTTCTCAGAAATTCCTTTGTTGTCTTCTTCTTCATCCTTTCCAAGATTTTCAGTTGAAACGAATACATCGCATGCGCGCCTGAATGAATCGTGAGTATCTTTCTTTCCAATACCCATCACAAATATTCCATGTTCTCTTATTCGTATGGCAAGTGAGGTATAGTCTGAATCGCTTGAAACTATTACAAAACCATTTACGATGCCGTCATGAAGTATATCCATTGCATCAATTATCAGAGCTATATCTGTAGTGTTCTTTGTAATATGTCTATTCGAGATATTTGGAAACTGCTGGTATGGTATCAAAGCATATTCCTTCAGCTTTAATTTCCAACTGTTTACCTGACCGTTTACAGTCCAGTTTCCATATACTCTTCTTATAATCACAGATCCGTATTTTGAAGCTTCTGCCAACATTTCTTCAACATATGCGGCAGACGCGTTATCACCATCAACTAAGAAAGCGAGTTTTCTGTCGTCTATTCTTTTTTCATCCATTGGATACCACCATTAGATAGAGTATAAATCAATCCAGATCTGAATTCATACTCTATTGGGAGACACCATTCTTCAAACAGTGCCGTATTTTTGATAGGGCTTTATCATAATCACTCTAATTAAGTCTTCGCAAAGTTGAAAATAGTACGTTTTTCATGATTTTCATCTGTTTTACACGTTGCAGATGAGAAATTTCTCAGGATTTTACAGAAAAATTCATTGATTCATATTCCATAGCTATTAGGGTTGTAATCATCATCAACGCGCAGGGGAACGTCATCTCAATCATATTCCCCTGCGCATTCACTGTCATGATTGAGTAAGATGACTTTAATTTGAGTTTTGAAGTTTGATTGATTGAAGTTTGAGTTTGAAATGATTTTTGATTTTGAGTTTTGATATGATATTGATGATTGAGCTCTTTTATTTTATTTTGATTTTGAAGTTTAATTTTGATATTGAATTTCATTGTTTTTGAGTCGAAGTATATGATTCATATATGATTTGAGTTGATGATTTGAGTCTGATTTTGATTTATGATTTGTGAATTGATTGATTCTTGATTTGATTTTTTGAGTTTGATAAGTCTTGATTGAATTTGATTGTTTTCCTCTTTCATTGTTTTCTTTTGATTGCGATTATTTGGTTTTTGAAATGATTTGGTTTTTGGTTTTTGATTGAAGTTTGTTTTGATTTTTGAATTTGATTGTTTATCGATTTCTTTTCTTTTATTCTTGATTATTGATTTGTTGAATTATTGATTGTTTTGGTTTGATTTTTGAAGTTTGAAATGATTTGCAATCAATGCATCAATGAAAATAATGAGAATACATTCGATCACAAATCAAATTCAAAACAAACTTCAATCAAAACAAGAATAAACAAAAACCAAACAACAATCAATAATTCAAAACAAAATAACAAGAAGAATCAATGAAAGAGAAAAACAAAATAACAAGAATAAATAAAACAAAAAGTACAGCTAGACATATCAAATTCAATCAAACTCAAACAAAAACAAATAATGTCAGTTAAAAACTCAAAGTAAATATCAAATCAAAAAAAGTAACTTTCAAAATCAATCAAAATCAAACAATAAACCAAACAATCAATTCATAATCATCAATAACTTAATTCAAATCACTAACTCAAACTCACTTCATAATCCTCAATGTAATTAGTATCAAAATCAAAATAAATCAAACTTCAACAAATCGATAAGATAATATCAAAATCAAATCAAAAATCATTTCAAACTTCAATCAAATCAATTCAACTTAACTTAATTCATTTTCACTTCATATGCGCAGGGGAATATGATTGAGATGACGTTCCCCTGCGCGTTGATGCATGTCCGCATGTGTTTACATAACGTACAGTATAATATCTCTTGTTTAGATGCGAACCTTTCGTACTATTGTATTATCTGGATTAAGAATAGTTATGCATCTTTGCAGGAAGGTACATGTAATTTCTTAGAAAGTTTTATAACTGACAAGAAGACTCCCCCTTTTAATCGCCACTGTGGCTTAGTGGTATAGCGACGCCTTGGTAAGGCGTAGGCCGAGGGTTCAATTCCCTCCAGTGGCTCCACTTTTTAACATCACATGTAGATATACCGAATTTTTTTTAGTGATGTCTGAAGAACGATCATTACATGACAAATGCATGTTTCGTTATTGATAATGCTATACAGCCAGTTGTGTTATATCGTTTATCTCAACTTTTGTGATTTTACAATAAGAATACTGACAGGATCTGATTACCCGAGTCATAACGTCAAACAAACCTGAAATACTAAAGATATAATACAGCAGTGAAATGGCTAATCAAATCCAAAGAGTAGAAATAAGTGCTATCGAAGCAAAGCGCTTTGCAAAAAGGGGAGAAACAGTCACCAATGTCAGAATAGACCATAACAGCACAGTGACTCAAGTTTCTAAAGTATCACCCAATAAGGTAAATGTAGATTTCAGGTTTGCAGTAAACTATTCTGGAATTGGATTTATTGTAATGGAAGGATCTGTTCTTCTAGAAGATGAGGAAAACATCCTTGGAGATAAATGGATAGCAAACGGCGCACTCCCTAAAGAAGAAGCAGCTACAGTTCATAATTCAGTTGTATCTTACTGTGTACCAATCGCTATGTTCCTGACAAGAGATCTGCACCTTCCATCTCCAGTGCCATTGCCCCATATCAATGTACAGGAGAATAAACCCCCGCAGATGCCACCAAGATCTTCAATAGGTCCAGAATTCGCATAATCTTTTCATTATGCTTTATTTTTCTAAAATAAATTAAAAAAGTAAGAAGGGAAAGACCTAATCAGGCCTTTGTTTCTTCTGCTTCTACAGGTTCGGTGGCTTCCAGCAGAAGCTGGGAGATATCAACTACTCTGATCTTTGCACCGATCTTCTTTGCTCCAGCCTGCAGATTAACCACGCAGAAGGGACAAGCAGTTGCAAGAACGTCAGCTCCGGTAGCAACCGCTTCTCTGACTCTCTCAGCTGCAATGTTGACGGCTGCATCATTAAATGCACTCTTAAATCCGCCTCCTGCACCGCAACATCTTGAACCCATGCGGTTTCTAGGCATTTCAACAAATTCCACACCAGGTATCTTCTGAATTACCTCTCTAGGTTCTTCAAAGACTCCTGCATGACGTCCCAGATGGCACGGGTCATGGTATGTAACTTTAACGTTCAGTTCTTTTGTAAACTTGAGTTTCTTATCTTTAATCAGATCGTTTACGAACTGGGAAAAGTGATATACAGGGAATGTAGGATTTGAGAAGTACTTTCCATAATCAGTTGTAGTAGTCTTGTAGCAGCCAGCGCAGGTTGTAACCATTGCTTTAGCTCCTCTGTTTTCCACCGCCAGAAGGTTATGTTCTGCATGTTCTGTGGTCAGATCGATCTGTCCAGTTCTAAGTGCTGGTGAACTGCAGCACCACTCATCTGCTCCAAGTGCATCGACATTCACGCCTGCACGGTGTAATACGATTGCTCCTGCTTTCGCAATATCAGTGGCACGGTATGATCCAGTACATCCCGCGAAGAAAATAATCTCTGGATTTTCTGGTCTTGGAACCTCTTTTGGCCACCACTTGTCACGGGCTGAAGTGGGCTCACCGTATGGATTGCGAGTAGCTCTGATCTTTTCTGCGAGTTTAGCATGAACCGGTAATGGCCCCTTTCCCTGATCCACAAGCCATTCGCGTACCTTCTCCCAGAAATCTCCAAATTCAATAGAAACGTGACAAACAGTCTCACACTGAGCACAGCCAGTACAGCGGTATATGGCTTCTACGAACTCATCGTCTATTTCCACTTTACGTCTCAGCAAAGTGTCCATTGGAGAACGATTTGCAATCTGATTCAAATAATAGATCTTTCCCCTAGGAGTAATAGATTCCCAAGGTGTCTGTTCATAAGAAGGGCATACGCGTATGCAATATCCACATTGCAAGCAGGCGTAAAGCTCTCTTTTAATTTCAGGCATTTTTACCATTGATACACCTCAACTGAACATTATGGCCGCTCACCCTGAATAGGGCTGTATAAAGGCGGGTATGTTCCTGTGGCAGATATACATTTCGTTGATGTGTTGCATTCTGGGCACTTCTATCCGCATTTTTAGCGGGTGTTTTCTATCTATTCCCGCCACAACCTACTTTAGATGACAATATGAGTTTTCAAGAGATAGCGGCTTTGATGACTATCGCAGTTCCTCTGCTTGCTGCTGTTGCAGCATATACTGCAGGAAAAAGCAGAAAGCTGCACGGTCTGATCTACATCGCAGCAATCGCTATCTCAATATCGTCAGTAACAATGGTTTTTGGCGGTCTGAATAGATTTACGCTGTCATTTCCAGAATTCTCCTGGGCAGTTATATTGGGATTGGAAATCCTGCTGGCAGGCATATTTCTGTATTATGCTGTCAGGCTCAAAAGTATGATCATTGCCGCAGCGGCAATCATAGAAATCATATCTTCAGCATTATCCCCCTGGAATGCAGCTCCTCCTCTGGCTGTTGACTCACTGAGCATGGTTCTGATACTCATAACCTCTCTGCTCGGGTCAGTAATTTTAGTTTATGCTGTTCGCTACATGAGGAACGATGATAGGCAACGAGAATTTTTCACTACAATTTTTGTCTTCATTGCGGCTATGAACGGAGCAGTAATGGCCAATGATAGCTCTTGGTTCATTCTCTTCTGGGGAGTTACGTCACTCTGTTCCTTTTTGTTAATTAAGCATCCGGGGACTGACGAATCACAAAAGGCTGCAAGACTGGCACTTACGATCAATACTGCCGGAGGTGCCGCTTTGGCAGTTGGAATGTATCTAGCGGTTTCATATTACAACGGTGAATCTCTTGAATCATTTTCATCTGCTTCTCTGGCAGTCCCTGCGATTTTTTTAATAGCTGCAGCAATGACAAAATCAGCACAGTTCCCGGTAGAGTCATGGCTGCCTGGAGCCATGGCCGCACCAGTTCCGGTTTCGGCACTGCTTCATAGTTCCACCATGGTCAACCTGGGAGTCTATCTTCTGCTGAGGATCTCACAAGTATTCGCTGACTCACCAGCTCTTTCTGCCGGTGTGGCGTTTATCGGGCTGATCTCCTTTGTAGCAGCTGCAGTTCTTGCCGCCGCTCAATCCAATGCCAAACGGTTGCTTGCATACTCTACGATCTCCAATCTAGGTCTTATTGTAATGTGTGCAGGCATCGCTCAGCCTCATGCCCTGATGGCTGCAATCGTCCTTTTGATATATCACGCACTTTCAAAAGCCCTGTTATTCCTTACGGTCGGATCTGTAAAAGAGAAGATAGGCAGTGAGGAGATAGAAGACATGAGATCACTGTCGGGAAAATCATCATTCCTGACAGCGGCTCTGATAACCGGGATTGTTTCGATCACCCTGCCGCCGTTTGGTATGTTTGCCTCCAAATGGATGATTATCGGAGCGGCTTCAGCAAATCCTGGTATAATTATTCCTCTGGCTATCGGACTGGGAATTACTTCACTATATTATTTCAAATGGATCGGCGTAGTCATTTCACCAACTGATCCCCCGGTAAGAGATAAACAGCCGAAGGAATACAGATTTTCGATAACGATTCTTTTACTCTCAATAATTGCCCTTTCAGTTTCCATAATCCCTCTGGCTCAAGGCATAGCCAGAGCAGCTTCAAAAACATTTGAACTCTCTCCAGACCTCTTTACACTGGAGGTATCTGGAGGTTTGTTTCCTCTGGTAATTATCCTGCTGGTTTCGATCATCTCATTTCTGGCATTTTTTATACCTCCAAAGGGAAGGCACATCAAAGGGTATGCCTGCGGAGAGAGTGAAGAGTATCTTCCAACAGGAGAATATTATCTGAGTAAAAAGCAGCAGACAGTCTTTAAAAATTTTGTATACGCGCTTTCAGTCTTCATATTCTTTTTAATGGTCATTGTGGGGGTGTTCTGATTGTATGCACTTATTGCATTGGCCGAAACAGTAATCATCATCCTTCTGGGAGGATTAAGCCTCGGAGCTGCCAGAAAACTCTCTGCCAGGATGCAGAGGAGAAGGGGCCCAAGTATCTTTCAGGCGTTTTATGATGTTTCAAAATTTTTCTCTAAGGAGCTGTTTTATTCAAAGAGACTTCCTGTAGTCTATGCAGTCTCATCAATGGCTTTCCAGATTGCAGCAGTATTCATTTTGATATATGGCGGAGACACGATGATGGCATTCTTTGTGTCGGGTGCCGGGGCGGTGTACCTGGCTGCAGGTGCTTTTGCTTCCCCTTCTGTATATTCATGGATCGGGGGAAGAAGGGAGCTGCTTGCAATAGCTGCCTATGAACCGGTTTTATTCGTCTTGGCTTTAGCCGCCAGTACTCATGCGCACAATGTCATTCTCACATTTCCCGCAGTATTCCTTGCCATGATTCCTGTACTTTCCGTGTTAATGGAAAGATCTCCGTATGATGTACCCGGAGCACATCAGGAGATTGTTACCGGGCCTTACGCAGAGTATGCCGGTCCTATGCTTGGCATCCTGAATATTGCAAAGTGGGCGCAGCTTGGATTTGTGTATGTTTTAATCTCGATGCTTGTATGGACATCCAGCCCTGCAGCAGGCATGGTACTGAAGATCATCATAGTTGTTGCTGCAATATTTGTTACAATTCTGATTGACAATGCAACTGCCAGGGTCAGCAGAAAAACCATGCTGATCACTCTTCCTGTGATAACATTAGGTCTGATGGCTCTGAACATTGCAGTCTTACATCTGACGGGGATAATATGAGTCTGAGAAAATCACCATGGGTAATGCATTTTGATACGGGTTCGTGCAACGGCTGTGACATGGAGATCTGGGCGCTGCTCACTCCATATTATGATATAGAACGGTTCGGTGCAATTAATGCCGGCAATCCTAAACATGCAGATGTGCTGCTTTTAACAGGTCCGGTTAATAAAAAATCAGCTCCCAGGCTGAAGAATTTATATGATCAGGTTCCAGAACCTAAGGTGGTTGTTGCTGTAGGTGACTGTGCGTCTACAGGCGCACCGTTTCAAGACTGCTACAATACCTGTGGAGGGATTTCTGAAGTTATTCCGGTCGATGTTTTCGTGCAGGGGTGTGCTGCAAGGCCGGAGGCAATAATTGAGGGGTTTAGCAAAGCAGTTAAAATTCTTGAAGAAAAAAGGAATGATAGACATGGGCGTGAAAGAGGAGATAGTGCTGCAGGCTCAGAGAATGAGGGGCTCCAAAGCCAGGCTGGCCGCGATAGTAGCTGAAGAAAACGGCGATGGGATGAGACTTACATACATTTACGATCTAAACGGAAAGCTGAGAGATTATCAGTATTTTCTTCTGCCGCATGAGCAGATAAATTCGATTTCAGACATATACACCGGTGCTTTGAATATAGAACGGGAAATTGTCGATCTCTTTGGCCTGGAAATTAACGGAGCGCCGCCGGAACTGCTTCTGGTAGAGGAATCTAAACATGCACCGCTGAGGAAGAATCTATGAGCCGCCCGATGATGATTCCGTTCGGCCCCCAGCATCCTGCATTTTTAGAGCCTATGAATCTTTCCCTCGAAATCACTGAAGAAAAAGTCTCGTCTGTCAAAGTCAATATCGGATATAATCACCGTGGGATGGAATACGCACTTGCCTTGGATTATAAGAAAACCCAGTATCTTGTGGAAAGGGTCTGCGGGATATGCTCATTCCATCACTCATCAGTATACTGTCAGGCTATGGAAGCCATATTTGGTGTGGAGGCTCCGGAAAGAGCCAAGATAATCCGTACGATCTTCATGGAGCTTCAGAGACTGACTTCGCATCTGCTTGCATTAGGGCATATATCTGAATCTGCTGGATATGAGAGTCTCTTTATGCGTTCATTTGCTGTAAGAGAGCATATCATGAGGCTCCTGAACAGGCTGACAGGCAGCCGTGTTCATTATTCTGTCAATATCATAGGAGGAGTAAGAACAGATATCAGTTCAGAAGGTGTCAGGGATATTCTCTCAGTGATTGATAAAATAAGGCCAGAAATCAAAGCTCTGCGAGATGTTTTTCTCAATGATGTCACTCTTGTCCACAGACTTTCAGGCGTTGGAAAGCTTACTATTGACGAAGCGAGAGACTGGTGTGCAGTAGGCCCGGTGGCAAGAGCTTCCGGAATCAGAGAAGACGCTCGGCTGGACGGCTTTGCAGCCTACGGAAAAATAGCCTTTCATCCCATAGTCAGGGAAGAAGGGGATGCTTTTGCGAGGACTGCGGTCAGAGCAGAAGAGTGTATTCAATCCTTAGACCTAATAGAACAATGTCTTTCTATCATGAAAAATGGAGAGACGGCGGTAGCCACTAAGAAACTGCCGGCAGGATCTTTTTATTCCAGAGTTGAAGCGCCGAGGGGAGAACTCATTTATTTTCTGCGGTCTGAAGAAAAAAAGCTTTCAAGACTCAAAATAAAAACTCCCGCCTCAGTAAATGTCCCCATTCTTGCTGCCATAATTAAAAATTCATCTCTGGCAGATGTGCCGGTGATCGCCGCTTCCATCGATCCATGCATATGCTGTACTGACAGGTGATACTTGTGATAATCAAGTCTCTTAGAAATCTGCTGTCTCTGCCTTTGACTGATAAAAAAGGCTACGTTCCCAAAGAAAACAGAGGTAAAGTTATGTGGGATATGGAAAAATGTATTTTCTGCCGGCTGTGTGAGAGAAGCTGTCCCACTTCTGCCATTACAACTGTGAAGGGAGAATCCCAGTCTGTAGAGAGATTTAAATGCATAGTCTGCGGCGAGTGTGCCAGAATCTGTCCGACTCATACCATTTCGATGTTTTCTGATTATACAGTTCCCTCAAGAGTGCCTGTAACCCATACTTTCAGGAAAGGATCTGAAAAATTCTCATACGATGAGATCCGCAAGTATTAACTCCCCGTAGTCAGAATTAATACAGTTAGTGGGAAGATCAGAACTCTGGATAAACCATGGAATGAATTCATTCGGTTTTGGAGAACCGATAAAATGCATGAACAGCCTGCAGACGGTATACTGCAGCGATTCTTCAAACATGACAGAAGTTGAAGACTCTTCCGTGCATCTTATTGTCACTTCACCTCCCTATTTCAATGCCAAAGAATACTCAAAAACTCCGATATGCGGAGACTTGGGAAATACAGACTCTCTTGAAGAATGGATTGAGGGGACTAGAAAAGTATGGAACGAATGCTACAGAGTTTTGAAACCTGGACGTAAAGCTTTCATAAACATTATGAACCTGCCTGTGAAAACAGAAGGAGGAAGTTTCCGTACTCTTAACCTTACGGGCAGAGTGATAGACGACTGTGAAGAAATAGGATTCATTTTTAAACGTGATATTATCTGGCATAAGACTAACGGAGTAAGAGCGCCTTTTGGCACATATCCCTACCCCGGTGGGATTCTCATTAACAACATGCACGAGTTTATCTTAGAATTCGAAAAGCCTTCTTCAAGATATGAAGCTTCTAGAAAATATTCACATCTCTCCAGAGAAATAAAGGATGAGTCTAAGCTTGACAAAAACTTTTGGCTGCAGATCAAGAATACAGATGTGTGGACATTTGCACCCCATGGAAGCGGGGGCAGAAGAACTCATCCGGCCCCATTTCCGCTAGAGCTTCCTTCGAGGCTTATCAGAGCGTTTACATTCAAAGGCGAGACCGTACTGGATCCTTTCCTGGGATCAGGAACCACACTCTTCTCGGCTGCAGTGCTGGGTAGAAACGGAATTGGATATGAAATCAACCCTTCCATAGCAGCACAGGCCATAGTATCATTGGAAGCAGAAAATGTGCACCATTTAGATATGGAAACGGCTACAGATAACAGTTCATGATGAGAATTGAGTCGCCCCTGATGTTAAATCTGCATCGTGAACGCCAGGCTGCCAGCTTAACTGAAGACTCAGATACAGACATAGCAGTCATAGGTGGAGGCATCTCTGGGATGAGCGCGGCTTACTCTCTTTTGACACAGACGGATCGTCATGTCATAATTTTAGAAAGAAATCTCCTTTCCAGCGGAGCGTCTGGGCATAATGCAGGACAGGCTGTTGCGGCATTTGAAGTACCCTATCCAAAACTTATCAGTACATATGGAAAAGAACTGACTGATAATACTTACGCTGCTGTAAACAATGCCGTTTCATCATTAAAATCAATGGCTGAATATGCATCTTCAGAGATTGCTGACGTAGAAGCTCTAGCCTTATTTTCAAACTTGGAGTCGGCGAAAGAAAGAATGAAGAATCCTGGATCTACCTGTTTGTACGTACCATCTGATTCTAATGAACCGGATGCTGTAAAACTTGAAGATTTCAACGGACAGACATGGTCTTCAGGTTATGCTGCTGCAACAGGATATCATTCAGGAATAGTGAACTGCCCTTGTTTAATCGAGAATTTGGCAAACCGCCTTCTTGAAGATTATCCAGATCGATTTGAAGTTTATGAACATTCACCAGCGGATAAGATATCCTTGGAAAATGATGCTGCTCGAATAGTCTGCAACGGACATATTGTAAACTCTAGTTCAGTGGTTATGTGCACCAATGGATACGGTGGATTTTCTTTAGAATCTGGCTCTCCAATATCCTTGGGTAATAAGATACAGCCTGTTGCAGGATATATGATAGGAAGATTGACCTCTCCAGCTCCTGCAGGAATAAGATCGTACGTTCCCTCTAATCCTTCTGAACCTTATTACTATGTCACAAAAAACTTCGTAAATTCTCAATATGTGACGTGCGCCGGTGGACTTGACACCAAGCTGACCAGCTGGAAAGATATAGAAACATGGACTCAGGATGATGAAAGAAAATGCTCCATGATTGAAGCATTTTTACTTCAAAAACTCTCGGGATTCAGCGGTCCGAGGAATTATCAGTGGAAAGGACTGATGGGCTATACAGATACGGGAGTTAGACTCGCTGGAAAGGATCCCAATTTAGACTCACTTTACTACAGTCTAGGATGCAACGGCATAGGAATTCTCCAGGCTGTTCTGTCTGCAGATGTGATCTGCAAACAGATTGATGGAAAGGCTTATCCCAGAACGTTTTTTGATCCGTTGGTTCAAAACCAGGATTCTACCGGGTATCCAGATGCAGTCCAGTTATCAATGCCGCCTTTTAGAGAGTAAACGTTTTTGCGGCCCAAATTTGAAAGATGTTGCGCTTCTCTGCCGCTTCTGACTCCGGTTTTGCAGTACAACACCACAACATTGTCTGGGTTCACCTGCCCGATCATATTCTCTGTATAACCAGATGGCATCAGCGCTGCCATGGGAATGTGTGCTGCTCGATAATCAAATGCATCTCTGACATCTACAAGACTCCAGTCGCCTGACCTTACATTATCGAAATTATCATTCAGCTCTTCTGGTGATATCATTTTGGGAGTCATGAAACACCCAGCCAGCCACATGTTAAAACTGATTTTGCGCTTTCATTGCGAGTGAAGGGGATGTACAATTTCTTCTTCTGTTTCTACGTGTATCATGACTGAAAGGCCTGGTATCGAGTTCTTTAGTTTTTCTTCGATGATGTCTGTGAGGTGATGTGCCTCTGCCAAGGTGCATTTTCCATCAACACACAGGTGAAATTCAGCATATATTGTGTTTCCAGTTCTTCTTGTCTTCAGATCATGGTACTCGATATAACCGTTGATTCCTGAAAGAACATTATCAATGATCTTCTCCTCATCTGGACAATTGCAGTCCATAAGCTCTTGAGCAGTTTTCTTAAGAATGTCATATGCCATTTTTACAAGAAGAACAGCTACAACCATTGCAATAAGGGGATCAAGAATCATCAATCCTGTAACAGATGCAATTGCCAGTCCCAACACTACACCGCCAGAAGACACGACATCTGAAAATAGATGTTTTGCATCTCCTTCAAGAGCAATGGATCCAGATGCTCTGGAGGTTCTCAGCAGAACAAGAGCCATGATGCCGTTTATCGCAGTCGCTATTAGTGATACGACAATCGCATAGTTCAGATTTGAAGGCTCAATCGGAGATAACAGACGCTGGGCTGCTTCCCAGAATATAAGTACTGCCGCAATGAGTACAAGAACTCCCTCAATAAAACATGAAATATTTTCAGCTTTGTAATGCCCATATTTATGATTCTCGTCTGCAGGCTTGAGCGCAATATGAACAGATACAAGCATCATAATGGATGCAGCGATATTAACTATGGACTCAAGAGCGTCAGACAGAAGCGCAACGGATCCTGAAATCCCAAATGCCACTGCCTTGATCAAAAAAACAGCTATGCCACCGGCTACAGCTAGTCCCGCTGCATGCCTTTTGTCCATGAATGCGGTTATGATTATCTCGCTTTTTAAGTTGACGGCGAGTGAAATCTTTTAATTATCTGATCCATCTTCACATGCAGGTGCTAGAATTGGTTGATTTTCAGCCTTTCAAAGGAATATTACCAGTCTTGGGTGAGAATGAATGCATATGCCAGAGGGTTTCTCCGCCATATGATATAATCTCACCGGAAGAATTGAAAGAATTACAATCGCATGAATATAACATTACAAACATCACTTTAGGCGGAGAGAACGGTGATTATTCTGCAGCAGCAGAGAAACTCGCTTCTTGGATTTCCAAAGGGATTGTTGAGCGGGATAGAAGCGAATGCTACTATCTTTACCGTCAGAAGTTTAAAGACGGCGATCAGTGGCTGCAGAGGAATGGAATAATCGGGATTTTAAAAACCGAAGATTATTCAGAAGGAAATGTAATCCCTCATGAGGAGACTTTTCCTAAAGTAAAGGAAGACCGCTTGAACCTCCTCAAAGCCACCGAAGCGCATTGTGAGTCAATTTTTGGATTATATGATGAATCAGATGTAGATCTTGAATGCTTCCCAACTCAGAAATTATTCTCTTACACAGATGATCTGGGAACAGTTCATGAAATTCACAGAATTTCAAGCAGGGCTGCAGTCACAACTCTGCATTTGATGATGCGTCATAAGAAGATTTTGATTGCAGATGGGCATCACAGGTATGAAACTGCATACAGATACTCACAGGAATATCCAGATGAATCGATGAAATCATATGTGCTCTGCACGCTTGTGTCATCTCAGGACTCAGGAATGTTCGTAAGACCTACACACAGATTGGTTATGAATTTAGAATCAGACGAGTCTACAATCATGTCTGCAATAAACGAGCAGTTTGAAACTAAAGACGCAGACTCTCCAGAAGATGCACTGAAAGAAATGGATTCAATAGATGTTCCAGTTTTCGGCATAACCTTCCCATCTGGTAAAACAATTCTTGCAAAATACAACAATGCTCCCAGTGAGGATATGTGGAGCGTTGACACATATGTGTGCCAAGAGATCATGTTTAAAAAAGTTCTGGCTCCACTGGTCAACGGAGATCTTGAACTTTCATTCGATCATGATCCGTCTTCAGCAGTAAAGAAAGTTTCAGATGGCGAAGCAAAACTAGCAATTTTTGTAAAGGCACCATCACTCCAAAAGGTGTGGGAACTTGCAATGAAAGATCTTAAAATGCCTAAGAAAACTACATATTTCTGGCCGAAGATCTGGTCTGGCTTTGTTATTTACAAAATGAAAGAGCCTCAATAAACTGCGGATACCCGCATTTCCCTTCTTTTTTTCTTTTTATGTACTAAATACATTCTGAGTATTGTTGTTAATTTTTCTAATCTTAACGCTTACCGTGTCATCATCATCGCGCAGGGGAACCATCATCTCAATCATATTCCCCTGCGCATTCACTGTCATGATT
>ENA-OROK01001534-OROK01001534.1-human-gut-metagenome-genome-assembly--contig:-NODE-1534-length-22283-cov-8.114900_pt1 | contig 22283 bp, 18 predicted proteins | sample MGYA00242127_ERZ509046 | MGnify/ENA primary metagenome ERZ509046 (study PRJEB26280, sample SAMEA2338728) | human gut metagenome | biome: human gut; feature: human-associated habitat; material: faeces... | reverse complement strand
TGAATAGAATCAGTGGTAAGGAATTGGCTAATCGTAGGAAAAAGAAATAGATATGGCGAAATTATATTTTAAGGTAGGTAGTGACTGGGAAGAAGTTGTAAGGCTCCGTAATGAAATTGCGAAGTTAAAACAAGAGTTAATGAGCATGGATGGCACGCAGTCTCCTGCTGCTTTCAAGGCTTTAAATGTCCAACTTGCTGCATCTAATCAAAGATTGGATGAGTTGGTGACTAATGCAGCCAAAGCTGGAGCGGAGATGGAAACGGGATTCAAAAGGAAAATCTTCGATGCTTCCCAATCTGTAAATGGGTTCACAGAGAAGATTATCGCTCAAAAGAATGCCATAGGTTCTCTTCAAACAACTATTCGTAAAAATAAGGAGTTATATAAGAACATCGTTTCAAGAGGTGGGGAAGATAAAGAACTGCTTAATCACATCAGCAAACAAGAAAGAGCGCTCGGTAAAGAACGGGATGCTTTATTCAACCTCACCCAACAGCAAGCCGAAGCGCGTCTTTCCGTAAAGAAACTCCGGGATGAATATACACTTTATAAGAATGATGGGAAACAAGTAGTAGAAACTAACGAAGGTATCGCTATATCTTGGAAGAAAGCGCTGGCAGTTATTGGTGGCGCCGGAGTATTAAAGGCATTAGGTTCTGAAATGATTCGTGTGCGTGGCGAATTTCAATCTATGCAGACCGCTATTGAGACTATGGTTGGAGAAGATATAGCAGGGCGACTGATTCCGCAAATCAAGGAGCTGGCTAAGATTTCTCCACTTACTATGTCAGATATGGTTGGAGCAGAAAAGATGATGCTTGGATTTAACATACAAGCAGAAGACACTATCAAATACTTGAAAGCCATTAGTGATATTTCTATGGGAGAATCCAGTAAGTTCAATTCGCTGACTTTGGCATTTTCACAGATGTCAGCAGCGGGTAAACTTATGGGGCAGGATCTGAATCAAATGATAAACGCTGGATTCAACCCGTTACAGATTATTTCCGAAAAGACAGGAAAGTCTATTGCTACACTCAAAGATGAAATGTCCAAAGGTGTTGTTTCCGCTGAAATGGTACAGCAGGCGTTTATAGATGCCACATCGGCAGGCGGTAAGTTCTACAATATGTCAGAGAATGCCTCAAAGACTATCAACGGACAGTTGTCTATGATGCAGGATGCTTTGGATTCCGTGTTTAACGAATTGGGAACTAAGTCGGAAAGTGTTATCATGGACGGTATTCAAATGACAACTTCGTTGATTCAGAATTATGAAACAGTAGGTAGAATCTTGGCTGGATTAGTGGTTACTTATGGTACATACCGGACCGCAGTGATGCTTGTTACTGCTGCCGAAAGTAAACATACTCTTGTGGAGATTGGACTTACCAATGCCCGTTTATTGGCACGAAAAGCGCAGTTAGCTTTAAACGCTGCAATGCTTACCAATCCTTATGTAGCATTGGCTACGGTGGTTGTTGGATTAACAGCTACTATGTGGGCGTTCAGGGATTCTACAACCGCTGTTGAAAAAGGAACAAGGAGGTATAATGAAGAACAAGAAAAAGCGACAAAGCTTGATAGCGAACGGAAACAAAAAATAGACGGTCTTATCCAAAGCTCTCGTGATATTGCATTGTCTGACTTGCAGCGAGGTGAAAGTTTGGCGGCATTACGAAGCGAATATCCCAAGATATTTGCCCAATACGATATTGAATCAATAAAACTTGCTGACATACTTCAACTAAAACAACAAATATCCAAAGAGGATGCAAAGCGCGCAGGCGAGGAAGTTGCAAGAAATTTTGAAGCTGCTAACAAAGCTGTTTCAGACTATGAAAATGCCCTTTCTGCCAAACAAATCAATGGTGGTAAATTAACACAGCAGGAAATAAACAAGTTAAAAGAACTTCGCTCTTATAGAGACCAATTTCTTGTTGATAAAGGTAAAGGTATCTCTGAACAGTTCATATCCAATCTTAAAGATGTTGATATTAGTGAGTTTGACCGCTACATCTCTGAGTTAGAAAAGAGTATCAAAGGGAAAGGTAAAAATGGTACTGTGAAACTCCGTTTACCTATTGATATTAAGGATACTTTGTCCGATGAAGCAATCTATAATGTGAAAGACATAAAAACACTTATAGATACTGCAAAATCCACTAAACAGACACGAATTGACGCAGAGAAGAATAAAACAACCTACCTGCAAGACCTTGCCAAAGCAAAAGAAGATTGGGAAGAGGCAAAGAAAGGGTATGAAGTTCTTTTGAAAGACCAACAAGCAACATCGGAACAGGTAAAAAAGGCCCGTGAAGATATGCTATCAAAAGAGAAAGCCTATAAAGATTTAGGTGGTATTACCGGAAGTTCTTTAATCAAGCAGGAAAATCAAGCCAAGAAAGAAGCCGAAAACCGACTTAAACAGCAAGAACAACTTGCCGAACAACTTCTTTCCATTCGTCGGAAAAACCAGCAGGATGAAGTCAACCTCATGGAGGACGGCACGGAAAGGAAGTTGAAGCAGATTGACTTGGACTATCAGAGGGAGCTTGATGCCATCAAGAAGCAGCGCAGGGAATGGGAAATGGAGCAAGGTGGAAAACTGACAGATAAACAAGAGGAGAAACTTGGCACATGGGCTTCTAATGCCGCTAAAAAAAGAGAAAACGATATTGATTCAACAAGTAAAGCCAAACTTGAAGCCGACAAAAAAGCATGGCAGGAGTATTTCATTGAGTACGGAAATTACCAAGAAAAACGGAAGAACCTCGTTCAGAAGTACAATGACGAGTTAGCCAAATTACAAAAGGACAGTCCTGAATATGCCATCAAGGAAGCCGAAAAAAGTAAAGCCATAGAACAGCTCGATGAGCAATATGGAAAGTCCACTAAGGCGATGGCAGACCTCTTTGAAGATGCCAGCAATAAGTCCGTTTCCGCTATTCAGTCCATCATTGACAAATACGAAACCTTTGTCAAGTACATGTCCGGTACTGATAAAGACATTTCTATTGCTGATTTGAAAGGAATGGGCTTTACCGATAAAGACATTGAAGGGATAGAAAAAGGGGAAATATCCATCAAGGATGTTACAGACGCAATCAAAGGGTTAAAGGATGAACTTAAAGGAAAATCACCGTGGCAGGCTTTCGTCTCTGACTTGGAGAAAGGGATAGAAGCCATAAAAAAGGGTGGCAACGATTCCAAGAAAGTCGGTCAAGGCATCACCGATATAGGAAATACTGTGACGTCTTTTGCCCCTGCATTGAATGAGTTTGGCTCAAGTATCGCCGACATATTCGGATTTGACGACAGTAAGATAACAAGTGCCATTGATGCGCTTGGCGGCTTAGGACAAACGGCATCCGGGGTCGGGCAAATCATGTCGGGTGATATTGTCGGAGGCGCAATGAGTGCGGTTTCTGGAATTTCCTCTGTAGTGTCCGCATTGGACGGGATGTTCGGTGCCGATTATTCCCACTATAACGAGATGGTTGAGGAGTACACCAGGCTCAATGAGATATGGGATGAACTGATAGACAAGAAGCAGGAATACATCAGCATTTCCTACGGCATGGAGGCAGACAAGGTAGGAGAAGAGGCGCTTGGCCTTGTTGAAAAGCAAATTGAGGCATATCGCCTACTGGGAAAAGAACGTCTTAATTCCGGTGCATCCGCAGGTTCCCATTCCATTGGCAAGCGGATGGCAAAGAACACCTCGTCAAGCGACTGGCAGGACATTGCCGACGCACTCGACATGTCAGTCAATGCCGCCAAAGAGTTTATCGGGACCGGAAGAATGACCGGACTGTTTGACCTCACTGTTGAGCAATTGGAGAAACTTAAATCCGAAGCTCCTGCCTTCTGGGCGAAGATGGACGGTGACGTGCAAGAATATTTGAACGGCATTATAGATGGAGAGGAAAGGATTGAGGATATTCAGAACCAGATTAGTGAACAACTGACACAGACAACGTTCGATAGCGTTTTCGACAGTTTTGTGGATACCCTCATGGATATGGGCAGTTCCGCGAAAGACTTTTCTGACAGTTTCAGCGGATATATGCAGCGTGCCGTGCTTACCACAATGGTAGGCAACAAATTTACCGAGGACCTTCAAACGTGGTACGATGCCTTTGCCCAGGCCAATAAAGACCAAGGAGGCATTACGAAGGAGGAGATGGAGGCTCTTCGGAAGCAGTATGACGCAATTGCCGGTTCCGCACTTGCCGAACGTGACAAGCTTGCGGAAATTTTCGGATGGACCAAAGAGGATACCGACAGTAGCACGGATAACTATGAGGATTTCATCGGTAGTATGCAGAGTTCTCTTACTTCCCTTGATGTGACGGCCAAGGATGTTTCTGATAATATCTATGATTACTTCCGTCAGGCAATGATTAACGCTCTGTATGAAAAGGAGTACAAGAGCAAGATGGAAGAGTTGTACAAGACCTTTGAGGGGCTTTCCAAAGACGGATTGTCCGAGAGTGACATGGCACAACTCGGCTCTCAGATTGACCAATACATTGAGCAGATGATGAAGGGCGTAGAGGACGTTAATAGTTTGTTTGCTGACAAGCTGAAGAACGCCGAAGACTTGCAGTCGTTTGTTGATAGCGTCAAGTCTGCCATGTCCTCTGTCGAAGCCACTGCCGAGGATGTGACAGACAACATCTTTGAGTACATCCGTCAGCAGATGGTTGATAAGATGTTCACTGATAGCTTCCAACCGCAGATAGAGGAGTTATACAAGAAGGTTCAGGAAGCCATGTCTGACGGTGACATAACCGGCGCTGAAAAGGATGCGTTAAGAAACGAAGCGGAGAAGTTGGCTAACGACATTACGGCCGCTAAGGATATTCTGAGTGATACTCTTGGAATTACTGAGAGCAACCTAAAGAAAGAACTTGAGGAGGAATTCAAATCATTCTCCGATGGGATATTAAGTTCCTTGTATGATACGGAAGTTACTGCTGAGACTGTTGCCAAGAATATCTCCGATTCCATGCGGAAAGAGCTTATTGAGGCAATGTACCTTGAACAGTACGAACCGCGTATCAAGGCCATCTGGGAAAAATGGAAGGAATACTCAGAGGATGGACTTGTAACCGATGAAGAGCGTACAAACATCAAGAATGACATTGACGGGTTGAGCAAGGAGGTCGCCGATGCTGCCGGGGAAATCAGTGACGCGTGGAAAGACTCTGGAGAGGAGGTAAGGAAAGCGTTCAACTCTTTCTCCGACAGTATCAAGAGTGTGCTCTATGACGCAGAAGCTACCGCCGAGGACATAGCCGACAATATCTATCAATATATGCGCAATGCCTTGGTGGATTCCATGTTTACTGCCCAGCTCCAGCCTCAGATTCAGGCCTGGTATGGCAAATATACGGAATTTATGAAAGACGGTGCCATTGATACGGCCGAGCGCAAGACTCTGGACGAGATGATAGCCGAAATTCAGAAAGCCGGTGTCGACATTGTGGATGCGGCTAACAAGCTTTTCCCCACTCTTGATACGGGAGCCATCAACCGTGCGGAAGAAGCCGCCCAGGAAGCGGAGAACGCCCGTAATGAAGCTGAGCAGGAATGGGAGTCGTTCTCTGATGGTATTCTGAATTCCTTGTGCGATATAGAGGCCACAGCGGAGGATATTTCCGATGACATGAGCGAATACATGCGCAAGGCTTTGATTAAGGCCATGTATGTGGAGAACTTCAAACCGCAGATGCAGAAGTGGTACAATGAGTGGAAAAAGGCCATGGGAGATGACGACTTGACTTCCGAAGAAAAGCAGCTCCTCGACTCCATGAAACAGACGATGGTTGACGACATGAAGAAAGAAGTTGATGCCATCAACCAGTTCTTTGGAACCATGTTTTCACAGCAGGCGAGTAGTAAGGGTTTTGAAGCCATGTCACAAGATACCGGCGAAGAACTTAACGGACGTTTTACAGCTTTGCAGGTTGCCGGGGAAGAAATAAAGAACCAGTCCATTCAACAGACCGGTTTACTTTCATCCATCAATGGCAAACTTTCATTGCTCAATCTTAGAAGCGGGGATGTCCCAGCTTTGTTATCTGGAACTCCTAATTTCGCAGATAGAGCCAAAGAGACAATAGCGAGCGGCTATCAGTCGCAGGTACATGTTGTTTTCCCGACAGAGGACATAAAGGCATTGACCGATAAAGTCTCCAATATGGAAAGAATCGTAGATGAAATGAGAACATTCCAAGTAGAAGGTAACATGGACCGTAGAGATATACTTGAAAACTCTGTTATTCTTGCCAAAAATAGTCCGCGAATACTCGATAATACAAATGATATCAAGCAGGATATAAAGAATCTATAATAGTTATGGCAGAATTAATAATAAACGGAAGAGAAGCCCTAAAAGAGTGGGGTGTTAGAATGGGAGATAACTTTCTTGATGTACTGGGAGCACCGGTACCTCTGAAAGAGTTTATAGAGAATAAATCACGCTTGGAACATGGGAAACAAGTTCTTATGGATAACCCCAAGCTTGATGAGCGTGAGTTAACTCTTGTTTTTACAGTAGAAGGTGATTCTCCTGCCGATTATCAGGCAAAGAAAACAGCTTTTTATGAAGAACTTTACAAAGGTAAAATTGATATTCAGATTCCTGAGAACAGTAGTGATATTTATCATTTGCTATATTTAGGAAAGAGCGTTTCTTATGCCCAAAGCTTAGACCGGACATTTGGGAAAATATCAGCCAAATTCTGTGAGTACAATCCATCTAACCGTGTTGTAGGCTAGAAATTTACGACATTAAATTCATTGTCGTGTATGGAAGCTCTAATTTTTAGGGCTTCTTTTTTTTATGTCCGACCTTTGTTTACATGATAGATATTAAGGACATACAAGGCAATACCCGCTTTTCAACTGGTATCAATCCCGGTGCAAAAGGCAAGTTCTCTTTAATGAAAGAGGACTATGTCGTACTACCTTTTAATACTCTGTCCCCAGTCGATTTCCAAGTAGGTGATTACGTTGACTTGCGTGGGGTACTCGATGCCTCCATGGGCGGTAAATTGGCAAAAATCTATCAGATTGTAGATATTCCCTATCCGACCTACAAGAACGGAGGCTACTCCTATGAACTTCGTTTTGACGCTTACTATTTCAAGTGGAAAACAAAGATATTCAAGTACACCCCGGAGTACGGAGGACTGGAAGCGTCCTGGTCCCTTACCGCTTCACTGGATGTCCAGATGGGTGTATTCCTTCGCAATTTGAAAGCTCTTGGTTATAAATATGAGGGAAAAGACTTCGTGTTTTCCATTGACGATAGTGTCGAGAACTCCTCCAAATTGATGACCTATGACAATACCAACCTCATTGATGCTATGTTCAGCATGGCTGATAACTGGGGTTGTGATTGTTGGGTAACGGACCATGTCATCAACTTCGGACGCTGTGAGTTCTCCGACGCTGTTAAGATAGAACTGGATAAGGAAGCCAAGGACATGAGCCGGAGTGACAGCAAGGGTACTTATGCCACAAGAATCTATGCGTTCGGTTCAACAAGAAACATCCCTACCAACTATCGCCCGGTAGACCAGACCACTGTTGTCAACGGTATCGTCCAGAAGCGCCTTATGCTTCCGGCAGGCACTCCATACGTGGATGCCCACGAGGGCTTGACCGATTTGGAAGCCATTGAAGCCGTTGTTGTATTCGACGACGTCTATCCCAAACGGGTGGGTGAAATCACCGGTGTAAGCTCTTATGAGAGCGAGGTAGATAATGAAGATGATACAAAGACAAAAGTTACCTTCTACCGGTTCAAGGATTCAGGCATCAACTTCTCGAAGGAATACATCCTTGAAGGACAGGAACTCAAAATCAGGTTCGAATCCGGCAAGCTCAACGGCATGGAGTTCGGTGCTGCCTTTAACCCTCTTGGTCTGACCGAGAAGAACGACGACGGCACATGGAATCCTGATGCCCAGCTTTGGGAGATTGTACAGAATGAAGACTACGGCCGTTCCTTGCCGGATGAAGTGTTGTTCCCTTCAAAAGGTGACAAGTATGTACTGTCTGGTTGGAATGCCGAGAAGATAACCGAACTTGGGCTGGTGGCTGCTGCCGAAGAGGAACTGCTTGCCACTGCAAAGAAGTACGTGGCAAAGACCTGCATCGACGACGGCACCTATACGGCTACGCTCAACTCCATCTGGGTACACAAAGACCAAATAAATCACAGCTTTGACATAGGACAGCGCATCAACCTTGTCAATCCTGCCTACTTCAAGGACGGGCGCTTGTCCCGTGTCATCGGCTTTGAAATCAACCTCGACAAGCCTTACGATTCCCCGCAGTATACGATTGGCGAAAGCACCGCCTATTCCCGCCTTTCCGATATTGAAACGCAAGTCGAAGAGTTGACTTTTAAGGGACAGACCTTCACTGGTTCGGGAGGAAGCAACATCTATGTCATCAAGACCAACGACGCTACGGCCGCAAGCAACTTCAATGTATTCTCTGCTTTACGTACCCTAAGAATGTTCTTGAGAAAGGATGCAAGCGACGTAGCGGAGGAGGTTATCACATTCTTAAAAGGCCTTTTGATTGGCAAGAATGGCAGTGGTATTACCGTCCGTGAAGACGGTACTTCCCAAGCTGTTGTTGACCGTCTGTATGTGAAGATAAAGGCCGTCTTTGAAGAACTGCAGGTTAAGAAAGCCACCCATGTAGGCGGTGAACAGATAATCACCCATGCCGGTATGAAGTGCATCCGCGTGGAGGAACTGGAAGATGCCTACCGCTGCTATTTCCTTGCCGAGCAGGAAGGTGAAGCGATAGCAAACGAATTTAGTGTAGGCTCGCTGGCGCAAGCAAAGGAGTGCAACATCGTCGAAGGGACTACCCTGAACGCCTCCAACCGCTACTATTGGCGTGAGGTCATGGCTGTGGGGCGTGACTATATTGACTTATCCAAGGCCATCTGTGATGAAGGTAGTGATATCCCCCAAGCAGGTGACGATATTATAGGATTGGGCCACCGTACAGATGTAGACCTTCAAAGCGCAATCGTGCTATCGTCTACCAACGAGACATCCCCGTCTATAACTTTCTACACCGGCATTGACGACTTCAACCTAACGGGGAAAGATGTAATCTCCTTCGGTGTTGACAAATCCACCGGGCATGCCTACATGAAAGTGTACGGTACTTCCTATATCGGCGCCCGTGATGAGAGCACTTACATCAAGTACACACCGGAAGGTGGCGTAGAAATCAAAGGGCGATTCCTTACGATGGCCGGTGAGGACATCCTGACAATGTTCACTGTCATTGAAGGACTTATCAAGTCTGAAATCTCATCCGTGCGTGATGAAATCAATGCCTTGAACAATTACCTTAACAATGCGTCTTTTGCCGCTGACATGCAGTACTGGACCGGTAGCAGCAACATACGCATCTTCCGAGTTGACGGTCGGCTGCTGTACTTCAACAGTAACTTCTATGCGAACAAGGAATCTTTCGCCGATATAGTAAGCGAACGCGCAAAGAATGTGCTACGCCTTAAGAACAGCTATATCGAGCAGGTCAACTCAGACTTTTACCGCCATCCGGATTTTGAGACCTTCGACGAACTCAAGCGCCCCCGGCAGTTCACTATCTCTTTCAAGTATCTGGTGAAGCGCCCCGGCACTCTTGCCTTCCATTTCAAGAACGAGAACAAAGAAGGTTTTGAGGAATACACCCCGATTTCCTTTTCTAAGGACCTATATCCCAGTACTGAATTCAAACAGATGGAGATAACCGGTAAGTGGAACGGAACCGGTGATTTCCACATGTCTTTTACCGGTGACATGTACTTGTATGCACTTACGCTAACCGATGATGCTCTTGCTGACTTGCGCGAGGAATTCAATATGCGTTTTGAACTTACAGACAAGAAGATTCAGGCGAACCTTGACGAAATCAGAAGCACGGCAGGCAAGCTTGAAGAGTATCACAGTGAATTCCTGCTTACCGCGCGCAACCTTGAAGCGAAGTTCACGGAGGACCTGACGAATACTGAGAGTCGTATAACGCAAGAATACACCTCTGCTATCGACATCTCCGCCCGCGGTCTTCGTGCAGACTTCAGTGCGTCCGTCTCTGACCTGGACGGCAAGCTGTTCGCCCATGCAGGCAGCTTTCATGTGACTGCCGAGAAGATAGAAAGTATGGTGACCGCCACAAACAGCCTGAAGGGTACCGTGGAACAGCACACCTCAGCCATTAGCCAGACGGCCAGCCGTATAGACCAGTTCGTGCAGAAGATAACCTTCGATTCCAAAGGTAACATTACCAATATCGACAAAGCCGGTTTAGTGACGGAAAGCAATATCGCCACCATGTTTGCGGAAAAGGTCGACCCCAACGGTGATATCGTCAGGCGTGCTCAAATCAGCGCGTTCATCACCGAAGGCGAAGCGGGCAGGCTGATATCCAATGCTACAATCGAGGCTGACCGGATAAACTTTACGGGAAAGACCATCATCAACGGCAGTTTCGTGGTCGATACAAACGGGCGTGTGACGATGAACGACATCACGGCAAACAACCTGACTCTAAAGGGCAGCATAACGGGCACGGATGCTACGCTGAACGGCATCACAGCTAATAATCTGACATTAAAAGGCAATATCTCAGGTATTGACGCCATCCTGAACGACATTACTGCTAATAACCTTACGTTGAAGGGCAACATTACCGGGGCGGGGGCTACACTGAATGATATCACCGCCAATAATCTTACCTTGAAAGGGGGTATAACGGGCAGGGATGCTGTCTTGAACGATATCACCGCGAACAACCTTACCCTGAAAGGTACCATATCCGGTGCCAATGCCACGCTTAACGATATCACAGCCAATAATCTTACGTTGAAAGGAAATATTTCCGGTGCCAACGCCATATTGAACGGCATCACCGTAAACGGAAAGATAAACGCCTCCAGCGGCCGGATAGGTGACTATCTGTATCTGCATGGTAACGGTATATCCACCAACTCGAGAGCGTTCGTGACCGACCTTACAGATAGCACTACGCAATTCGAACTCAGCAAGAGCTACTATCTGCATGCGATAGCGTCGGACGGAGGAGCCAATAGCATCCTGATAAGGCCCTACCAGACTATGGAAGCGGGCACAGTCAAAGGGGTGGTAACCATCTCTGCAACCATTCCGGGGCGCAATAGGGCCATACACGTATCTTCCGGCGAGAGCTATTTCGGTGGTGATGTGATAGTGGGGAAGATGTATGCTCCGTCCTCCGGGACTCTGGAAATTGCCGGGCCGCTGAAGACGCAAGGTGTATACCGGAATACTGACGTGATACTCTCTTCGGTTACAAGGTACAGCATTAAGGCGACCGACCACACACTGCTTTTTTACGGCAACTGTACTATATCCCTTCCGTCCTCTTCTGACGGGCATGAGATATGGATAATGCCGAACGGGAATACCATCAGTTTTCCTTCCGGTACGTTCGCGAACTCTTCCAGGACGAATATCAACGGGCGTGAATGGCATGTGATAAAACGGGTTTTGGGGAATTGGTATCTGTCATGGATGAGTATATAGAATAATTAAAATAGAAAGTATGAAAATCAACTTTAAGAAAATCGAGGCCCAGACCTCATTCGAAGGCGCCAAGCAGACCTTCGACGTAGCCGAAACGGTCGGCAATGAAATGATGTACAACGGAAGTATCCTTCTGGATATAGGCTTTGAAGACCTGGCACGGGAAATCTACTACTCGAAAGATGCGGTGGAAATCCCGGAACAGTATTGCAAGGCTCTTGAACTTGTGGTGAAGAACTCGCGGCTCATAGCTGCCGTGAAACGTGCGGTAATTAACCAACTGAACGTCATCCAGCCATCTTAAATCAATTCTGAAAATTATGGTATTGGAATCAAATCAGTTCAACCAGCTTGTAGAGGAGGTGAAGAAAGCCCTTCTTGTCGGCTCCCAAGGTGTGGGCGATGTGGAGATAGTCAATTCTCTGGATGACATTGTGAGCCTGCCTGCACTTCGCCTTTCCGGTATGGAGGAGTCGGTCGTCGAAGCTCCCCTAGAGCTGTTGTCCGCTCCCGCCAGGGAAGCTGCCGAAGAGCTACGTAAGGCCGAGGAGGGACGTGTCTCTGCGGAAAACCTGCGTAAGGATGCGGAATCAAAGCGTGCCTCTGCTGAAAGTGCTCGCATATCGGCTGAATCCACGCGTATCAATTCGGAGAAAGACCGTGTGGCGGCTGAAGGTACTCGGAAGACAGCCGAGACAGAGCGGGGCAGGGCTGAAACTATAAGGCAGACTTCCGAAACTACCCGTATCACAGCAGAATCCGGACGTGCAGATGCAGAATCCGAGCGTGTCAGTGCCGAGGACGGACGTAAAGCTGCCGAGACTACCCGGGGTACTGCCGAGTCCGGACGCCAGGAAGCCGAAGCGAGCCGTGCCAACGCCGAAAAAGACCGTGTTACAGCAGAAAGTTCCCGTGTGACGGCTGAAAACAAGCGTGTTACTTCCGAGACTGTCCGCATTACAGCTGAGGATGCGCGTAAAAGTGCAGAGACAAGCCGCCAGATAGCCGAGACAGGACGCGTAAATGCTGAAAGCGACCGTGCCACTGCGGAAACTGCCCGTGTTACTGAATTTGCTACCCTCAAGAAAAATACGGAAACGGCCACTGCGAGTGCTACTGATACGGCAGAACATCCTACCTATATCGGTGCAGACCATTATGTATACCAATGGGATAAGGGCACTAAAAAGTACGTTAAGACGGATATCTATGTGAAAGGCAAGCCGGGAGATACATTCACCCTTCTTGGACGTTACGATACGCTTGATGCCTTAAAGACTGCTGTACCTGACGGGTCAAACATCACTGGTTTCTATTCCGTTGGAACTGCATTGCCTTATACATATTATGCCTGGTATAACGGTGATTGGCAAAGTCAAGGACAATTGCAAGGTCCAAAGGGCGATAAAGGCGAGAAGGGGGATACGGGAGCGCAAGGTCCTCAAGGCGTACAAGGTCCACAGGGCATGAAAGGTGATACCGGCGCCACAGGACCGCAAGGAGTAAAAGGTGATACTGGTGCTACCGGTCCTGCTGGTGCAAAAGGCGCCACTGGTGCACAAGGAATACAAGGTCCAAAGGGCGATAAAGGAGACAAAGGTGATACGGGTGCAAAAGGCGCTACCGGTGCCACGGGTGCAGCAGGTGCAAGTGCCAGTATTACTGGTGCTACTGCTACGGTTGACGCCAACATCGGTACGCCCTCCGTGACCGTTTCTCTCGGTGGTACCGCATTGGCCAGAACCTTTTCCTTTGCTTTCAAGAACCTGAAGGGTGCTACCGGAGCAAAAGGCGCTACGGGTGCTACCGGAGCTACTGGACCTAAAGGGGCGACTGGTGCGCAAGGACCACAAGGGCCGCAAGGTGTCGGTGACCCGACAGTTACCGGTGTGAATACGGTCACGACACTGGCCTCCCTGCCAATTTCCAAGAGAAGTATCACTGCAAGTTTGGGCTCTGCCACGAACATCAGCCTTGCTTCCGGAATGTCAGTGGGTAATGATTTGTATATCCGCTGCGTCGCATCGGCGGCATTCACACAGCCGATACCCAATACCGGCGCGTTCACTTCGATGTCCGGTACTTCAATCAGTGTTTCCGCTGGAGATATCTTTGAGATTAGTATCTGGTGCTATGCCGCTGGCGCCTATTCAATATCCGTAAAAACAAGGGACTAAGGTTTATGAGTGTATTAAAAAGACGAAGCAATAATATAAAGGACGGTCAGTATGTGATTGCATTCTCCGACAGTAGAGCCTTAATAGATATTTCCAAGGATTGTGGAATGACATGGACCAGAAGACAACCTTCCGACCTTCCTAATGTAAACGAATACTTTTTCAGCAACGATAGAACGAGGATTGCCATGTCCGGAGACGGCAGGCATATCTATTGCTCGTGCTATATGGCAAATGTGGGATTATTGCGTTCTACGGATTTTCTGGAGACGGCAGAACCTTTCAAGCCTGATAATTGCTATTCCGTGTACTCGATAGCCTGCAACGGCAGGGGGAATCTGGTCGCTATTGTGTGTCAGAATAGCAATAACAAATATGATTTGATGCTTTCCGGGGATTATGGGAAAACATGGCGGGTCTCCAATGGATTAAAAGACAATACCGTGCCTCTCATGGGGGTGGAAATGTCCCATTCCGGCAGATACGTAGTGGCATATGCGTCAAATTCTCCCTATTATACTACCCATGAGCTGTTTATATCTTCCGATTATGGAGAAACTTTCAGCAGTGAAATATTCAGGGGGCCTATCACAAAGATTGCCATTTCCGGTGACGGCAAATACATGTTGTGTTGCTGCAACAGGGAGAGTTCATCAAAGTCATACTATGCCTATTATTCCGGGGATTATGGGAAGACGTGGACTAAAATTACCGATTCGAGTTTCTCTGCCCGTACATTGGCTGTATCCTATGACGGGAAATATATGGTTATAGAGGGAGGGTACTCTTATTCCGGTGCACGTATATCCGCCGATTACGGAAAAACCTGGGCATTGAAGCATTCCGTTATTGGCAATAGCTTTGCTTTGGGGCTGTCGTCTGACGGAAAGTATGCGATAGCACAGGAAAGTTCTTCTCCGTATCGTATGTTCAAATCTTCGGATTATCTGGGCTCATTTACTGAAATAAATACGGCACCGCTTACATCATTAGGTATTAGAGCGAATTACCGGTTTATCATAATGAATAAAAATAGACTTTAACAACAATGCAATATATACATATTTATTCCGAGGAGAAAGTTGTCCGTCTTGATTTTGAACTGGACGAAAACTATGAAGTGGGTACAATCTATGAGGATTACCTGGATGGAGCCTGGGTACCGTTGAATGCGGAACAGGAAGCATTTTACGAAGCCCATCCGGCAGCGTCTGCAAAGGAAATTCTCGAATGTGAATTAACCCCTCCCTATGAACCGACTTTGGAGGGTGTGAAGAGCGCGAAGGTCAATGAAATTGCTGTTTACGATGGATCCGATGTCGTGAATTCCTTTACGTTTGGCGGCAAGCGGATGTGGCTTGACAAGGATACGCGGGTAGGACTGGCAAACTCAATCACTATCGAGCAGGCTGCGGGCAAGGAGACAACCGTGCTGTGGTATGATACCGTGAAGTATGTAATCCCCATTCCTCTTGCCTTGCAGATGCTGGCCGCACTGGAACTGTATGCCCTGGAATGCTATAATGCCACGCAGGAACATCTGGCCGCGGTTATGGGACTTGCTACGAAAGAGGAGGTCGGAGCGTATGATTACACTTCCGGTTATCCTGAAAAATTAGTGTTCAACCTTTAAATTGATGGCTTATGATTTACTTATATTTTATGTCGCTGTTTTTGCTCACTATGTACATAATGTATGCGGTGAGAGTGTGCGGAGTGCCTTGGAGCTTGTCTGATACCTACTATCAGTTGAAGAAGCGGAATCGTCCGGCATGGCTGTTCCAGATAGCTATGATTGTTCCTGCCATGCTGCTTATGCCGGTGTGGATTGAATGCTCATCGGAGAACCTGCAATGTTTGGCATTTCTTGCTTGCGGTGGGCTGATGTTCGTCGGGACAGCCCCGCTGTTCAAGGAGGAATTTCAGAGCAAAGTACATTATGCAGGGACAGTAATAGCCGGATTAGCTACAATTCTTTGGGTTTGTCTCTCCGGTATGTGGTACTTGCCTGCGGTTGCTTTCCCGATAGCCGTTGTTATCATGTTGAGATACCGGAAATGGCTGTTCTGGGCGGAGATGGCAGCGTTTGCTTGTGCTTATGTGGGGGTGCTTATAATTTGTATCGATTGTTAAACCGGGAGAAATGGAAATGAATGATTGGATTATGTTGGTGACCGCACTCGGTGGCATCGAGGGCATCAAGCAGCTTGTTAAGTGGTGGATGTCGCGCAAGACCAATGCGCGTATTGAGGATGCCCATGCGGATGTTGAGGAGTTCAAGGCTTTACGGGAGTACAACGAGTTCCTGCAGAAGCAGCTTTCGGAGAAGGAACAGCGGTTTGTGGAGCAGACTGACCGGCTCCGTAAGGTGCAGGATGAATTGTTTACACTGAAGGAGACTAATTCTGACCTGAAACTGGAACTGGCGCTTAAACGGTGTGAGAGAAAGAAATGCGGTGACAGAGAACCGCAAAACGGATATTAATTAAAGATTAGAAGAGGAGGAAAAGAAATGAGTGTACCAAGAGGATTGAGAAACAACAATCCCGGCAACATCCGTCTGAGCAAGGACAAATGGCAGGGATTGAGAGAGAGACAGGAAGATAAAGAATTCTTCCAGTTCGTCAGCATTGAATGGGGCTACCGTGCGTTGATGCGCACGTTGCAGAACTACCGGTGGAAACACGGGATGAAAACCATTAGTGATTTTATAACCCGATGGGCACCGCATAAGGAAAACGATACCGGAGCTTATATCCGCAAAGTATGCCGTGAAATGGAGGTGCCAAACACCTATATCCCGGACATTGAGGACAAGGCAACGGTGTGCGCTTTTGCCGCTGCCATCTCGTTGGTAGAAAACGGCATCCCGGCTGTGATGGAGGACGTAGAGAAAGGATGGAAACTGTTATGAAACGGTTGCCTTGGATATTGGTTGCGCTGCTGGCGGTTGCTTGTGTGGCGGCTTGGCTTCGCCCGCATGAGCAGCCTCCGGCTGAAGTTCGTGTAGAAACGAAGATAAAGACGGTTGTCAAGGTAGATACGATGCTTATCTCTGCACCTATGGCTGTGTTCTGGCGTTTCGTGCCGGATGATACGACACGGATAGGTGATACCTTGCTTCATCGTAAGCAAGTAGTATATAGAGACAGTTCGTATCGTGCTGTGGTGAGTGGATATGTAGACCCTCGGCTGGATAGTATGATGGTGTATCCGAAGACTGTGTATCAGACGGTGACGAATGATATTTATCATCCGGTGATTGTCAAACCGAAAAGGAAGCGTTGGGGATTTGGCTTGCAGGCTGGATATGGCTATCCGGGTGGATGGTATGTTGGGGCTGGGGTGAGCTATAATTTATGGCAATGGTGATATGATTAAAATTGGAAAATATAGTGTAGTTCAGTCTGGGAATTTCTTACTTCAAGAGAATATACCTCTTTCAGTTGAATGTGATGGAATACATATTGAGATAATGTATATGGAATCAAATGAGTCTTCTCTTTACATCGTTAATAAGAGGTGTTGGAAAAAACTTCTGATACGAACTGTTTTTGGGGAAAACACTTACTCTCCATCTCCGTGTTTAATTCAAGAAGCAAATGGCAAAGAGTATTATCTTAGTTTTATTCTAACTTCTGCTTTTAATAGGAAACGAAATTTTGTCTTCAATTTATTACGGAATTAGATCTTTAATATCTATATTTGTGAAAAAACATATAAATATGGAAATAAAAGTAGGAGATTACAATGTCTTAGAAAGTGGCTCTGTTGTCTGTATGGATGGTTATCCTATTGTGTTTACTTTTGGTAAGTTAACTTATAAAGTTATTATTCATCGAGATAAAGGTGCTGATGAATTAGGGAAAAACGTTGTTTTTTTAATGAATGCTAAAGATATGAATATCGGAGAAATTCATTTGTATTTAGAGGATTCTGTGGCATTAGCATCAAGTACACCTTATAAAGTTGGAAACTATAATGGTAAATCTTTGTCATTTGCTTTTCATATAGAGCATTTTACAGCTATGTCAGACCCTAAAATGCCAATTGCTTTGAATTACACTTGGTTACAGAGAGATACTACAGTCATATTTGAACCAACTGAATCTGGGAAAGTGAAAATTGAAGAGAAATGAATGAGGATAGGATTAGTTTCGACAATAATGTAGAGGGTGGGCTAAAATATAGTTTACCCAGTTGCGTGTCTGTGGAAGATTTGATGAAAAATAAGATAGGCATTACAATAGTGCTTAACAATATGAACACTCAAGCAAAGCAAATACAAAGACTAACAGTAGAATTGGAAGATTTGAAGTGCTCACGTATGTCATTGCCACAATCAATATTTTTAGCGATTGTCAATATTATAGGAACTGTGCTTATTGCTGTGGGAGTTAATTTCTTCACTTCCAATATGTATCTTGCATTTTCTATTATATTAATTATATTTGGCATAGTATTAGTATTAGCTTCTTGTTTATTGCCAATAATTCATCCTTGGTATGCAAAAAGAGAAAATAAAAGCAAGATGAAAAATAATTAGTGTGTATTCGCCCCGTCTCCCGACGTTTTTTTATACAAGAAATGATTAGTTAAAAGTATTCCAGTACCTACTTTTTTATATCTGAGTTGATATAAGCTCAGATATGATTATCTGAAAGTAAGAACAAATAATAATAGTATTAGATATGAAACAGAGAAGAAATAGGTCTGAGTCCAACTATAAACGTGCAAAGATTAATTCGTGGTGCAGGCTTTTAGAAAAGGATTTTGATTGGGATTATACGTTTTTATTGGAAATAGAGCGCAAGAAAATAATAGAAATGTATGAATACTTTAAAAAGTGTACGCGTTCGGATAAAATGCCTATAGTGGCAAGAGACTTGCAACTTTGCATTGGCCTATTGGATATTGTGCTCGAAAAAGATAATTTGCAGTTGGAATTTTCAGGAATGAAGACTATGCGTAGAGATGACGGTATGTATGAAATGGTAGAAAGTCCGCATATAATAGCTTGTAGGAATCTATACATTAACACTAAAAATGCATCAAGGTTCTGCCTATTTAATTTCCCGACAGATGATTATGATATTGAAATTATTCATAAAGAGGAATTGAGAAGATATAAGGCGTGGTATCTATATAATAAAATCAGAACTTACAAGTTGTTTTCTTGGTGGGATTAGGTAATAGATGCTCATCGGTCTTACTTCGCAAGGTTTTGATAGGTAAAGCAGCCCAACAAGCTGCCTTTATATTCAGATTTCAGTAATAATTCATATCTATTGTGTGTGACATGTCCCGGCTTTCGTCGGGATTTTTTTTTCATTTGGGCCCTTTCTTTTATAAAAATTCTCTCAAATCACGTAGGGAATTTCAGAAAAGCAGTTGTCTTTATAGTAGAATCCGGTATATAGTGTTAGTATAGTCCTTCTTTCAGCCATTGCAGTTTCTTTATACTGGATTTACAGAATGTTCCAACATTGTGTGCTCTAATTGATTGTAGATATTGAAAGGAACATGCTGGACCTCAGCTTTTATGCGGCTGAGGTTTTGTCGGAGACAAGAGTGCGTTGTTGAACGTGCGATGGAAATATGTGTTTAACCAAATTATTAGTTATGAAAAAAGAGTTTTGTATGGTAATTGCATTTGCTATGGCTTTAGCCGGGTTATTTATGCTTATGTTTATGTCATTTGATTAGTGAATGTCTGTTTGTTGACTGTTTTATAGAAGGGGCAGCTTATTCAGCTGCCTTGTTCCATTTCCCAGGAATTAAGTAATCCATATTGTGTAATTATTCCCCATGTGTGGTACTCAATTCCACATATTTCCACACATAATTATTCCTTCTTGTTTTTATAATATGCTGATGTATAATGTATTATGTGCTGATGTACATCATGGCATATCGTTTGTCCTATAGTTAATACAAAAACTATATTTATTTACTTAAAACTTACGATTATGAAAAAAGTATTGGTAGCATTAGCAATGGTTATGGGATTAGGCAGTTCAGTAGCATTTGCTTACGTGGTTTCTGGAACACAGTCTGTAGAGCAAACTCAGCAAAATCCTCAGGATGAGTTCACAAAAGTGGAAGTAAAAGACTTGCCTCAGGCAGTTATGAATGTCTTGGCTAAGGACTATGAGGGGGCTGTAATAAAGGAGGCTTTCATTTCCGAGAAAGAAACCGGTAAGATTTATAAGGTTGTGTTGACCATCACCAAGGAAAATCAATCCACTGAAGAAGTGACGGTACTTCTGAATGAAAAAGGAGAAACTGTAGAATGAATGGAAACTCTGTAGTGGTTCGGCATCCATCTACAGAGATGATTTGAGATACTTTTATGTCTATCTCGTTAATACGAAAGGGGCGGCTGAATAGTCGCTCTTTTTGTTTATATTGTAATAATAGTTCGTTTCTTTTTCGTCAGAAATTCCTATTATAGAGGGTTTTTATACAAATAATGTTTATATTTGTATTCTAATCCCTATTGTATTATGAATGACAAACAACAACTTCTAATTGATTGTATTTCCCTTCTTCCCGTTATAGGCATTCTGGTTTTGATAACTGTTGCCAATGACCAGCTTGTTACTATGGTTGCTGCCTATGTGCTTTGCGGAGAACTCTTATGCGTATTGGTTAGCAGGATATTAAATTTGTACTATATTGATGTGGCTTTTGTTTGGTTGGGTGGGATTATGCTTTGGCTGTGGTATTGGCTCTGGTTGGAGTCAAGCCATGTAGTGATGGAGATTGTGGAAAGGACAGTTGAATGAATCGCTTCTTTTTCAGTAAAAAATCCCCGTAGCTGCTCAACTACGGGGATGGTGTCAAATAACAGAGTATCAATATGAGATACTAAGTGAGCCTATTCCATTACAGATAAATCATTGTCAACTTCATACTGGTTACAGCCAAAAGCCGCACACATTAAAATAAAACGTTCTTTTATACCTAATCCAGTATATCTGTCTACGGCTCCACTGCCTTTTGCATGAAGTCCTGCTGCGTATTTATCTATCTGAACTTTATTCATTAAATCTACATGAGTTTTACGGGCAAGTTTACTGCTTGCAATCTCATATATGGATTTGTACTCATTTGTTTCCAATGCCGCACTAAACATTGCCACTTTCCGGCTAATCTCACAGTATTCAAGTAGTTTTTTTATTTGATAATTGTACCCGGTTTCACCATTGCCATCAGGATAATAGGGTAACAAAGCATTGCTTGGTAGCCTACCTTTATACTTCATAATAATATCATAAGCAATACGAATGATGGGAGTTTTTATCTCAGTGCGTATAAGTCCATCCTTGTGTGTTTTCTGAGGTAAATAATGAATGTAAGGTATTCCTTCTTCAATGCTGATATTATCAAAAGTGAATCGTCTGAAATCACCTATACGGCAACCGAAACAACATTGAACAACGAATACATCTTTTACTCGCTGCAATGTTTCGGGACATTCTTTGTGGACAACTTCATTGAATTCTGTTTTGGTGAGAAAGAAAGGCTCGTCATATTGTTGCTTCATAATGGACTCTTTTTCTTTTCCTATCTTGCGGAAAGGAGATACGGGAATAACATCATTACTTTCAAGCTCCACCATAAATGCTTGTAATAATAATAGTTTCTCAGCAATTGTATTCTGGCTTCTTTCCTTTGATGGTATATTCCGCTTATTCATTTCTGCGTACAGTTCTGGAAATTTTTCAACCAGAGTGTATTCTTTGCGTAGAAAATCACGAAAATTTAGAATATGTTCCTTATTGAATTCATTGACCGGCAACCCGTCAATACCATTGATAATGAGGAATCGAGTCAGTTCCCTTATCACTACATCGTAATGTTTCTTTCTGCCGGGACCTATTACACCTGCATTTAGCCATCCGTCAACATAGCGTTGGAACATACTACACATGGATTCCTCTTCACTGCTGATGTTATATTTTTCAGGATGTAAGTGCTGGTCTATTAAGATTTCCAGTTTTTCACTGGTTAATTCTTTGTTGCTCCCATAAATGGATAAAATTAGATTCTTCCGTTCTTCAATAGATGTGTTAAATGATGTTCTTATGTCTAACTTTATAATACTTTTAGCCTTATATTTTTCAGTCTTGGCATCCCAAAGAGTAGGAGAGACCATAATATCTGATTTGTGGAATAACTGTACATTGCGTCCATCAGATAATCGAAATCTGACATTTACTTCTTTATCTTTCTTCCCAGTTCTTATAAATGCTTTTACTGTAGTCATATATTCTCTGTTATATCGGTTGTGCAAATATACATAAATTGCACAACTCAGTTCAAATATTGCACAACATAATGCAATGGCATGCAATATAATATTTTTATATTACTCTGATTTTTAATATAATGTTATATGTATTGGTTTTATAGTATTTTATATTCCGAATCGCAACGGAATCACAAGGAAAAAACCGCAAATGGCTAATAAAAAGCTTTTGCGGTT
>ENA-OROK01001533-OROK01001533.1-human-gut-metagenome-genome-assembly--contig:-NODE-1533-length-22288-cov-3.389961_pt1 | contig 22288 bp, 14 predicted proteins | sample MGYA00242127_ERZ509046 | MGnify/ENA primary metagenome ERZ509046 (study PRJEB26280, sample SAMEA2338728) | human gut metagenome | biome: human gut; feature: human-associated habitat; material: faeces... | reverse complement strand
ATTAAAACGCCGCTATCTGCTTTGAAAATGTACCATGAAATCATAAGCAGTCATAAAGGAGAAGCCGAAACGGTGGCGAACTTTTCGGAAAAATCTCAACGAGAGATTAAGCGAATGGAGAACGTTATTTATACACTGCTCAAACTGGCGCGCCTGGATGCGGGAATTATACAGATGGAAAAAGCAGAAGAAAATGTTTCCGCTCTCATGCAAGATGTTTTGGAACGATTTGAAACATGGGCAGAACAGGATCACAAAGAGATCACCCTTTCGGGTAAGGATGATATTTCTCTTAATTGCGATGCACTATGGATGTCGGAGGCGATTGGAAATATCGTCAAAAATGCTTTGGAACACACACAACCGGGCGGTCACATTTCGGTGCAATGGACACAATCACCCCTGTTGACTCAGATCGTCATTACAGACGATGGCAAAGGTATCCACCAAGAGGACTTATACAACATTTTCAAACGCTTTTACCGCAGCCGCTTTTCGTCAGATGTGCATGGGATAGGATTGGGCTTACCGCTGGCTAAATCTATTGTGGAGGCACATGGGGGAACTATTTCTGTAACCAGCACACTCGATGTTGGAACTACCTTCACATTGAACTTTTTCAGCCTTACAAATGAGTAAGATGCAGGTCACTTGGAAGTAAGCCGAAGGGGGTATGATGTGACCATAAGGAGGTACTGCGTATGAATATTCTTGAAGTACAGGACTTGTGCAAAACCTATGGAAAAGGTGAAGCAGCGGTTCAAGCGTTGCGTCATGCAACATTTTCGGTTCGCAAAGGTGAATTTATTGCCATTATTGGTGAATCCGGCTCCGGCAAAAGTACGTTGCTGAATGTTGTGGGTGCTCTGGACAAAGCCACTTCCGGCAAGGTCTGGATCGACGGTCAGGATATTTTCTCAATGCCGGAGAAAAAACTGACCGTGTTCCGGCGGCAACACATCGGTTTTATCTTTCAGTCATTTAATCTGATCCCGGAACTGAATGTAGAACAGAACATCACTTTTCCGTTGCTGCTTGACTACAAGCGGCCAGACCAGAGGTTTGTCAACGAGCTGCTGAATGTTTTGGGACTGACCGAACGCCGTCATCATCTTCCCAGTCAGCTCTCCGGTGGCCAGCAACAGCGTGTAGCTATTGCCCGTGCCATTGTCAATGAGCCGGAAGTTTTGCTGCTCGACGAACCGTTGGCTGCGCTCGACCTCAAAATGCGCAAGGATATGCAGATGGAACTGAAAGAAATGCATAAATCTCTGGGCATTACATTTGTATACGTAACTCATGATCAGGAAGAAGCCTTGACATTGAGTGATACGATTGTCGTGATGAGCGAAGGAAAAATCCAGCAGATCGGTACGCCGATTGATATCTATAATGAGCCGATCAATTCATTTGTTGCGGATTTTATCGGAGAAAGTAATATTCTCAACGGAACGATGATTCATGATAAACTGGTACGCTTTTGTGGTACGGAGTTTGAATGCGTGGACGAAGGTTTCGGTGAAAATACTCCGGTGGACGTAGTCATTCGTCCGGAAGACCTTTATATTTTCCCGGTTTCGGAGATGGCGCAACTGACCGGTGTGGTACAGACTTCGATCTTCAAAGGGGTACACTATGAAATGACTGTGCTTTGTGGCGGATATGAGTTCCTTGTTCAGGATTATCATCATTTTGAAGTCGGTGCGGAAGTGGGGCTGCTGGTGAAGCCGTTTGATATTCATATTATGAAGAAAGAACGTGTATGCAATACATTTGAAGGAAAGTTGCAGGATGCTACTCATGTAGAGTTCCTGGGCTGTACGTTCGAATGTGCTTCTGTGGAAGGGCTGGAATCCGGTACGGATGTCAAGGTCGAAGTAGACTTTGATAAAGTGATCTTGCAGGATAACGAAGAAGACGGTACGCTGACGGGAGAAGTGAAGTTCATCCTTTATAAAGGTGATCATTACCATCTGACTGTATGGTCTGACTGGGACGAGAATGTGTTTGTGGATACGAACGATGTCTGGGATGACGGAGACCGTGTGGGTATTACTATCCCTCCGGATGCGATTCGTGTAATTAAAATAACCGATTAACAGGAAAGGAAGTGAATAAGAAGTTTATAGTATTTTTGTCATCACGTAAGAGCTGGACTCTTCCTTACATTATTTTCTCGGCGATCTTTGTGGTCATACCGTTGGTTCTAATTGTCGTGTATGCGTTTACCGATGATAACGGTCATCTGACACTCGCCAATTTTCAGAAATTCTTCGAACATCCCGAAGCGATCAATACCTTCGTCTATTCCATAGGTATTGCCATTATTACGACTCTTATCTGTATCCTGCTGGGATATCCCGCAGCCTGGATATTAAGCAACAGCAAGCTGAACCGTTCCAAAACAATGGTGGTGTTGTTTATCCTGCCCATGTGGGTGAATATTCTGGTACGTACCCTTGCCACTGTCGCTTTATTCGACTTTTTCAGCGTTCCGCTGGGAGAGGGAGCACTGATCTTCGGTATGGTTTACAACTTTATCCCCTTCATGATCTATCCCATCTATAACACATTGCAGAAGATGGACCATAGCTACATTGAGGCGGCGCAGGACTTGGGGGCTAATCCTGTACAGGTCTTTTTCAAAGCAGTTCTCCCGCTTTCCATGCCGGGAGTCATGAGCGGTATCATGATGGTGTTTATGCCGACTATTTCGACATTCGCCATTGCCGAACTGCTGACGATGAACAATATCAAACTCTTTGGTACTACCATTCAGGAGAATATCAATAACAGTATGTGGAACTATGGGGCAGCACTTTCGCTGATCATGCTGCTGCTGATAGCCGCGACTTCACTGTTCAGTACCGATGATAAGGATAATACGAACGAAGGAGGTGGGCTATGGTAAAGAAGATATTCGCTCAGACTTACCTGTGGGTATTACTGCTGTTGCTATATTCCCCTATTGTGATCATTGTGATTTACTCTTTTACCGAGGCGAAGGTATTGGGTAACTGGACCGGGTTTTCGACCAAACTTTATTCATCGCTATTTAATACAGGTGCCCATCATTCTCTGATGAATGCCCTGATCAATACCATTACCATTGCGCTGCTGGCTGCCACGGCATCTACCTTGTTGGGCAGCATCGCTGCCATCGGCATCTTCAACTTAAAAGCACGCTCGCGCAAGGCGATTGGTTTTGTGAATAGTATTCCTATTCTGAACGGTGATATCATAACCGGTATATCGCTTTTCCTTTTATTCGTATCTCTCGGAATCACGCAGGGATATACCACAGTGGTACTGGCGCACATCACTTTTTGTACTCCTTACGTCGTATTAAGCGTTCTGCCGCGCCTGAAACAAATGAATCCGAACATTTATGAAGCTGCCCTCGATTTGGGAGCTACACCTATGCAGGCTTTGCGGAAGGTAATCATTCCGGAGATTCGTCCGGGAATGATCAGCGGCTTTATGCTTGCACTGACGCTTTCAATCGATGATTTTGCCGTAACTGTATTTACCATCGGTAATCAAGGGCTGGAAACGCTTTCCACCTATATCTATGCCGATGCCCGCAAGGGAGGTCTGACTCCCGAGCTCCGCCCGTTGTCCGCCATTATTTTTGTGGTGGTACTGGCTTTACTGATAGTAATTAATTACCGTGCCGGAAAAACGAAGAAGAAAGAATCATGAACATGTACTGCTACGTAAATAAAATGAAAAGAATAGTTGCTGTTAACTTGTTTTTGCTGGTGCTGGCTGGTTTTCTGAGCGGTTGCTACAATTCCGGCGAGCCACGCGAGAGAGTTCTTAAGATCTATAACTGGGCAGATTATATAGGAGAAGGTGTACTCGAAGATTTCCAGGCGTACTATAAAGAACAGACAGGTGAAGATATCCGCATCGTCTATCAGACATTCGACATCAACGAGATCATGTTGACGAAAATAGAAAAAGGACATGAGGATTTTGATGTGGTTTGTCCTTCGGAATATATCATTGAGAGAATGCTGAAAAAGCATCTGTTGTTGCCTATTGACACCACTTTCGCCCATTCCCCTAATTACATGAATAATGTGTCACCATTTATTCGCGAACAGATTAATAAACTGAGTCAGCCGGGTGAAGAAGCAAGCCGTTACGCTGTCTGCTATATGTGGGGGACCGCAGGTATTCTTTATAACCGGGCATACGTTCCCGATTCCGACGCTTTCTCCTGGGAATGTCTTTGGGATAAGAAATATGCAGGAAAGATTCTGATGAAAGACAGTTACCGTGACGCTTATGGAACAGCTGTTATCTATGCCCATGCCAAAGAGCTGGAAGAAGGGACGGTGACGGTGGAAGACCTGATGAATGATTACTCGCCACGTGCTATGGAGGTAGCCGAAAAGTATCTGAAAGCTATGAAACCGAATATTGCCGGTTGGGAAGCGGACTTCGGTAAGGAGATGATGACGAAGAATAAAGCATGGCTGAATATGACCTGGAGTGGCGATGCGATATGGGCGATTGAAGAGGCGAATGCGGTAGGAGTGGACCTTGACTACGTGGTTCCGAAAGAAGGAAGTAATATCTGGTATGATGGCTGGGTGATTCCTAAATATGCGAAGAATCCGGTGGCTGCCAGCTACTTTATCAACTTTATGTGCCGTCCGGACATTGCGTTGCGTAATATGGATTTCTGTGGATATGTGAGTTCTATCGCTACACCGGAGATTCTGGAAGAGAAAGTGGATACGACTCTGGATTATTATGCGGATTTAAGTTATTTCTTCGATCCGGATGCCGACAGCATACAGATTGATAAGATTCAATATCCCGACCGTAAGGTGGTGGAACGTTGCGCTATGATTCGTGACTTCGGAGATAAAACCAAAGAGGTACTGGATATCTGGTCACGCATCAAAGGTGACAACCTGGGGGTAGGTATTACTATTCTGATTTTTGTTGTCGTAGCTTTGATGAGCGGATGGATGATTTATAAGAGATGGCAACGCTACAGCCGTCGGAAACAACAAAATCGCAGAAGCAGAAGAAAGAGAAAAAAGAATGTGAAGCGGTAAGTTAAAAACACTCGGTAATAAGCGGTGGATGATAAACGAATGATACGGTTAAAACCGGGCATCGTTTTTCATCCACCGTTTTTTATCCTACTCTTTTCATAGAACGGATGATGCCTTTCGTCTATAAAAAAAAGAGTGCGTCTTCTTTCGCAGACACACTCTCTTTTACATTTTATTCTGTAAATAATTAAACAGTCACCTTATTTCTTAGTCATATCAAAAGAAAAGGTCGTTGCCGGAAATTTATCAAACCGTTCTTCATTTACTGTAACTTCTGTTGCCTGAATAGCAAACTTCAGTTTCTGACCTTCATAAGCATAACTGCCTTTCTCGTCAGCTTTGATTGTCACTTTTACGGTGAGTTTAGGAGTTTCTTCTTCCCCTTCAGTTTTTCTTATGGGTTGTGGTTCCATTGCGATTTCCAATACCAAGGGTTCAGGTGACATTTGAAGTAAGATGTTGTCTTTATTATCATTGAAAGCTGCCTGATAAGGGATTTTGTATTCTACATCTCCTACCGCTTTGATGATGGCTTCGGCTGCGTCCGGATCTTCGATAATGCTTTTGATCAGATCCTCTACCGGGAATTTGCTGATTAATATATGATTATCTTTTAATTCGGCATTTACGGTGACTCCGTCTTCAGCTTCATTCTCTGCATTTTCCAAAGGAGCGATAGAGGTTGTCTGCATTTTGCCGGAATAGGTGCCTTCTACATCTTTGAGAGAATATACCGGAATATTTTCATCATCATCACTACTACAAGAGGTAAAGATACTGGTCATCCCCAATGCCATTACCAATAAAACAAAACGACTTAAGCAACATACTTTTTTCATTTTAGTTAAAGTTTTCATACTTGTTAAACAAATTAGGTTATTAATTCTCAAAATTAAGGTGTACGTACATAGAGTAAATACCGGAAATGACGAAATACTGCATCATGGAAATAAAAAAGTACTCCAGTCACTTTCTCCGTGAAGACCGTGCTGGAGTACATTCGGACATGCTTTTAGTTGTCCGTTCTATTCCGACTATTTTTTCTTGATCGATTCTTTAGGTGTAATTCCGAAGTATTCTTTATACCTGTTGCGGAAGTTTTTTACATCCTTCAATCCGATCATTTCCGGTATGGTTCCGACAGGGTATTTCCCGCTTTCTAACAACTCGTGTGCCTTTTCCATTCGAACCGCTTCAATAAAGACGGTCGGGGCCTCGCCGGTCACTGACTTCCACTTATTGTAGAATTTCGTTCTGCTCATTTTCAAATGTGAGGCAATCGCATCGATAGTCAAATCCTCTTTCTCTATGCGTTCAAGAATATACTCTTTTACTTCATTGATCAATAGGCTTTTGCTTCCTTCAGTAGCTTCCTTGATCATTTCGGTTGGTTGTACTTGCAGAAAATGTTCTCCGAATACTTTGTGCAGGAATGCTTTTCTAAGAAGGCGGCTGTTCCTGATAAGAACAGCAATCTCTATCTTTAAATCCTCCACATGAAAAGGAGTATGCATGAATGTGTCTGCTAATGACGCTTCCCTTTTACTGCGTTGGTCGGCATCTATATGCGATCCGTAAAGGATGACCGGTATAATAGATGTTTCTTTAGACGTCTTCAGCCTTGAAGAAAGTTCATCACCGCCCATTCCGTTGAGCACTGTATCGCATATTACCAGATCCGGATGTTCATTTTTGATATATCCCAATGCGTCCGCTCCGTTTTCAAAGCCTCTGACTATGTATTCCTCTGACAAACAGGTTTCCAGATAGGATCTGAACTCTTCGTTACTGTCGACCATAATCACGACAGGTCTGGATGAATTTCTTTTCTGTGAACTTTTATGGAATAAGGCATCGATCTTTTCTTCTTCTATATTCTTCTCTATATGAACCAAACTGCGTTCGGATACATTTTCATAAGAGGGTTTTACAGGAAAACGCAATGTGATCGTATGACATGAATTATTGATTAATATTTCTCCATTGCATATTTCTGTCAGTTTTTTGCATAAAGCACTTTTTGCAAAGTAATATTTAGGTTCTGTTTTTTGTTTAATAAGATGTTTACCGGAGCATTTATAGCATTTCATTAGGTTTTCATTTCCCGTATAACTCGCTTTTATTATCCAATATTTGTTGCATAAAGATGCGTGTATAATAACTTTTTTTGAATATTCTGTATGATCTATTATATTCTTTATGAATTTCTCTATTACGGGAGATATTTTACTTTGATCTATCCACACGCTTGCATATTTGAATTCTGTTTGGATTTCTAATTTAATATGTCTGTTTGCTGCATGATCTTTCAGAGAAGATATTTTATTTTTAAGGAAATTTCCTAATTCATGTTCCGTAATATTCATTTTTAGGGAATGAGCGGCTATTTGCTTCAGGTCCATTAATCTGGTTAAATGATCATTAAGGCAATCTATATTGCGAATCGCCAGTGACAGCTCCTTTTTGATATTGTCTGGGCAATTCTTGTTATAGGTTGACTTCAAAGGCGTATGAAGCAATGTGATTGGGGTGCGAATGTTTCGGAAGGAATCCATGAAGTACTGATTTTCTTCTTTTAAGAAAGCAATTTCTTTCCGCATGGCAAAAGAATGAGACAAGAACCAATACAATAAAAGTATTCCTGCTGTTGAAAATAAAATTGGAAATAATTCACTTTGGGTGGTTGTAACTGCGATAATAGAAGTGTATAATGACGTTATAATTAAATATTTCATATTAATCTGTTTTTTTAGTAACGTCACTTGGTGAAATTGATCTATTCCTCTTGTTCGGGTTTGAAGCAAGGAAAAATGCACAGTATTATGGTCTCATGATTGTATATCAATAAGTTCAAATAACATGATCTCAAAATTATTTGTTCTTTGAAGGCTGATATCGGGAATGCGTAGTATATATGTAGAGTTTTAATTCTAATGTTTGAACCCTTTTGAAAGGAATAGGGCAAATCTCCTCCAAGTAACAATAATTAATTTGATTATTTTTTATTAAACATAAATGTTAAATATATTGTAAGTAATGCGGGCTGCTCAGGAGGTGCCCGTGCTTTTGGTTGGGTACTTTTGGAATAACTTCCATTTAGTACCAATTCAGATTCTCTCATTTTTGGGTTTTTGGATAATATATACGTATTTTTTTATAATATAATATTGCTTGTTCTTATGAGGTAAATATACGCCATAGTTATAAAAAATTGATATAATATCTGATTAAAAATAGAGACTTGTTACTTTTTGTATGATGTTTGCGATAAAATGTATTGAAAACTTGTATATTTTTAATACAATGTTATATTTATTGTTCGTAGAAAATAATAATGCTTGCTTATTTAAGGTTCTGCTTATTATTAATTTATGTTTAATAAAATCATAATTAGATCAAAACAGTCATGGAATTCTTTGTTTTTATTCCTGGTTTGGGAGATTGATACGTAGATTTATAGTATGGTTCTATGAAGTATGCTTAATAAATTGGTATAATGCTATATATCTTTTCTTATATTTATCAGGTTGGTTTAAAGCATTCTACCATATGAATTAATGAATTCTTGCCAGCTATTAGCCGCTTGTTGCTTATGTTTTATTCTGTTGCACTTGCGTAGCTACAGGGATGCATAACTGTAGCAGACTTGTTGCACAAGTCTGCCTGTCTGATTACTCGACTGTAACTTTATTGTTTCTTTATGATTGGATAGGGGGGAGTGAAAAAAGTGCAGTTTTCTTCTATGAAAAAGTGAAAAGTATATAGATGATTTTTGTAAACTTGTAGGAAAAAGAACTGTTTTGTGGGCTTAAAGTGTTGATTAGTAATGCTGTGACATTTTTGCTTTTCCCCTTATAATAATTAGATTAGATACAAAAATGTCACAGCATTCATCTGATTATCCTCGGTTGCTACTTCTCTTCTTTTTTTGCCCGTAACTTTCCCGCCAGTTAATTATATGAGCGTTGGAAGAGTGAGTAGCTTCCGAAGGATATATTATCTAATAAATGTTGTATGAGTAATTCTTCACATGTTTCCTTTACTAAAAAGGAACATGTGAAAAAATACATTACTCTCTCACTTTAAACTACTTCCCCCTCTTTTGTTGAAAGAGGGAGAAGTTATTTTAATACTTCATCAAGTGTGATGCTTTAAAACTTTTGGTTAATAATTCTTTGGATAAGAATTACCGTCATAAGTACAAGTAGACTTGAAAGCTCCTTTTGCAACACCATTCAATACGCTTACGATATTGTTGGCTCTAAGGTCATAGTAACCGATAGCACCATAACCTTTACTTGCAACTTGTCCTGAATAAAGTTGAGCACTAGCAGCAGACGGAGCACTATTCAGATTAATGGTATAAGGTGCAAATTTACTATTCGGCATACCAAAACCTGTACTCCACGATGGGGAGTTGAAGAATGCGTAAATGCCATAATCAATATAGCTATTAACTCCTGTAAGCTCACTTGTGTAGCCATAATTGAATACAGTAATCGTCTTACCTGGCATTTTGTTATGGAGCGCAGTAATCAAATTAGAGAAAGAACCTGTACTTCCAGATGGATAACCATTTCTACCGTATTCAGCCCATTCGTCGTCAAAGTCTACACCATCTAATCCATATTGACTAACAGCATTGGCAACGGCGGTAGCAAACTGTTCAGTCTGAGCTGAATTCATGTTTGCGAATCCGAGTCCTGTATGGTCACCTAATAGACCGAGTAAAACTTTGATACCTTTGTCTTGAAGAGGCTTAATCAGAGTGTCTTTGTGGTCCAAAATGTACTGTACATTTGGATTGTTATATAAAGTAGCGTCTGAGCCTACACCTCTTATGTTGGCAGCGAACAGAATTACATAATCGAAAAATGGAGCATCATCCATAATATATGACCCTGCATTAAGAGGATTGATATCATTTACTTCAATATAAACGATGTTTTTAATACCTGTGGCCGAACGGGTGACTACTTCAGATTGATTATTATCTGATTGGTTTACTGGCATTTCTTCTTGTGAGCATGCGCAAAATGCAAATATAGCGATAGATGACGCTAAAATTTTATACAAGTTTTTCATAATGTAAATTTTAAAATTGATTTAATGATTTTTCTTTTCTTATAATCAATGCGGAAGACATGTCTTTGGCATTGATAGGATACGTGTTTGGTAAAAGTTCCTCCTTCATAGTCTGATTTTTATGCGTAAATATTCTGCATCTCCTTTCTCAGTTTGTCCATATTCACAGATGCTTTATAAATATGAATGTTATATCTTAATAATCTTTAGGCATGAGAAGATCATGAATGTTGAGGTATTGATTATTTGGAGAGTTAATACCTGTTACAAAATATTCTTTTTCCATATCACATAAGTTACAGATAGCACCATAAGCCATATAAGTCGGTGCATAAGATTCCGTTCCTGCACTAACATAGTCTACTCTATTTACTACAAATACATGATTTATTCCAGCGGTTATCATTAGTGAGGGTTGAGTAAACATTTCTATCACTTGATCTAAAATATTTGCTTGCTCACTTGACATATGTATATCAGTATTTAAAGCTCCCCATTTTTCTTTGTTTAATCCTGCAATAGGACGTGTCCATTTTTCAGGAGTACTCCAAGGATCAATAATTGTGTTCAATTGATCACACCAAGCATAATCTAAAAGTTCTCCTAATTTCAAATTAGCGTCATTAGTGATCCCTTCCGGAGATTCAGAAGTTTGTGTATAGGTTATGATCTTGTTTCCTAGCTTATCTCGTAAAGATGCTACGAATTTGCATAGATTGTTTGAGTAATTAATGTTTTCATTACTTTCTTCATAGGAAAAATTAGCATCATATAGATTGACTCCATCTAAATGATATATATCAATCATTTGTTTTATTCTTTCTACAAATATCATCATTTCTTTTTCTCCCAGATTGGAAAAACCAATTCCTTCTCCCGCTCCCTTAATGGCAAGGCAAACTTTGTGGTCTAACTGTTGCAATGGAACGATGTACTTTTCACGTTTCTTTAGTACGTATGCCAGATCATCTTTTAGATATAAAGATGGCAACAGATTATCGTCTGCCTTGACGGTAGCGAACTGTAGGTTGATTATGTCGAATGGATTGTAGTAATCTACTTCTGGTGATGAAAGAGACATAGACTCAAAATAGAGTTTGTTGAGCAGTAGAGGATTGGTGAATTCGGGATCTACCCCTGCTATCTGAATGAAGTTTTTCTTTATAGCGTTATATTCGGCAGGAGCCATTCCCCATACATTAATTATATAATATAATGTTTTGCGTTCACTAGACATGGCCGGGGAACTATTGTTCTCTTCCACTGTCAGAGGGAGTACATAAATAACAGAATCTTCTATGGCTTCATCATATTTGAAGGCAATAGAGACAGAGTTTGACTGCTGTTCTCCTTTCTCTATTGTCATTTTTCCACTGTTACCTAAATCTATGTATTCTGTAGGATACAGAGGGTAACTCGTTCCGTGCTTCGAATTGAAGTCCAGTACTTTGGATTCGTCTACTTTTACGGTATAATTTCCTGTTTGTGAAGCCGGTTCTGTTAAGCTGATGTGAAATTGATCGCTCAAACTGGCATGGTCCATGTTTATCTGTGGGTTTTCCATCGCATAATTATCGCTTTGTAATATACCCATAGAAAGACCTATACCTCCGGTTTCGGGGAATGTACCGGCATCGATATTAAGATCGTTATTTTCGCAGGCAGTCCCAATAAAACCTGCCGCAAATGCCAGAATCAGTATATGTTTCAATATTTGTTTCATATTTTGATTTTTATAAGTTTCTCATTTCTAATCTTCCCTATTCACTTGCGGAACTTCTATGCCGCTTGGCCATAGTTCCTCATTTTTTACGTCATATTCTTCTTTGCTATTGAAATCTTTCCAATAACGAACAATGTGTGCATCGTTATGATATTTGGAGTAATCCTTGATATCATTGCTGCTTCCTTCATTGAATTTCCAGTAAGCAGCGAGGTGTGCTTCATTTTCCGGATCTTCAATGTCGTACATGTTTTTCCAGATTTCCTGTTGTGTACGTGCTACATCCCAGATACGTGCCTCACAGACATTACCGTTAAGTTGACGGTCGATAAGCCAGCGGTCATTATAAGAACGTCCTATGTAGAAAAGCCAGTCACCATCGCTTGCACCGGGAAAACTTTCCTGTTTGCGGTTGGCAAGTTTTATTTCGGAGAATTCGCTGTTGCCATAGTTAGTGCTTCGGCTTTGTTCTTTTCCATTGACGTAGAAAATAATTGTTTTGGTGGCAATGTCGTACGTTAGTGCGAGATGGTACCATTCATTTTCTTTCAGTAATTTGGCTTTGTTGGCTTCGGGGAACTTTCCTGCCGGAGTCTGTATCTGCAACTGTTGACGTGGGAAGCCTGCATCGCCTGCCCGGAAACAGAAATATTGCTCGATGCCCATCAGACTGGAAATGTCTGTATTGGCTTCGTCGAAATTGGATATACGGGTGATTATTTCAAAGGTGACAGCCTTCAAATTGTTCAGATGAGCAGCATTGCCGGCAGGCTCTGTTCCCCATTTGGGTACATAGAATCCGGGAACTTCGACGTAGCAATAGCGTAAGTCAACAGCGGTAGTGATGGCGCTGGAGCGTTTCACTATATACCAGTAGGTGGTTGAGCCATCCAATAGGCCTACACCTTGTGCGGAATTAAGAGACACTGGGCAGAGATATGCTTTATCAATCTCCAATTCTGTCAGGTTTTCAAAATAAATATGTAACGGAGCTGAATTGATTTTGCCTGCGCGTATTGTCATTTCGTTGCTCTCCAATCGGTAATGTTTGGCCGGCAATATATCATAGCTGGTATTATTGCGTGAGTTGTAGGCTTCTACTTGTGAAGGGTCAACTGTTACGTTGACCGTAACATCAGTACCAGCAGGATATGCCAGCCGGGCTGTGAAGCTCTTTTCGCGCTGAATAATCGTTTTGTTGAATGTCATAGTCTCCGATGTTTTGCTTTCGGCTACACTTAAATAGACACCGTTGTCGAAAGGAGCACTTTTACTATAATCGGCATTGTCGCAAGCAGTGACAGCAAGTAACAACATGAAAATTGCGAATCGTATTTTTTGCTTTTTCATCTTAGATTCCTCCTGTGTTTATTTTAAAGGTGAAGGGTTTAAAGTCTGTATGGCACCACGTGTCTCCTTATAAGTGATGTTAGCGTGCGAATAGTCTGCAGCGACATTCTGTATCATTAAGCCGCCGATAGGCCCGCAATCTATTACCTGTATGGCGAAGAAAGGCACTTGTGAGACAAGCCCGTCATTATTGTCCGTAGTCATTAGCTCCGGATCGCCGGTAATGAGCAGCTTGTCTGAGGGAATACCTGCATAATAGATAGCTTCATTAATCAGAAGACGTAACTGGCTGGCATTTTTAGAGGACGTAGTATTGAGTACGTAGCGGGTGAATACATCCCGGTTCGCTTCGGGAATAAAAAGTGGATTACTTTCCAGAAAAAAGATTTTCCCATTTTTTGCTAACGGTGTAATCTTGTCAAGCAGTAACTGACGCATCTCAGTTATACTTGCATTGACTGCTGCGTTATTACCAAGTCCGATGTCACCGGTGTAGGAGATTGAAGCTCCGTCAAGCCCATTGTCGGTAATGGCGGATACCATTTGCTCTAAAGCGGGAGCCAGAAGGGTTTTGATTTCTTGTCCCGAACTTTCTGCGTTCTCTTTGATACTGGTCAGATTGAAACTAAAAAGAACCTTTGTTGCAAAATTAGTCTGCAATACAGGAATGTCTTCCAGATCGGCTGAATTAAGTGTTGCCGCATTTTCCAGAATGACGGCATCAATGCTATCCGGCATCGAACGAAGAAAGTCTTTTTCTCCGTCTCCGCTATGTCCATTGTCGAAGCGTACACATACGGCATAGTGTTTGCGACTTTTATAGTTGCGAACAGCTTGTGTGTAGCGGGCATATAGTTCAGGGTTCTGACCATCGGGGGTAGTTACTCCGTAATCCACCTGTTCCGTTTCGGTCCAATCGTCACACGATGTCCACAGACAGCCTGCACCAATCGTGAGAGTAACGACAGTTAGGAAACTGAATATAAGGTTTTTATTTTTCATATTATCTTAGTTTTTAAAGATTCTTACTTGTTTGCTTTACGATCCCACCATACATGGGTACCACCGGTATCTCCCCCCTGATTATTACTACTTTCCTTTATCAATACATTAATGGCATTGTTAAGGTGGAAAGAATTCTGGGTGTATTCTTCGTTGGGATACATGAGTCGGCGCATGCCGGCTTCGGTACTAACATTGCGGCCTTTGTTCACGACAACAGGCAATAATTTGGGATATCCGGTACGCCTGTGTTCACTCCATGATTCAATGCCGTTGGGGAAAAGTGCAATCCACTTTTGGGTAATGATACGTTCCAAATTCTCTTCGAATGCCTGTTCTCCCATTTCATTCCATTTTACTGTAATGTTGGCGGGGCTACCTGTGCTATACGAACCTAGCGGGTCAGTATAGCCACTTGGAGAGGCTATTGAATTCAGGTAGTCTTCCGCTCCGCTGGCTCCATGTTCTTCAAAAGAAAGCTTAACCCCTGTTTCGTAGAAATCTTTGGCTTCACCGCCCATATTCCATTTGCGTAATGCTCCTTCGGCTCGCAGGAATGCTACTACGGAGGCAGTCATCCATACATAAGGATCGCTGGCGGTCATCAAACGATTGGAGTACGATGTTATCATGTCGTCATCAGAAAATGGTGAATTTATGCCGATACGCATGCCGTAATAACCTTCCTGGTCGTTATTCTTCACCTTGGTAAAATATTTATCCCGACGTGGGTCTGCATAACCATTCATGTAACAGATGATATCGGCTCCTACACGATAGTCTTTCCAATCGTTGAAGCAGAGTGCTGAGCGATTTTCTGCTACATCCTTAGCAAATGCCGCAGCATCCTGAGCAGAAAGCGTATCTTCCAGCGACGCAACTTCTTTTGCCCAATCTAAGGCTTCGGCAGCCATATCGGTGTAGCATAGGCGCATAGCCATGCGTAGTTGTAGTGAATGGAGAAAAAGGCGCCATTGTTGTAGTTTTCCGTAGTAGACATCATCCAGCTTTTCAAATCCGCTATTGCCTTCTGTCATGTTGTCTTCAAGTGCCTGATCGGCTTCTTCAAGTTCTTGAAACATACGCATGTAGACATCTTTCTGTGAATCGTAAGCCGCATTCAGTCCATCGCTTTCAGAACCTTCTCCGGATACTAACACTTTGCTATAGGGGATAGGGCCGTAAATGTCCGTCACGCGTTGCATGATAGTTACTCGTAGCAGTTTGGCTAATGCAAGGGCTACAGGGGCATCTTCATGTTGTAAAACTGCATAATATTTAGGATATGTTTCTGATATAACATCTGTAAATGGTGCCTTCAACCAGTCGGTTTTAGGATTATAGGTAGAGTATTTCTCCAGCCATCCGGTACGTGTTTCACCGAAATATCCTGCATAAGAACCACCACACATGGCTTCCATGAATTGGTAAAGATGCTCTTGTGCAGGTATTACTAAGCCTTGCAGGCCTCTGATAGTGGAGCCGAGGTCGTAGTTTTCACGGCCGATTTCTTCGCTGTCCACTTCGTATTTATTACGGTTCATGTCCGTATCCATGCAACTTCCCAAAGGTAGAAGCAGGCAGGCTGAACATGCTGCTATCAGCATATATCGCAGGTTTTTCATAAATTTCATGGTTTTAGAAGTTAAACTTAACATTAAACCCGATGTTGCGGGTGCTCGGCATCATGAAGTAATCTATCCCTTGATAATAGTTGCTGGTAGTAGCGACTGATTCGGGATCGAAAGGTGCTTTGCAATAAATCATCCAGAGATTACGTCCTACCAAAGACACGTTGATATCACATATGTTTTTCAACCAACGGCGGGGAATAGTATATCCGATATGTGCTTCTTGCAGGCGAATATTAGTCGCGCTGTAAGTATAGTATTGCGGGAGTCCGCTGGAACTACCAATTGTCTCGTACCATTGCTGGGCATTGATCATAGTGCGTCCGTTGATAACTACACCACCTGCGTCGCGGGCTTTTGCACTGGCTTCAGATACTCCGTATTGGTCGAGAGCTGCTTGCGTGGCAGAATAAACGATACCTCCCAACCGGCAGGAAAGCAGGAAGCCGGCAGAAACACCTTTGTATGTGAACTCGTTACTGAAAGCAAAGTTGGCTTTAGGTAACACGCTTCCCAATTTGATCGGTTCTACGTTGGCATCTTTGGCCAAAGCACCATTGGCGTCCATCTCAATATAACCTTTGTCATTACGTACAAGGTCGGCTTTAGAGTAGAGGTCGCCCAAAGTTCCGCCTTCTTTCAAGATGAAACGTGAATAGCCCAAGCCATTCATTTCAAGTTCGGGTATATTGAGTATCTTGCCTGTCTCGGGGTGATGGAAGTCTTTTACTAATTCAATAATCTTGTTTTTATTCCATGAGAAAGTAAAATTGCTATTCCAGCCAAATTCATTCCAGCGGTGTCCGTAGCTCAACATTCCTTCCATACCCATATTGCGAACGTAACCTGTTTGAACGTAGAATTTGGAGTATCCGAAGGAAGCGGATATTTTGGGGTCGAAGGTTTGGTTATAAGTATTGGCATAGTAGAATGAAGCACTTAGGCGAAGGTCTTTGAAGAAAGTGGCGTCTAAGCCGGCTTCCCATGAATCCGTACGTTCCGGATAAAGCTTACCGATAGGATAATGTGTTTTGGGTAGCCATCCTAATATCGTGGTATCATATTTATAAGTTGGGATAGTCAGGAATCGAGGGTAGGGCATACCTACGGAACTGAATGATCCGCGTACTTTCAAATAATCAATCCATTCGGGGAGCTTGACCATTTCGCTGATCACGCCGGAAAGTCCGACGGAGGGATAGAAGAAAGAGGTTTGTGACGAACCCAGTAATTGTGAAGCCCAGTCGTTACGTCCTGTTAAAGTAAGATAGAGCATACTCTTCCATCCCACTTCCGCACTTGCAAATATGGATTGGGTCATTTCTTCCCATCCTTCTTGTGTGGCGCGTTTCTTTGTGTTATCAAGGTCGAATACGTTGAATACATTAGGTATTCCTTTTTCCTGTATCGGACCGTTGTAGCCTAGCATATCATAGCTGTTGTCGCTTAATGATGTACCAATATTGGCTACGATAGTGAAGTCGCCCACTCTCTTGTTAATATTTACAAGAAAGTCAGCGTACGTCTGGCTGTTTCCACTCTTTTCTATGCCGTAGTATCCTTGTTCGCTACCTTCGGTAAGTGTAGTGATGGTACTTGCATAGTATTTTTGCTCATACGTGTTGTTTGAATTATCTATGCGGATGCGTCCTGATAAACTTAGCCAGTCGAGTACGTCGTAAGTTAATCCTGCAGAGAGCATATAACGTTTTTTACTGTTTTCACGTAGATTACGATAGGCTATCCAATAAGGATTCTGCATGCGGAGGTCACCTTCGCCCGATGGCCAGAACTGTTCGTTGATTTTGCGAGCTTCGTTGTAGCGTTCAAAGACCTTGACTGTAGAGAAATTATCACCACGCGGATAAAGGTAAGCAGGAACTAAAGGATTGGAATACTGTCCCTGATTAGTCATATTACGGTCGTTTTGCAGGATGTAGCTGGCTCCTACGTCTAGTTTCATCTTGTCATTGAGGAAACTTGTAGTGTTGCGGAAAGTAAAATTATATCTGTTATACCTATTGTTGGGAATCATTCCGTCGGAGTTCAGCGCAGCGGCAGAGAAGAAAGTCTGGTTCTTTTCCGTACCGGTGGATAAAGTGACTGAATTGTTGTAAACAGCTCCTGTTTTTAGAAAGTCGTTGGGGTCGTAGCCAGGACTGTTTCCCATCTTCGGTCCCCAGCTCCATACGGTGGAACCGTCAGATTTACCGTTACTTCCTGTCCCGTAACGGTTTTGAAACTTAGGCATTACGAATGGTTTCAACCAGTCGATGCCGGTAGAAACACTGGCCTGTAATTTCCCTATTTTCCCTTTTTTTGTAGTGACAATAATAGCTCCATTTGCAGCATTGCTACCATAAAGGGCGGCTGCGGCTGCTCCCGTAAGAACGGACAGACTTTCGATGTCATCCGGATTGAGGTCGGCAATACTTTCCGTCTCTCCTTTTGAACCAAATTCTGTGCTGCCACCACCTCCGAAGTTATACATAGGTATACCGTCGATTACATAAAGTGCATTATTACTCTTTTCGATGGATTTTGTACCGCGCATCACTACTTTGCTGGCACCGCCGACACCGGAAGAACTGCTATTGATAATGACACCTGCTACCTTGCCACTCAAGCTGTTGACGAAGTTGGCGTCTTTGATTGTAGTCAATTGATCGCTCTTGACTTGTTGTACATTGTAACTTAACGCTTTTTGTTCGCGTTTGATACCTAAAGCGGTGACTACCACTTCGTTCAGTTGTTTAGTATCACTTGCCAATCTTATTTCGTAGATATTCTTATCTGTTATTTTTACAGTTTGAGGTGTATATCCCACGTAAGTGAAGCTTAATGTGCTGCCTTGAGGAGCCATTATATTGAAATTACCATCAATGTCGGTGATTGCACCTTCAGAGCTTCCTTCTACTTTAATATTCACTCCGATCAGTGGCTCATTATTTTCATCGATTACTATTCCACTTACTTTTTTTGTAGGAGTTTCTTTAAGTTTCTTGTCGGGAATAATCATGATATACTTATCTTTGAACTGATAAGTAAATCCACTTCCCCGAAGGATTTGCGAAAGGGCATATTCAAGTGTCGCTGCTTTTAGGTCAAGATTTAAAACAGGCTTGTTTTTCAGTTGCGAATCATTGTATCCGACAGAATAATCGGATTGTTTTTCTATTTCCTTAAGTGCCTCGATAACAGATATATTTTTCTTCTGAATCGTGATCTTGGCACTATTTTGTGCAAAGGAGGGTGTTTGCATCATCAACAAACAGAAAAAAAGTAAAAAACTTCTTCCCTTTGCGGTTTGATCTACTATAAATTCATAAATTTGTAGCATTTTCTTAGTATTAGGTTATTAACTAAATTATTTCACGGTAATTGAATAGAGTAAAACTCTAATATTGAGAATCTTGATTTCATATCCGGGATAGAGTTAGGGCTCCGTTCCGGATACTTTTTTGCATGAATCTTTAGTGGTTAAAAAGGTTATTATATTGTTGTTTTTTTACTGTTTTTCTTTTGGGATGATACCCATTACTTTGGGATTAAGTAGCAGCGGTCTCCTTTTATCTTATAGTTCATTTGACCTACTACATTTACTATCACATCCATTACCTCAGATAGTGGTGCCTGGTCTTTAAACCGGAAACTGTATCTGTCGTCTTTCAGCGTTTTGAGCTGATACTCGAATGTATAAGGATATTTACGTTCAAGGATTGTGATGATATCTTTGACGGACATTTCTCTGAACACAAGTTCTCCACGTTGCCAGGCGGTAACTTCTTTCATATCCGGATGGTCCAGGCTATGGTAATGAGTATTTTTGTTATAAGCCAGCTGCTCATTCGGTTTTAGAATCACCTGCGATTTTAAATCATTGTATTCTACCAATACGCTTCCTGAAATCAATGTGGCTGCCAACACCGGATTTTCCGGATAAGCCGAAACGTTGAACTCCGTACCCAACGCCGTCACCTGAAAATCATTGGACTTGACGATGAACGGATGTTTTTTATCCGGTTTAACTTTAAAGTTGGCTTCACCAATCAAAAATACACTACGATCTTTACCGGTAAAGTTTTGCGGATATAAAAGTGTACTTTGTGAGTTCAGTTGTACCTGAGTTCCATCGGGTAGAGTGAGAGTCCTAATTTCAGCAGTAGGAATATATTGTTGAATAAGGTTTTCTTCTGCATCTTTACCGATTGTAGAAAGGTAAACGGAAGAAGCCGCTACTATAAATAAAACTGCAGCGACAGTCTGCCATATATGAATCGGTCGGATTGTTCTTTTTCGTTGTATGGGAGGTATTCCGGCATTCTTTTTCAAAAGTTCATAAGCCTCCTGCATGTCGGTTGCAGTTCTCTGTTTATGAGCCTCATCCCATAATTTTTGTAATGCTTCGTCTTTTTCGGAAGTATGCTCTTCATCTACCAGCCACTTGTAGAAATCTTGCTGGGTCGATTCCGGATAGTCGTTTCCGGTGAATAATGTTATTATTTTCTGAAAGTAATTCTTCATATTGAGGTATTAATATTATAACTGTTATATTAATACTTCAATTAACTAAGGCAGCTTACTTAAGGGAACAGCAAAAAAAATGCAAAAAAGATGATTTTTTTCATTTCAAGCAGAGTTAAGTAGATGTGATGTTCCACTGTTCGTTTCGAAATATTTAGTTTCTCGGCTATCTCAAGATTGCTCATATGCTTGAAACGACTCATTTCGAAAATCATTCTGCGTTGCTCCGGAAGGCGTTCGAGAACTAATTTGATGATTAGTTGAGCCTCTTTATAATAGATGGGATTGAGTGTATCTTCTGATTGGAAAAGTTCGTCGATGAGAGACTTTTCTATAATTTTCTCCTGATAAGCCAATTCTACTTTTTTGTGTTTGATAAAATTGAGAGTTGTACTTTTAGTAAGGGTATAGATATAAGGAGTCGGATTAGGAACTTCCGTCCATAATTCAGGCTTAGTCCATAGTTTAGTGAAAACATCTTGGGTAATATCCTTTGCGTCTTCTTCGGATTTAAGCAGCATTAGGGCGAAATATTTCACTACCGAATAATATTTCGTGAATATTGTTTCGAATTGTTGCGCTAAAAGTCTTTCGTCTTGGTTTGGGGTCATCGGGTTAACAGATTATTGAAATCGAAAGACAAATGTAAACAAATTAAATTAAGATACGAAGAAAAAAGGAATAGTTTATAAAAAAGAAAAAAGATAGTGACACCATCCGGTCCGGATAGTGTCACTATATGAGTGGGATGCTGACACTATCGCAACAGGATAGTGTCACTATCTTAAAGTTAGTTTTTACCAGTTTCTTTTCACTGTACGGTAGCCATAACCGATGATTACCAGGAAGCAAGTGAGCGGCAAAATGAATGATACATTGACAGCCGGCATGGAAGCTATTTCTTTCATGTCAATAATACTTGCTTGCAACGGAGGGAGCACGGAACCTCCCAAAATAGCCATGATAAGACCGGCTGCCCCGAATTTGGCATCGTCTCCCATACCTTTCAAGGCAATACCGTAAATGGTTGGGAACATCAGTGACATACAGGCGGAAACTGCTACCAGACAGTAGAGTCCGAAAATGTTTTGAAGGAAGATGGTGCCCAATGTGAAGAGACCTCCGAAGATAGCAAGAATCATCAGTAATTTTCCGGCATTGAGATAACGCAGGATAAAAGTGCAGATAAAACGGCTGACACAGAAAATGACCATTGCTATGATGTTGTATTGCTGGGAAAGTACTTCTGCGCTTTTTTCATCCATACCGAAATCCGGTGACATGAACAGATGTGTTCCGTATTGGATGATAAATGTCCAGCACATAATCTGTGCGCCTACATAGAAGAACTGTGCGATTACACCTTCACGATAACGTGTTTCCATGAAAATACGTTTGAGAGTAGGGAAGAAGTCTATTTTGTGGTTCTGATCTCCGTTTTTAGGCATTTTGACAAGCCGTATGACGATGAGCATAGCCAAGATAATCAGCCCGATAATAAGGTAGGGGGCAATCAAAACTGTAAGGTCGCTTTCTTTGATAGCTTGAAATTCACTATCATTGAGCAGTGACCGTTCTTCGGTACACATCGGGTGTAATTTTGCCTGGATAAACTGCATTGCCACATACATACCCAAAAGGGATCCCATAGGATTAAAAGATTGGGCAAGATTCAAACGTCGTGTGGCTGTTTCCTCAGTTCCCATAGAAAGGATGTAAGGATTACAACTTGTTTCCAGGAAAGAAAGTCCGCAAGTCAGAATGAAGTAGGCGATTAGGAACGGGTAATATTCCCCTGTCATTTTAGCGGGGAAAAACAAGAATGCTCCGAAAGCGTACATTCCGAGCCCTAGCAATACACCTGCTTTGTAGGAGTATTTGCGGATAAATATTGCGGC
>ENA-OROK01001531-OROK01001531.1-human-gut-metagenome-genome-assembly--contig:-NODE-1531-length-22325-cov-2.743826_pt1 | contig 22325 bp, 10 predicted proteins | sample MGYA00242127_ERZ509046 | MGnify/ENA primary metagenome ERZ509046 (study PRJEB26280, sample SAMEA2338728) | human gut metagenome | biome: human gut; feature: human-associated habitat; material: faeces... | reverse complement strand
ACGTATTTGACGGTTCCATGAAAGTCAGCGGCGGCGAAAACGTCCTCTCCTATGATGTCACCCGCCTCGACAAGGTCCGTGACGATGCCTACAGAGGATTAAAACGCCAGAACAATGTCGCGATGAATGATTTCGATCCGGTGATCGCCGAGATCGCCCGCCAAATCGATATCATCCTGCGCCGCAACGGCGATCCCTGCTCACTGCCTTACCTGGCTGAAAACAGTGCTGTGATAAACCTGATCCAGGATTTGGAAGAATTTGACAACCACTCGGAAGAAGAAGAACGCCCCGGCGAACTGTCCGATCCGACCAACTCGCCGTTGGACGGTGTTTCGCTGGAAGACGTCACGAACCGTCTCCAGATGGCCGGCCTCGAAAGATGGGTGATGCGATTGAAGGAAGCGAATGAGAAATTCATCTCCTTCTTCACCAACCGCAACAGCCAGCAGGCTACCATCGTCACCGGCGCGACCAAAGCGGCCCGCCTGGAAACCGATGCCGCCTACCGCGCTGTCGTCAAACGCCTCAACGCGCTGGCCGAAGTGAACGGCGAGACGGACTATCTGGAGATCATCAATAACATCAACCGTCTCATCGACCGCCAGAAAGCCATCCTCGCCACCCGCAAAACCATCAACGCCAAAAGAGCCACCCAAAAGCCGGAAGGCGGCGGCAAGCCGGGGGAGGAAAGACCGGGGGAACTGTAAACAATTGTCAATTGTTTTTCACGCTTTCTACCGGATTTGCATTCGCCGCCTTCCAACTTTGGAAGAATACCGCCAGGAAGGAGATCAGGAGGCAGAAAAGACCAGCAACGATGAAAATTAGCGGGCTAAGCGCGATCCGGTAGCTATAGTCCGCCAGCCATTGCTTCATGAAATACCAGCTCAGCGGCGTCGCGATCATGAACGCAATCCCGACATATGTCAGGAACGTACCGACGAGGCGCACCAGGATTCCCCGGTTGTCCGAACCGAACACCTTGCGGATCGCTACCTCCTGCGAACGTTGCAGGATGAAATAGGTAGACATCGCAAGCAAACCCAACAGCGAGATCAGGATCGCAATGCAGGCGAAGATCACCACGATCTTGGCCAGACGAATCTGCGATTCGAAATGCGTACGGATGCCCTGGTCGATAAACTGTCCCTCGAAAGGAACACCCGACACCTCCTCGAAGACTTTGCGCACGGACTCGTATGCCTTGACGGGATCACCCTGCACCTCGACCACGTAGCTCCACGGCCACCAGCCTGATTCCATATTCCGGAAACGGAACATTACCGGCGAATTTTCCTGCGTAATGTCCCTCAACTGGAAATCACGGATCACCCCTAAGACGGGTGTCACATCTTCGCCCCACCTGAAAGAAGGGGCATCTTCCGACAATTCCATCTGTTTAAAAGCCAGCTCGTTCAAATACCATCCCCCATCGGCGTTGGCCACCCGGTTGTCCGACTTGATCTCGAAACCGAAAATGCGGAAAGCGGCGCTGTCGACCTGTATCTGCTGGAAGCTGAGCGATTTGTCCTCGTAAGTTCCACTCATATTGTTCGTCCCGCTCGAAGGTGTTCCGTTGCTATGGCCGACAGCCTTGACCATCGGAAGCTGGCGCAACATATCTTCCGCCCGTTCCATCTCGCTTTTGGAACGGAAAATGTTATACGATTCGATTATGTTCGTCGTGTTGTAGCCCAACGGCGCGTGGATCAGATGGTCGATCTGGAGATACATCGTCAGCGAGGCGGCGATCATGGCGATCGTGATCACATTCTGGAACGTGATGAAGACCTTGCTGAACACCATCTTCGTCTGCCGGCGGAACGTCCCGCGTACCACGTCGATCGGTTTGGCCGATGAGATCATCAATGCCGGAAGCACCCCCGACAAAGCTCCCGTCAACACGATAAACAGGAGGATCGCCCCTATCCAAAGCGGTGTCGCCAGCACATCGAATGTCAAGCGCACCTGCAACAAGTCATTGGCATACGGCAGTGCCGCCTTGGCAAACATCAGCCCGATGGCAAACGAAACAACTGTCAGGAAAGTAGCCTCCAACATCAACCGCAGGAACAGTTCCACACGCGAAGACCCCAAGAGGCGGCGTGTCGCCATCTCCTTCGCCCGCTGGCCGGCCTGTGCCACCGTCAGGTTTATATAGTTGATGATCGCGAAAATCAGGATCAGAATGCCGACGGACATCAAGACCAACGAAAAGCGCTTGTCGCCTTGGTTCAAGCTATGCGACGCCGTATTTCCGAAATAGATATCCGAAAGTGGAACAACGCGTGCTTCCTTCACGAAATCATACCGGTAAATCCAATACCGCTCTTTGAAAAAGCTCTGTATCTCATCCGTCCGCCCCTTCAAGTCCATCCCCGGCTTCAGCAACAGGAACGAGACGCACGAGCCGGCGTTACCCGGATTCGTCTTCGACAGTGATTGGTTGAACTCCGTCACCCGCTCGATACGCACCAACAGGTCCGCATTCGGAATCACCGAACGGTTGATGTCTTCCATGACACCGGTAACCATGACACTCGTCGAGTCGCTGATGCGCAAGCTCTTCCCGATCGGATCGTCATTGCCGAACACCTTACGGGCAAAGCTTTCCGAAACGACCGCGCTATAAGGATCTTCCAAAAGCCGGTCGCGGTCGCCATCGAGTATCTTGAACGAAAAGAGGCCGAAAAACGTCGAATCCGCATATACGAGATCGGCAGTCAACTTCTTGTCTCCATAAAAAATTTGTTTACTCTTCCCTTGATCCGTGATGACCGGACAGACTTTCTCGATCTCCGGATACCGCTCTTCCAGCCAATAGGAAACCGGGACACCCGATTCCAAAAACTCTTCATTGCCGATGGCAACGATCCGGTCGTAATTCGCCTGTTGTTTGTCGATATTCAATTCCCGTTCCACATACACCGCAATCAGGATCACGAACATCAGCGAAACAGACAGCCCGAAGACGTCGATCGCCGTATACCCCTTGTTCCGGCTCAGGAATTTCAGAAAAGATTTTATATTTAACAGATTATTCATAGTGTATTCCATTTATAATTCATAACCCCAAACTCATATCTCACAAAGAATATATCCGACTTTCCCAAGCCGGATATGATCACAAAACAATTAGAATGTGTCTATGTTCTATTTTACAAAAATTAAATGAATTCGTTTACGGACGACACGATACTTCCGTCGAACAGGTTGATCACCCGGTGGGCGAAGCTCGCATCGTGTTTGGAGTGTGTCACCATAACAATGGTGGTTCCTTCTTTGTTCAGTTCGGTCAAGAGCTGCATCACTTCGGCTCCGTTTTTGGAGTCCAGGTTACCGGTCGGCTCATCGGCAAGGATGATTTTCGGATTCGAAACAACGGCACGGGCGATGGCGACACGCTGCTGCTGACCTCCGGAAAGCTGCTGTGGAAAGTGGTTGGCCCGATGGCTGATGTTCATGCGCTTCAAGATGTCATTGACCATCTGCTTGCGCTCGCTTGCCTTCACTTTGAGATAGGTAAGCGGCAACTCCACGTTTTCAAAGACATTCAGTTCGTCGATCAGATTGAAACTCTGGAACACGAAACCGATATTTCCTTTACGCACCTGCGTACGTTCTTTTTCTTTCAAGTGTCCGACTTCCCTGTCCGCCAGGTAATAGTCGCCCGATGTCGGGTTGTCCAACAGGCCCAGGATATTCAGCAAGGTGGACTTGCCACAGCCGGAAGGGCCCATGATTGCCACAAACTCACCATCCTTCACTTCCATCGACACGCCGTTCAACGCGATCGTTTCCACCTCTTCCGTACGGAAAAACTTACTTAATCCTTCAATTTTAATCATGACTGTATCTGTTTTTTTATTATTGCTTCTTCTTGCCTATCTATAGGCAAACAGCGTGCCAAAGTACATAAACCATTTATTTACAACCCTATAATAATTTCAATATTTTCCGCGAGTGTCTAATTTTTGGACAGTGGTGTAAAGATATTAGACACTCGCCGGGAAAACGAGATCCCGGATTATTCCGATTTCAAGCTATCGACCGGATCTTCGTTCGCGACATCCCAGATGCGGTACACGATACATATCAAGACCACCAGGCAGACAAACAATGCCCCTGCCAAGAAGATCCACGCACTAAGAGGTATCTTTTCCACAAACTGCCGTTGCCAGTGTTCCGCGACAAAATAAGATATGCCGCATCCTAATAAAATCGCAGGGAGGGCGATACGAAGGACGTCTTTCAAGAATATCCGTAGAATATCCTTCATCGTAGCCCCGTTCACTTTGCGGATGGCCAATTCCTTGCGGCGTCGGTTCACTTCGTCGTTCGTATAGCCGATCAATCCGATCAGGGAGATTATCAGCGTTATTAATCCCCCGATCATCACTTCGTCGCGGAACTTCCGGGAACTGCTGTACAGGTCGACCATCTGAACGGAATAAACCGTCAGTTTCGGCTCTTGGTCCGGCATCAGCTCTTTCAATCTCTCATTTACTTTTCCGACTGCATCAGGAGTCATCCGGTGGAATTTCACCAACAAATGGGCAGAAGGACGTTGACGGTAGAACAAGACGGAAGGACGTGCATCCATATCGATGAGCGACCCCATGATATAATTCTCATATACCCCGCAAATCGTATAATACTTCGAGCCATACCGATCATGTTCCGATATATAAATGGATTTACCGACTGCACCGTCCGGCCAGTCCACGAATTCTTTCATCTTCTCCACAAAAGCACGGTTCACCATCACTTCGTCCGAAACCGGGATATTCTCGGTGAACGAGCGGCCTTCTATCACCGGTATTTCCATTAAGTCAAGGAATCCGTTGCTCACCCAATACTGGTCTGCAATATTAAAAAGTTCCTTTTCCGACTCCGGTAAAGCGATATTATTGCCCGACATCGACCAAAAAGGTAACGAATAGGAAGTCGACACCGCTTCTACTTCCGGCAGGCGCATCACTTCATCCAGCACCTTATAACGAGTCGTGGAATCGATCGCCGAAATACTGCAATAGGCCAGCCGGTCATACGAATAACCCGGATCACTGTTCACCATATACGCATGTTGTCTGCCGACAATCAATAACAAGGTCACCAGCAAACCCGCCGCAATAAACTGGAGGAAAAGCAGACAGAGTTTCCAGACACGGCGACTTTCACGGAAATTACGGAACGCGGCAGCCACCGGAATACGGGCGAACAAACAGCCCGGAACCAAGCCGGTCACCAGAAACACAATCACGCAAACCCCCAGTAGTACCAAAGCCCCTTTGGATAATAACAACGTTTCGACCGAAACATCCAATAAATCATAAATAATATCCCGACAAAGAAAAATCAGGAAAATACTCACCATGATCGAACAGACCATGTGTACCAGCGTTTCCGACAAAACCATGCTATGGATATTCGTTTCCGAAGCCCCGTACGACTTATGCACGGCTACTTCTTTCGTCCGGTTGACGATCGAAGAAATGGTAATGAGAATATAGTTCATGATAGCCGTGAACAAAAGGGCAAAGGCCAGAATCCCCAACATCATAACCATGTTTTTTACCTCTCCCGCTTTGCTATGCAAGTCGAGCAAGGGCCTAAGCGTATAAGTCAGTTCGTAGCCCGACTTTCTCAAAGCTTCCTGATCGTGGTGCCGGAGCGTCATATCATGAATAGCCGGAGTCAGGCTATCAGGCGTGACTCCCGGTGACAGACGCACATAACCGGCATAACGGTCGTTACCCAACCAGTTGTTCAAACTCTCCGGATCCATGCCGGACATGGCAACCAACATATCGTAACGCAAGCTGGCATTCTGGGGCAGATCCTCGAATACACCTCCGATCGTCACCTCCAAACCGGGATTCTCATCGGGGATGATCGTCAAGCCTTCCACTTTTTCGATACCTCCCATCTTTTCCGCCAACGAACGGGATATCATAGCATACCACGGTTTGGCCAACACCACTTTCGGATTACCGGACAGGATCGGCACAGGGAAGATATCGAACACATTACTGTCGGCCATCATGATATAACGGGCGGAATAACGTTGTTTGTCAGGTGTCGTGAACAGGGTATTATCTCCACCGATATAGGTAAGCCGGGTAGCGTCTTCCACGCCCGGAATCTCACTCCGCATAGCGGGAGCTACAGCACCGCTTACCTGATAATAGTCTTCCTCTTTCCCGTTCATGCTATAATTCTCATAGATCCGGTAAATCCGGTCCGCATCCGGATAGAAGGTATCGTAAGATTGTTCAAAATAGATCTTCGCAATCATGACCAACGCAACAGACAACCCCACACTCAGCGAGATGATCTTCATTACATTATGACGTCCTTTTTTGAACAATGAGCGTATGGCAATATTCAAGTTTCTCATATCTATCGTGTTTATCTGCTTTTCCTACTATCGTTACTCTGATTTCAAACTATCAACCGGATTAGAATTCGAAACAGCCCATGCACGGTACAGGACACAAGCAATGATCAAAACATAAACCATCATCGCTCCGGCCAGGAAGATGAAAAATCCGATGGGCGCCTTTTCCGTAAATTTCTCCAACCATCCCGTACCGGAATAATAAGCGACAGTCATACCGATCACGATAGCGGGAATCGCAATATAGGAAATGTCTTTCGAAATCATCTTCAAGATACTCCATGCTGTCGCCCCGTTCACCTTACGGATCGCAATTTCGCGTCCACGACGGTTCGTTTCGTCACTGGTATATCCCAGCAGACCGATCAATGCAATAATCAAGGTCACGATTCCCCCGATCATAACCGAGTCGCGGAACGTGCGGGAATCCTTATACAGGTCTATCATATCCATATAATAAGCCGTCACCGTAACATTTCGGTCGGGCATTACATCTTCCAGCACCTTTTGTGCCTTTTTTATATTCTCCGGTGACATCTCATGGAATTTGATCAGGATCATCGGTGCATATCTATCATAGAACAGGGCGGTCGGACGTGTATCCGGATTACCGGTACTGCCAATACAAACATCTTCATACACACCGCAGATGGTAAACGGTTCTCCATTCTGGCTATGTTCCGTAATTATAACGTTCTTGCCAATCGCACTCCCGGTCCAACCAGCCACCTGCTCCATCTTTTCGACAAAAGAACGGCTGACCATCACTTTGTTCGAAGCCGAACCGTCAGAACGGAACACCTCTCCTTCAATAACCGGAATCTCCATCAAGGAAAAGAAATCATCTTTCACCCAGTACATATCGGCAATATTAAACAGTTCGCGGTCATCTCCAGGAAGTGAAACATTATTTCCCGACATCCCTGAAATCGGCAGGTCATAGCAGGCAGAAACTTTGTCAACTTCGGGTATCTTGCGCAATTCCTCGATTGCCGTATTACGGACGGATTCTTCCACACCCTGTGTCGAGCAATAAGCCAACTTCTCATAGGCATATCCGGGATCGACATTTACCATATAGTCATACTGCTTATTGATAACCGACAATAATGCCACCAGATAGGCTGTTGCCAAAAACTGTATGAACAGCAGGCAAAGTTTCCAGTACCTGCGGGATTCTTTAAAATTACGGAATGCGGCAGCCACCGGAATACGCAGGAACATATAGGTCGGGATCAAACCGGTAATGAAAAAGATCACGATGCAAACTCCTATCAGTATCACAATAGTCTGTGTCGAGAACAATGCTCCCAACGTTGCCCCTAACAATTCTTCCGTTTTCGTACGGAACAGAACGATCAGAAAAGCGGCAAGCAACAAAGAAATCAGCATATGCAAACACGTCTCCGACATGATCATACCGAACAGGTTCTTATCTGAAGCCCCATAACATTTATGAACAGCCACCTCTTTGGTCCGGTTGATCAACGTGGAAATCACGATAAGCACATAATTCATCGCAGCCGTAAAGATGAGCACAAAAGCCAGAAAGCCCAACAGGGAATTCATGCTCTTCACCTCATCACTGTTACTGTGCATGTCCATCAACGGAACCAGGCTATAAGTCAAATCAATTCCCGCTTTTTTCACCTCTTCCAGATCGCAATGCCGTCCTTGCATCTCACGAATGGCAGTCGTCAGGCTTTCCGGATCAGTGCCGGGATAAAGTTTTACATATCCCAGATAACGGTCATTCCCCAGCCAATTTTCACGACTCCACTTGCTCATACCTTCCAAAGATGCAACAATCTCAAAACACAAGTGGGAATTTTCAGGTACATCTTCAAACACACCTCCTATCGTATAGGTTTGTCCTGGACTGGATTCAAATTCAAATTCCTTGTTCACTGCCTGTTCTGCACCTCCCAACAGTTTGGCAATGCGATTCGAGATCATCACATATCCCGGACGGGACAAAGTCTCTTTCGGATCACCGATCAGGATAGGACGCGGCAACAGATCGAAAACATTCGTATCGCCCATCACGACATAACGGGCGGAATAACGGTTTCCATCCTGTGTCTTGAACAACTCCTTGTCACCCCCGATATAGGTCAAACGAGTTGCTTTTTCAACCTCCGGTATCTCGACTTGCATAGCTGTAGCCACGCCTCCGCTCACCTGCCCGTAGGACTTATATTCACCATCCCGGATGATGTTTTCGTGCAACCGATAAATACGGTCGCTATCCGGATAAAACTTATCAAACGAACGTTCAAAACACACTTTCGATATCAGGACAAGTCCCATCGCCAGTCCGACTCCCAGAGATAAAATCTTTATCCCATTACTTCTTCCTTTCTTAAAAAGCGAACGTAATGCTATGTTCAAGTTTTTCATATCGCGTATTTATTATATTCCGTCCATTAAAATTCAAAAAGCGTGCCAAAAGAGTCAACGAGCTAAAATACAAACAGATAAAAGCACAATCATTTTTTTAAAGTGTCCAATTATTTGACAATGGTGTACAATAATTAGACACTCCTGATGGGTAAAACATCGAAACTAGTTCACGGAAATGCAATTGACGTCCCACAAGGATATTTCATATATTTTGTACTTTTGCAAACATGAAACGGAATATACTCGCTCTTTATCTGATCAAACTATCCAAATGGTTCACATTGGTTATGCCTATCATCGTGCTTTTTTACGAAAAACACGGATTAGGATTGCAGGATGTGTTTATCCTGAAGAGTGTCTATTCGATAGCAGCCGTAGCCTTGGAGATCCCTTCAGGCTATCTGGCTGATGTTTGGGGACGCCGCAAATGTCTGATATTAGGATGTATCCTTTTCTTCTTCGGATATCTATGCTATTCGTTCACCTCGACATTCACGGCTTTTCTTTTCGCTGAAATCTTGTTGGGGACAGGACAGACATTGGTAAATGGTGCAGATTCCGCTCTGTTATACGATACTACCGCCCAATACAAGAAAGAAAATTTATACTTACGATATGAAGGACGGATCACGATGATCGGCAACTTCGCTGAAGCGCTGGCAGGTATCTTTGGTGGTTTATTGGCGACTTATTCCCTTCGTCTTCCTTTTTATGCGCAGGCTGTGATTGCATTTACAGGTATTCCGGCAGCATTCATGCTTAAGGAGGTCAACCGTTCCAATAAAATACAGAATCCGGTAAACGAGATTGTCCGGATCATCAGATATTCGCTGATAACGAACAAGCAACTTTGCTACAATATCATGTATTCAGGTATAATCGGGGCAGCGACTCTCACGATGGCTTGGTTCGTACAACCGGTTTTAATGTATCTGAAAACTCCCGTTTCCTGGTATGGCGTTATTTGGACGGTACTGAATCTGACAGTTGGCTTCGCCGCTCTCTGGTCCGACCGGGTGGACAACTACTTCGGTCCGCGTAAGATGGGAATCCTGATCCTCGTTTTTATCGTCGGCGGATATGTATCCCTGGCTTTCAACCTTACGTACGCCGGCCTTGCCATCTTGTTCGTCTTTTATATTTTCCGCGGTTTTGCCACCCCCATCCTCAAAGGATACATCAACCAAATGACTTTTTCCGACATGAGGGCGACAGTGCTTTCCATCCGCAACTTCATAATCCGCCTGATGTTCGCCGCTATCGCCCCCTTTATCGGTTGGCTGAATGACATGTATTCGCTCCAGGTTGCCCTACTCGTCTCAGCAGGGATCATATTGCTGCCGGGAGGGATATTTCTGGGGCTTCAGTTTAGAAAAGAAACAAGTTAAAAAGGGACATTGCACAAATTGCTGATCTTATCTACATTCTTGATATAGGAATTATGCTCCCACAGACGTCCGGCACAATATTGATCGAAAGTATCCTGCAATGATTTCTCATCATCAAGGCTATTCACCAGTTCCGGTATCAAGATCTCGGCAAAAACAAAAATGCCTTTTTCCGGTACAAGGACAAGATTGCTCTTGGGTTGTATAGACATTGATTTTTCAAGCATATCGAGTGGGACAATGCGGTAACGCTTTTCACCTTCCTTATCCGAAATCAATAACAGATAATCAGTACTACGAGCCGGAGAAATAAATAGTATATCATCAATCGAACCGGCAAAAGCAAAAAGCATATTCGGTTGTGACATTCCCTTTTTCAGATTGGACAGGCCTACTTCGCCATTCTTAAAAACCGTAACCAGCAAATCTTCCTTGTCTTCCGGGTTATAAGAGAAAATAACACTTCCCCCTTCTCCTCCCCACTTTCCGATCTTGGGACTTACGGAATAGGCTATTTTGCCATTTTTAAACAAGGAGACAAAGACATGGTTGGGCGTGTATCCCAGGTCATGCTTCTTTTGCAAAGGATTGCAACGCAGAGCTGATGTCCGGATTCCTAAATTAATTTGAGTGTTTGCATTTTTAATGCGCAAAGCCTTTTCCTGGACATTTTCTTCGTTTACGGACAAAACCGGAGCAACCGCTTCCACCTCTTGAACCGCTGTCATTTCAAGGACTACAGAACGTTTATCAAAAATATATTCATTCCGTTCTGCACTAAAATACGCAGGAAACTCCGGCATCTTAGGAACAGAATCCAGCTTTTGCCGATGGCGCAACTTGACAAAATCCGCCACGTTGCCAACCGGTTTGATCAGATTGGAACTGGCAGAACGCGTATATACTTCACCTTTCACCTCTACCACTTCATTGATTGGCGCTACTCGAAACGCCAAAACCAGACGTCCGTCTTCATATTCATACAAACGGCAACGTATATACGCCTGATAACGATCCCGATCTTCTTTTTTACCTAATAGCCTGATCACATTTTGATTGACAGAACGAAGGTAAACATCACTGTCATTATGAGCAAACCTTAACTCCTGGTCCAATCCGGTCAGATATCCCTTATCATTGACTCCGATATAAAGTGTTCCCCCTTCCGTATTCATGAACGATGCAATCACACGAGCCAGGACAAGGCTCTGCTCCTCTGTCGCGTTTTTGTCGGCATGGATAAATGCAGATGTCTTAAATTCTTTTTCTACTCCTTCATGGCCGAAAAATACGGGTATGTACACTCTAGTTTTTTTCTCCCAGACTTTACAACCAAGCAAAACATTAATATTCTCGCAAATCAGTTCCTGCAGGTCATCATCCTTTTCTTTCAGATAGGACATGATATTAAAATAGCGTGCCAACTCAGCTACCGTACGGTTTTTATTTTGCATAAACGATTGCAAATCGGACTGGACGGAAGTCAGGGGACGGGAGTCGAACCAAGTCTGTAATACTCGTATAACCTGTTTGTTATTACGCAAACGCAAGCTGTACCGGTCCATATCTAACGCTTCCATACGATCCGACAATCCCTTAAAAGTTTGCCGGCATTCAACTCTCTCTCTGTTTTTCAATAATTCGGAGTCCAGTGAATTAACCCAATAGATATAGTCGGAACAAAGCCCATAATAATCAGCCAATTCTTTGTTTCCCACAAAACGGCACAAAAATATCAGGACATTATAAGCATTGAAGCATCCACATATATCTTCGCTGTCGCCTATCAACGAATCTACACAATAAATGAGTTCCTTCAACTGGCTCACCGTTATCCTATCCGACTCGTCATATAAATGGGAGTTACTGTTTTACTTTCACTTTCAGGCATCTCATCAGTCTGAGCCGATTCATCAAGAGCACTCTCCGGAACTTCAAGATTTAGGCTTTGGAAAGCGACGAAGAAAGGATTGTTTTTTTCTTTCAAACGTTGCAACTCTTCCTTGTCTTTATTGACTTTCAGCACTTCTTTCGTCATGAAGAAAAAGAAACTGCGCAAATTTTCCAATACATTATTATAAAAACCTTTTTCGTCTGGAAATGGGATATGGGACAGCACTTTGATCGTATTTTTCAATTTGTCCGCCGATAAACCTCCATATTCCACCTTATAGAAGTTACCGGCCTTATACTTCTTATGGGGATTAGTCGTTGTTGCCGTCATGCCGGTAGAAAGCAACCACCAGACTTTGCCTTCTGCAATATCGATCACTTTCCCGATTACATTTTTCTTCCTGACACAATCCGGATACATATATTCATTGAAATCCTGTATCAGGGAAAGCTTGACTTCACTTCCTTCCACGCTCTTTACTTTCGCACGGAATATCTCGTTGACAGCAAACATATCCATAAAACCAGGGATGATATAATAGCATGAATTTATGTAAGCGAATGGCAAACAGGCCTTCATTCCCCGGTATGGGGCATCTATAATTTCCATCTTCAGAGACATGTCTTCCTTGTCGATATGCAGGATCCGGACCTTGACCCGTTGATCCGGACGCAGAAAATGGTCTGTCTCCACCTCTTCCTCTTCCATCTCGATCTCCGGTATCTCAATCTCTTTCTCATCTGATCCGGTATCCACAAAAGCCGGAGAAGACATTGGTTGCGACAAAGGATAATCTTCCGCTACCAGATTCCAATATGAACGGAAATCACGGATATTCTTACAAGCATCAAAATTCAAAGATAACCGGCTAAAAGAAGCGACAAACAAACGGTTTTTCAACACAGTAGCCCGGTCTTTACGCCCTTTCCACGAGTTACATCCCAATTCAACCAATGGGCTCAACGTAAACCCATCGTTATCAAGGGTGATCATATTTTTTTCATTTCGACATTGCCTCCACTTTTTACTATCTTCCTGGAAAAGACATGCTTTATCATCTGCTTGTATCATGATGAGACGTTCCAAGATCTTTATCTCATCAAAATGTTGGAGATGCTCCCACTGGATACGGTCACCCAATGTATTCTCGCCAGTGAGCAAAGTATATGACTTATTTTTCAGCAGTTCACTATACGGTGATGGTATACGGGAAAGATAACGGCATATACGGGCAGCAATCAGTGAAAGGTCATCCTCCTTTTGCCGACATTGTCCACAGATCAAGAAGACAAAAGTATGCAAACGGACCGACTCGGTTATCAGAGGATGAAGCGTGTCCCAATCATCGGAGAACCAATATTCAGATACCTTATCATCCATCTCCTTTGCTTTCCGTTTCAATACGCCGGAAAAATCATCGCATTCCTCTTCTGTCATCAGACCATTGGTAATCAGCCTGCAAACGATATCGATCAGTACCGGAAGATTCTGGGAAAAACCAGTCAAATCGTATGACAGCAGATAATATATTTTTAGGATCTCGTCATGTACATGCCAAATGTTTCCACTCTGTTCCAACTTACGCAAAACAGCCTTCAGATATTCATTCGTCTTTCCTTCCGACAAGCAATGGCAAACTTTCAGTTTCAAAGAAAGACGATCCATCCTGTCAAACAGTTCGGTTCTTTTTTCATCCGCCCTCCTCTGGTATACTGTTTGCAAATAGTCCGATTCCTCTCCCATCCACCGGCAAAGGTCGAAGGCCTTCTCTAAAGCTTTAGCGGCATCCTTTCCATCCAAGGCCAGGCAATCTCCATGTTTTTCCTGAAAAGCAGCCAATGCCTCGATCCATCCAATCTCCTGATTCCGATACAGGAAACGAGCTCTTTTCAATAATACATCTGAAGCAGGATAATGCGAGACTTTATTCTCCACCAGCAACTTCATATCAACATCATAGGATTGAAATACAAAAGCATATTTTTCCACAATACTATCAGATAAGTTTTTTCCTGTTGTCGACATTTCTTTATCAAGGACAGGTACATCATTCATCATAGTTATAATATTAAAAATAAGATTATTAATTCAACAATTACCCTCTAAAAATTATATATATGAGCTCGAAAGTACTCATTTAATTCCAAGCACAAAAAAAATTCCGACTATATTTTAAGAATGACCATAAAAAAGAAGCCTGTCTCTTACTCCCCAAAAACAGACCTCTTTACGAAAAAGTTTCCATACCTTCCATGCACCAGACCATACTCGGCAGCATCCAGCCAACCTTTTTTCACCTCCATTATCATAGCATAGGCAAACATTGCAGAACCGGATGCTTCCGGCCAGCAATCAGTTTTATCCACCAACAGGTTCTACATGCCGCTTTCACTCTGGCAATTTTTCGGGCTCTTCATCATAAGACGATGGCCATCCAAAATGCACCATGATTGGGATTATCTCTCGGTGTCAATATGAATTGTTAATTATCCATATTCGCCTTCTTCTCGAGCGGACAGATAATTAGTCGTCTAATATATCAATTTGAGAAATCATCAAAAAAGGAAGTGCGTCAAGCGCGGGGACAAGTACATTTTGACACACTTCCTTTTACGGTAATTTATTTGGTATAAATTAATTAGCAGTCTGATTTTCTTTTTCTGTCTGAACCGTCTGTCTCGCTTTCATACGGAAGTCCATATACGATTTCGTATTCAATTTTGGAAAACCATCCTTCTCCAATTGCCTGCCAACCTTTTCCAAGGTCTGAATATTCTCTTCCAGAATGGTTCCATCCGGACGAGGGCCAATGTTCAACAATAAATTAGCATTCATATCTGCGCAATATCTCAATAGCTCCATAACCTCTTCAGCCGATTTCTGCCGTTGTCGCGAAGAAGTATGATATGCCCACCCTAAAGCCTGGATCGGGATGTTCAACTCAGCCGGCTTTTCATTATTGCTCTCCCAAGAAAAATCGGCAGCGTCCTGTACCTTTTTAGGTAATCCGACACTTTTAAAGACAGGAGCCAATGATCCCATTTCTCTTTCTCCGGTTATAAAATCCTCATTACCGTTCGCACCTGTTTTAAACACGACTAATGCATGAGGCTGAATCTGATGAATCATATCATATATTTCCTGAATATTAAAAAGTTCAGAATACTGATACACTCCTCCAACCGTATCAAACCATATACCGGCAATCGGCCCATATTGAGTACACAATTCCATTATTTGCGTTTTTGCATAATTCAGATAATGCTTAAAATCTTCCACATTACGGAATCTGTAAGACTCAGGAACCTCTTTATAGTGGGGACGAGCCGGATCATACATCGTATTTGGCAAAAAGTAGGGATGATGCCAATCTATACCCACCGAATAATAAATAAACAGGCCCAATCCGGCTTTCCGGCAAGCGACAGCCAACTCTTTTACAAAGTCACGCTGGGCAGGATAATCCATACTATTGTAATCCGTCGCTTTAGTATCCCATAGGGTGTAACCATCATGATGTTTTGCAACGAAAGTAATATACTTCATCTTTGCTTTCAATGCCAAATCAACGTAATCCTGTGCATTAAACTTTTCACCTTTAAATTCCCGTGCCTTTTGTTCATATTCCTTAACCGGTATTTGCTCATTGTACATCACCCATTCGCCTTTTCCATATAGCGAAGCAGGCCCCCAATGAACAAATAAACCCAAGCGGGCATCTTTAAACCAAGCCAAAGCGGCTTCTTTGGGAGATTTTTCATACTGCGCCTCATAGCCTTTCAGGAAATAAGGTATTGTTCTCCACGTTTGCTCTTGAGCATAAACAAAGCAAGAATAACAAAAAGCAATTAATAATATCAATATTTTCTTCATTTCCTACTCTTTTATTTATACATCAACCAAGCAGTCGCTTTCGTGTCCGTATCCGATACGAAACGAATCCATCTCGCTTGGAACGATTCAGGAAATTGCTGAACGAACTTTTCTCCCGGCTTTACCGTATAAGATGCATACTCCATCCAGTCACCGTTTCCTGTCGGATCAACTTCTACGGTTATCACGACATTTTTATCAGACCGGTGCGATAAAGAAAGTTCCTTTTTATCGTAAAAAGCAATCAGATAAGGATCAGATGCGACATCTGTTTTTACATCCGTATCCTTCCACGGGCCACCTTGACCGACCGGTTTACCCAAAGTCCACAAGTCATCTATGACACCCACCCAAACAGCAGCTTTTCCATCATCGGAAATGACAACATGCGGATTTTCTTTCCCATCTTCGGGGGTCACACCCGTTAAGACAAGCATACCACGATAAGAGGCATAATCATTGATGCGGTAATTATGTGTCGATACAGGACGAATCTTAGCATAGCCATCCGCATTTTCAGCAGGAAGTTCATAAAATGTACCCATACAGGAGAAAAGATCACGTTCTGTAGCAACTTCACGGCAAATACGCAGCACTCCCTGGTCTGTCAGTTTTTTATATGTTTCATTTCCTAACGGCAAGCGCCAACGGCGACCTAAATCGTCCACCACCAGAACAGAGCTTTCTTCTATCGATATTACTTGTTGTGGAATTGCAAATTTACTACGGATCAAATCGGCTGTCTTGGCATCCTCTTTACGAATCAGTTCCAATTTATCCCCCATTTCATAATAACCGGTTTCCGAAATCTTTCCATCGACCGTCACATTCGCCAACAAACCTAAAGCACGACGATTATCACCCAATCCATACAATAAACCTCCGGTTGTTGTTGTCTTGTCAACCGTAGTCAAACCCTTATAGATCGAATCAGAAGATGTCGAACGGATATCAGGAGAAGTATAATTGAAACTTACTGTTGCCATCGTATTCTTATCGGTTTTCACCCGAATCCACTCTCCTCTTTCTGTCGAAAGAAAAGGAACGGAAGTGGCTTTTCCTGCATTAACAGTGACAGACTTTAAAGTCTTCCATTCATTATTTCCGGCTTCATCTATCTCAAATGTAAAATTCACAGGTTGATTACCTTCATTCTTCACCCAACCACAACGGTTTGTCCAACCACTGAAAAGAAACGGCTCTGATGCTTCATTTGCTTTTACGCTCTCTTTTGCCCAAACCGCACCTTCGGCTGTTGCCGGTCCTAACTCATCCGGTTTTGTCAAAGAAGTAAACCATAAATTTGAATTGGATTGGCCGGGGCCTTCCATATTTCCTTTCGCTTTCCGTTTATTCAAAAATTCCTTCTGGGCAGAATCGTCACAACCAAAAACCAACTGCCCGTTCCAACGGGTAAAATCACCGATTACCTTCAAGTAAGCGGAACGCGGGCGGATTCCTGCTGAATTATCGGCAGTAAACGTACCCGGAAAATGCCAGAACATCCCGTGCATCGTCATTAAATAATCAGGTTGCGATTCTGTTCCTACATTTCGGATACGCGGCCATTCCGTATTCCAACCATGTGCCCCATCATAGCTGTGGCTTGCTTTAGGCAAACGATAAAACGACCATCCTTTCTTGGCATCACGAACTCCTAACAAAACGGATTTATAATCCCATCCGGTCGCCCACAACGGATCTGTTTCCGGATTGGCATTTCCATAGATTCCACCCGGGCCTGTCACTTCAACAAATTGATTCCGACGGACAACCTTCCAGTCTTTACCATCCCATTCTGCTAAAACACCAGCTTCGACATCAAACTTCCTCAATGCCTCCCGTGTTCCTTCTCCATTATTTGTAAAGAGCATTACTCCCTGGCCTGAATAAAGTCCTTTTCCATGTACACCCGGTAAAACATTATTTGTGTCGTCCTTTATACCTTTCTTACTATTACCATCCTGATATAATTCTTTTACTTCTAATGTATTCACATCCACCTCATAAAAGCCTTCCTCCATAGTCCCATAATATATCTTACCTGCCGGATCTGTCAAATGGCGTGCATTACCGGTATGACGGCCCGGCATCGTCTGCCAGGGAATCACACGAACACTCCCTGTTTTATCTATTGCATACGGACCTATAAAGAGTTGATTGCTTTCTTTGTGAATCATTCGATTAGCAGGAGTTCCTCCAATACTTTCATCACGTACGATCTGCCGGTAGTCTGATGTCACTTCATACAATTTGTCGGAAGAGCCATTCGGTAAATGCGGCCCATATGTTATTACCCATAAACGATCGGCCCAAGGCACCACCGCCCCGGTTCCACATTCACCTTCATTATTATAATAAGCTAAACGGGGATAGATACCGGATATGGAATCCGGAGTCTTTTTTACATCTCTTTGAGCAGTACAGCTCATCACGGACAATGCTGCAACAAAAGCTACAGAACTTTTTATCTTCATTTTCATCTTTTTCTAATAATATATTGTTAAAATAAAGGCTTCTTCCTACTCTTTTAAACAAAGATCAAAAGAAGCCTTACTAATTTATATACAATTAATATCCAGGATTCTGTTCCAAATTTTCATTAATCAAGACTTCTTTGGTTGGGATCGGCCATAAATACTGCCGGTCGTTCCACATACGCTGCGACATCGGAGCAATCAACCCAGCTTTTTCCATAGCCGAGAAATCAGGAATACCGTCTTCGTCTATTTGGGGAATACCAGGCCAGAACCATAACCCTTTATCTACAACCTTTTCTCTTAACAAATCAACCGGATACAACATACCGTAATTCGGACGTATCAAGGCTTTGCTTGCCAATTTCCATCTGACCAAATCCATATAGCGCAATCCCTCTTTGGCAAATTCAACCCGCCGTTCCGTACGCAAGATTGTACGTAATTTTTGCTGGTCGGTAGTTGTCACTGCCGGATAAGCAGCCGTATTCGTATAATCCACCCCATAGGCTCTTGCACGAACTTGGTTGATTGCATCCAAAACAGACTGATCGATCTGCCCCAATTCAATTTTTGCTTCGGCATACATCAAGAGGACATCTGCATAACGGATAATAATTTTATCCGGATCCACATCCTTGCCATTTTCCAACCATGTTTCATCAATCCCTTTTTTCCATAACAATCCATTAAAAGAAGCAAATTGGGCATTGACACGGGCATCATTGTTTTTCTGCATCTTTCCTGTGTTATAATTCATTACTTGTACGGCATCCGGATGCGGATTATATTCAAAGCCAAGATGCCGGGTACCAAACTCCACTATGGTTGCCGTACAACGCGGATCACGATTTTTGAACGGATTATGCGGATCAAACAAGGGTGATTCATCAATTGGCAGGCCATCGGTACAGGTATAGGCGGCAAGTAAATCCCAAGAAGGAGCAAATGCACCCCAGCCACCAGGATTTCTTGATACTTCATTCATAACCGTCCAGTTTCCTAACGTAACTTTATATTCTATGGAGCGGGGCAAGAGGAAAATTGATTCTTCCGAGTTCTTTGTCGTACTCAGGAAAAGGTCTGAATAGTCTTTGTGCAATTTATAAATACCTAAATCCATGCACTTTTTAGTTGCATCAGCGACAATGTCCCAATCTCCCATATATAAAGCAAAACGAGCTTTCAAGGCCAAAGCCGCTCCCTTTGTGGCACGCTGCGAAGACAAGCCAGAATATTTTTCCGGCAAATTTTCTATTGCTTTATCATAATCCTCATATATCTTTGGTACGATTTCTGATTTCGCAGTCCGTCCAAGCGTAAAAGCTTTGTCTATATCAACGACCTCTGTCACATAAATAACATCTCCGAAATAAGTAACTAACCGGGCATAACAAGAAGCTCTTTGAAAAAAAGCTTCTCCTTCATACTGCTTCAATTTAACCTCTGAAATACCCATATTTACAGCCTTATCCATATTAGCTAATATTGTATTTGCCCGTGCTATGGACTTATACTGATTAGCCCACAATTTTGTCACATCGTCACTCTGTCCGTTAAAAGTTCCTTTTAGTATTTCAGACGGAGTCTCTCTATAAATAAAATTATCGGTTTTGTCTTCATTATCTAATGGCCAAAAGTCATCCCGATAAAAATCCTTGACAGACATTTCTATTTCCGTTTCGCTGGAGTACCAATTCTCACTAGATGCCTGTGACAATGGATTCAAATCCAATTCATAACATGAATTCAACCCCAAACAGCATCCCAATAATATTACTAATGTACGTTTCATCTTTTCACTCTTTTAAAAATTAACAGAAAAACCAAACAACAAAGATGTTGTGATCGGATAAGAAGAACTTCCCATTTCCGGATCCCATCCGCTCGGATATTTGCTGATACAGAACAAATCATTGGCTGCGACATATACACGTGCCTTCTTAATCGTCACTTTCTCAGTCCAAGCTGTCGGCAATGTATATCCGAATGTCAAATTCTTCAAACGGAAATAACGCCCCTTAAACATCCAATAGTCCGACATAGCATAGTTATTGGTTGCATTAGCATACGTCAAACGGGGATAAAAGGCCTGTGAATTCTGGGCTTCCGTATTCTTTTCACTCCAATAGTTACCATCAATAATTGCAGGCGTGTTTCCCCAATTTGCAAACAAAGGTTGTACCATCCTATCAGATAAACGTGCATTTTGGCGTCCAACTCCTTGAAAGGCTAAAGAAAAATCAAACCCCTTATAACCTAAGTTTAACGATCCGCCATATTGGAACCTCGGCAGTGAACCACCCAGCAAGACACGGTCATATTCCGGTGAGATCTTACCGTCAGGTACACCATCCGGTCCGGAAATATCTTTATATTTCACATCACCGAGTTGTACATTATTATTCAACTTAGGGCCTTTCAAATCCTCTTCCGTCAACATCAGGCCGTCACTCAGATAACCATACCATTCATTAAATTCACTGCCTTCCATTTTTACTTGGCTGCCTAAAAATTCCGTACCATCCAAATTTCCCATTTTAGAAACAAAATCGAAAAAATTGGCAGAGATGCCATATGTCAGATCACCGATCTGATCATTCCAGGCAAGTTCAAGGTCATATCCGTTGGTATACATCTTACCGCTATTCCGCTGGGGATTGTCAAATCCGACATAATCCGGGATCTCCAAAGCCAACAACATGTCCTTTGTCTGCTTGTTATAATAATCGGCAGTAAAACGCAAACGATTATTAAAGAATGTAGCATCCAGACCGACATCAACGGAACTTGTCGTCTCCCAAGAAATATTTTCTACTGCATATGCCCATTGCGCAGCTGATAATTCGGGTACTATCGCACCATTCTGATAAAACAATACATCACTGAAATTAATAAATGCCTGATACGGATAATAAAGAGGATTACCATCACTATTTGTGATTCGTTCATTACCTAACGTCCCGTAAGAAGCTCTCAATTTCAGGAAAGACAACCAATCTATATCCGCATTTTTCACAAAGGCTTCTTCACTCATTACCCAACCGGCAGAAACCGAAGGAAAAACACCCCAACGATAGTCTGAATGGAAACGTGAAGATCCGTCATAACGCACATTCGCCTGCAACAAGTATCGATTATCATAGTTATAAGCGACGCGACCGAACCAAGATTGATAAGCCAACTGCACGGCACTTCCACTATTATCACGAAGATCCAAAGGGCCGATATCCAAATAAGGGAAATTGCTAAGTTCATACTGATCACGTGAAGCCCCTAAGTTTTCACCAAAATAACGATACGTTTCATAACCAGCCATCACATTCAAATCGTGCTTCCCGAATGTTTTCATATAATTTGCAATGCCCTGGATCGTCACATCGTAGCTATCATTTCTTTTTTCAGATAACTTTGTCGTATTATAGCCTTCCATATAACCACCGATCGTGTTCGGATCATCTTCCAAGGAATAAGGAACAGCTTTGCGAAAATCCTTATTTTTTGTGTATGTATAGTTAGGAGCAATCACCCCGGAAATTTTCAATCCCTCTATCGGAGTAATATTAATGGCCGCACGTCCACCTACTTTATTGTACCATTCGTCTTTGGTTCCGCCAGAGTTGACAAGTGCATACGGATTATTACCGTTTTTACCACTAGCATACTCTCCGTTTGCCCAAACAGCAGGATAGATCATCGGAGCCAAACGCATATCCGAAAATGGAGAATAATAGGGCTGATGGTTTTTTGTCCGTTTAAAGTTGAAATCCAGGGTTGCTCCCAAATACTTATTCACCGTAAAATCATTGTTTGCACGAATCATAAATCGTTCCACTACTGTCCAAAGAAATTACCCCATAGGTTCAGTTGATCTGAATCGGAATCAT